>Ga0255079_1000507_pt1 | contig 10500 bp, 13 predicted proteins | sample Colum_Atlam_RepB_FD_188586 | JGI IMG/M metagenome (GOLD analysis project Ga0255079, IMG submission 188586) | Freshwater microbial communities from Columbia River, Oregon, United States - Colum_Atlam_RepB_8h | ecosystem: Environmental > Aquatic > Freshwater > River | place: USA: Oregon... | reverse complement strand
GGGTTATCCGAATCAAGTAATTAGAGGACGGCCCAAGATCTAACGACTGAGCAGGGGCTGTAGAGGAGAGGAGGCCAAATACAAGAAGCAGGGGGATGAGAATGCGGCGGAAGGTTTTTATCATGCCCCAAGTGTGACACCCCAAGGGCAGATTAGAAAGTAAGGTCTAGGGATTTGAATAATAAACCTGGGGATTCGACCTAAACCTCGTCACAATCTTAGTTACTCACCATCCATTAGAGATATGACTTAAACTCGGAGTCAATTGAAAAGGCAACCCGGTTTATCCTGGACCTTAAACCAGCAGAATTGCAATTTTCTTTCCTACTTCTTAAACAAAAGCCTGCAATGAAAAGAAGAGGAGTGGCGATCATAAGCCTTGATAATCTCCTATTTTTAGTAGAAGGGAAAAACAAATGGACCTCCAGCGAAGACTGTTCGAAAGTCAAAGTAACTGATCTTTAAGGCTTAGAAGTCAGTCCTTGAGAATCATCACCATTCGCAGGCTATTGTCGTTCCATAAAAGTTCTACTAGAGTCCTATCAACTCTAAAAAAGGATTTCTCATATGATAAAACTTGTTAGAAGACATAGAGTCGTTCTGTCAATATTCTCTCTTCTAATTTCAACTCTTCTACTCTCTTCCTGTAGCACCAAAGAGCTAACATCAGAGGCATATAGATTTGGAAAAGAAACAGGAGCAACATGGCGAGATTTATCTAGTGAAATAGAAGTCATATCTTCTTGGGCAGAAGAGGACTCAGGGGAGTCCTTCGAGATTCCAGAGGTAGAGAAAGAGTCTGCATGTAGGGCAATGTGGCTAATTATTGGTTGGCCAACATTTGGCCTTGAGAATATGTCGGAAAATCGAGAAAACTTTGTCGAGGGATGTATGACCACAGTTGGATCTTAAAACTACTTTCTAGCAGAGCAAGTTCCTTGGATGTTGGCAAGGAAAGTCCAATTTTTTGCATGGAATTTGCTCACTTGAGAAGGCTTAGAGTTGATTAGTTAAAAATAATAAATGGAGCAGTATCAAAAAATTGATTTCAAACGTGAGGCTCATCAATAGATTATTTGTTCTATTAAAGATTCACATTAGAAAACTATCAACTGACAGACTTCTAGCACGAGATGAGTTAACTAGTAGTGGATCTTTCAAATACCTCTTTCAAACTTATATTAAGCTCTTAAAGGCTGATAATCAAAATATTAAGCAAATATGTGGATTCGAAGTTGAGACACGCCTTGCGAAGAGGGATCAGGAGCCCATGTCTAAGGTTATAGTTTGGGATATGAATCTAAAAGAATTGTCAAAGATAAAAGTTTTTGAAGTGGAGTAAATAGGTTGAGAACCACAAGCAGAAGTACTAAAACAAACTGTTCAAAAATACCCTTTTCCAACCTACTTCATTCGTGCTTATTTACTCCACTATTACTAGGCGTGCAATGGCTGTAAAAAACAAATTTGAGAGTAGGAATTTCGTCAAAGCTTATGGCGAAGTCATAGAGTTAAAAGATTACAGAATCAAGTGGCTAGCTCGAATTGTCTATAGCTCTCAGTTTGAGTTAGTAATTGCTTTCATAATATTGGTAAACGCGGTTTCTTTGGCCCTCCTAACAATGCCAGATATTGATCCGGAAGTCAGAAAAACTTTGGGTGAATTAGATACATTCGCGCTGTATATATATCTTGTTGAGCTGATTATGCGATTAGTTTCCTATGGAAAAAGACCTTGGGAATTTTTTCGACAAGGCTGGAATGTCTTTGATTTCACTATTGTAGTTCTCTCATTTGGAGTCTTCACAGGTGAAACAATTATCTTACGATTACTCAGGATATTTCGACTAATTCGTATATTTAGATTTTTACCAGAAGTTAGGGTTCTGACAAGCTCTGTGGTCAAGAGCCTCCCACCTTTGATGAGCGTAGGAGTGTTGATTTTTCTAGCCTTATTCATCTATGGAATGGCCGGTGTTTACTTGTTTGGAGAACAACTTCCAGATAGTTGGGGAAACATAACGCTAGCTCTTACCTCACTATTTATTCTATTAACATTAGAGAATTTTCCCAATTATTTGGAAGAGGCGGTCGCGATTAGCCCCTGGGCTCTTCCTTTCTATCTCTCCTATATCTTCATTGTCGTTTTCACGGTATTAAATGTACTTATCGGAATTGTGTTAAATGCTATGGATGAGGCGCGTGAGGAAAACAAAGAGCGTAAAAGGAAGATGATCGAACTAGATACAATTGTGCATGAAGTTGACGACATTACTGCGGATGGAAAAGTAACGGAAGATGAGATAGGTAGATTAAGAGAGCAACTCAAAATTATGGAAACAATACTTCATGATGGGCAGAAGAGAAAAAAGCCCTAAGACCAAGGATCTCTGTCGATTACCTCTTTAATGCTCGTGCTTTCCTCATTGAAGTGACCCTTCGAGTATGAATCAAGCTCAAGAATTCTCCGTGCAGTGACGTGCAAATTTTTGTGAAACAATCTTCGTTCAAAACGAGAGCCTGTTTCTTTTGCTGCATTACGTCGGGTACTCCAATTCAGTATCTGATCAAGTTCATGTTGTGAAACCATTTCTAACTCAATAGCTCTTAAGCCATTTCTTCTTAAGTGCGCTGCTTCTCTTTGTCTTACCAGGATGCAGGTAATAAGTAGAACTACGGGGGGCCATGCAGCGTAAACGATGAAGTAAATCAAGGGACTTATAGAAGCTAAATCGATAGAGAGCGAAAGATTCCATATGTAATGTATTAGATAAGAGAAGATAAATCCCAGAACCAGTCCGCCTCCATGTAATTTTTTCCAGAGTAGGTACATGATTGCAGCTCCTACCCCAGAAAAGAGCGTGTGTGCAAAAACAGAGAAAATTGCTCTAAAAATTAGAATAGATGTTGCTTCCTCAGAACCGGCTGAATAAGCAAAGTCCTCAAAAATTGTGAATCCCAAGCCTATAAAGCCGCCCATAACAAGAGCGTCAGTTGCTGAATGGATACTCCCCCTTTTGTAGATCCAAAAAAGACCCAAAAGCTTTGAGGCTTCCTCGACTATAGCTGCCACGAAGAGTGAGGCTTCTCCGGGCGTAATTAAGCTGGTAATTGAGATTGCAACAAGACAACCCCAGAGGACACTCCAGGTAATGGTTATGCCAGGTTCTCTCTCATAACCATCTGCCCATAAGAGAAGAGCTCCAACTATTAAGAAATTTAGTATCAGAAGAAGTGAGGAGGTGGCAGTTAGATAGATCCAAGGTTGCCACCAATAAGCCAACAAGATTGCGGAGAGGATAATTGGAATCCAATCAAGCTTTTTGGTTCCAATCAATGATTTCGACTTATTGGTGTATTCCATTTCACTCTTTATTTGGCGCAAAGCCAATTGTCTGTTTTCTTACCTCAACAGCTGGAATATCCCTACTATAAAACTTTAGAATTTCATGAAGATCAATGTTTCCATCTTCAGCAGCTCTATGAGACATATTAAGGTACATCTTTTCAAAGAGATTTCTAATATATCTTGCATTTCCTTGATCACCTTGAGGTTTGGCAGTTTCAATATGCTTTAGTAAGTCTACTTTTGCCAATTGATCTATCTCCATTTTGTGTGAGTGACATAGCTCTTCAAATATATTTAGTAGCTCTTCACTGGAGTAGTCACTAAAGTGAATGTAGTTTTGAAATCTTGACTTCAAACCTTGGTTTGATTCAATGAATTGCTTCATTGGTTCTTTATAGCCGGCAACGATGATTGCTAAGTTCTCTCTATTATCCTCCATAGCTTTCACTAAGGTGGAAATTGCTTCATCGCCAAAACCTGCTCCAGAGTCTGCAGAGAGTGAATAAGCCTCATCGATAAAAAGAACCCCACCTTTTGCTTTCTCTACCGCATCTTGAACTTTTAAAGCGGTTTGTCCAACATATCCGGCTACGAGAGCAGAACGGTCAACTTCATAGACTTTATTTGATGGAAGTAAGCCTATTGAGTTGTACATTGTTGCTAGATATCTAGCAACCGTTGTTTTTCCAGTTCCCGGACTTCCAGTAAATACACAGTGAAGACCGACTGGGACCTTAGGAAGCCCTTGGGCAGATCTAATGCCATTGGCTTGGTGCACGTTGATTAGCTTGGAAACTTGAGTCTTAACCTCATTTAGGCCAATTAATTTGTTTAGCTGTTCTAGTGATTCACTCAAAGATAACTTTTCCTGGGTAGTTTCCGAGCTGGCTTGGACTGGCCCTGAAGACAAATCCCCTAAATCAATTTCCAAGAGTTGGAGGGCTAGTGTTGTTGCAAGCTCTACTGCTTGTTGGGGATACTGAATCTTTGCGAGAAGATCTTCAACTTCCTCTGAAACCGCCATAACATTTGAAGGTACTCGCGGAAGAGCTGAGATTCTCTTCTCTATCTCATCCAAACTCAATTTACTTAACTGCTCGGGAAACTTTCGACGAATACCATAGAGAATATGAAGTTTGGTTAATTCACTATGGTCATACTTTTTAGCTACGCTCGATGCACTCTCGCGGATCTCATAACTTAGGCTCATCTAACAAATAACTTTGTTATGACTGCCTAAGGTCTTCAACGGTCTTGCCACCAAAGCGTGCCTTCAGATTGTCATCTTCGCCATCGGCAACAAAACCAACTGCTGCCAAAGCTCCTTTTAGTTCACCGGCGTCTAAGGTGTCTCCAGCCAAGTTATGCTCAAAGATCACGATAAATTTACCTGGAGAATCTTGAATTTCAGCAACCTTGAATCTGCCATAGTCATATGTTTGTCCTTCAGTAGCAATCCATTTGAACAATTCTGGGGTTCCCTTTACTTCACGTAGAACTAAGGCCCACACATTTACCATTGTTGTTGAGATTTCATTATCCCTGCGGAACTCATTTAACTCTGGACTACTTTGATCTAATTCACTACAAGAGATAAAAATATTGGTTGATTCATATGGAATGCTTAAATCTCCATCATCGTCAAGTTGGACAACATTGAAAAACTGCTTTGCGAATCTCTGAACCTTATCCTTTACAAGCAACAGATTTGGGCTTACCACGAGCTTCCTTTCTTTTTGTTTTGACTAAGCCTTCATTATAAAAATAGATAAGTCAACCTCTATTCAATGAATTTCTTCAAGTTTTAGAACATAATTGCGATGCTATTGAAGTGTGAGCCGTAGCGCTAAATAATTACACCCATGGGGAATAGAGTGGCGATTATTGGGCTATGTACCTTACTTAGCTTGCTTGTTCTACCTGCTGCCTCAACTGCTCCAATAAGAATCGATTCGATTATTGATGGTGACACCATCAAGCTAACAACAGGCCAAAGCGTTCGCTTGCTTCAGATAGATACTCCAGAGATGCGGGGCTCTGAATGCTATTCCTTGGAATCGAGCCAAGCTCTTGCAAAACTACTCACAACAAAAGGAGAAAGAAAGTTAACTACAGACCCTAACTTAGATGAGGTAGATCGCTATGGTCGATTACTTCGGTATCTATTTATTGGAAAAACAAATATAAATTTGAAAATGGTGGAATTAGGCGCTGCAGCGCCTTATTTTTATCGTAATGAGTTGGGTAAGTACTCTAAGAAATTGCTATCGGCAGCGCAGAAAGCGCAAGCAAAGAAGATAGGGCTATGGGCAGCCTGCCCAAGTGCAAGACTAGATCCTTATTCTGCCTTAAGCACTGGAAGCTATAAGAGCACAGAGAGTCCAAGTAAAAATACAAGTGGTTGCGATCCAAATTATGCAGGCTGCGTTCCGATCTTCCCCCCAGATTTGAATTGCAGTGACATCAGGAGTTTAGGACTTGCTCCTGTGCGCATCACCGGAAGAGATGTTCATGGTCTTGATCGAGATGGTGATGGCGTGGGCTGTGATTAAGAGAATAGTACTGCCTGGACTCTTATCAACATTGCTGATTACTTTACCTTCAAATCCAGTTGTCGCATCCGAATTGGCTCCAAGTGTTGCAATTCTTGATACATCTGTTGACAGTAATATTTTTGAAATTAAAGGGAATTTACTTCACGAGGTATGTATTCTTGAGTGGAGCGTGTGCCCAAATGGTAGATATTTTTTAGAAGGCCCTGGTTCTGCCTTTCTACCAGTTAAATATGGTCTTTCTGCCACCTTTGATCATGGAACACAAATGGCTTCAATTGCCATCTCGACGAATCCAAGCATTCCTATTGTGTTTATGAGAATTATTGGAGCAGCAGAATCTGGAGCAAGACTTAAGACTTCGGAGCAAACTGTCTATCAAGCTCTTGAATGGGTTTTAGATAATCAAGTGCGCTTTAATATCCAAGCTGTTGCTTTGGCCCAAGGCTCACACAATTTGTCTAGCTCTAAGGATTATTGTCCGAAAAGCGATAGAACAGCAACGGCAATTACAAGTCTCTTTAACCTAGGGATTCCGGTTTTTGTTGCCAGTGGTAATAACGGAGACAAGTCTCGAGTCTCTTGGCCTGGTTGCCTACCATTAGCTATTCCTGTAGGAGCGGTGACTAACGGGCAATTATCTAGCTATTCAAATATCGATCCAAACCGAAGTACCTTTCTTGCAGTAGGTGAAACCAAAGCAAGATCGTCACTTCAATTGCAAGTAAATGCCTTTGGCACCTCGGTTTCAACCCAAGTATTTGCTGCAATGTGGATCTATCTAAGAACTCAATTACCTGAATTGAGCTTTGCTGAGTCTATGAAGTTCCTGAAAGAGATAGGTCGCCCGATTACATACCAAGAGAAAGTTGGCTACTGGATCGATAAAGACGATTTAACCCAAGCTGTTGAGAATAGAAAATATGGCATCCTTATCTCCTCAAAAACTTATATTGTTCGCATAACCAGAAAGTTCATCTGAAAGAGCTATTTTTCTCCGATAGTTCAGATATCCATATCGCCAGCATCAAACTCTGGCTCTTCTTCCTCTGCTTTTTGCTCTTCTGTATATTGCTGAGCTGCTTCTTGAGCACGTTTTAGTGCAGCCATTTGTGCTGCGCTCATTCCTGCAACAGCTCCAGCGGCTCCACCAGCAAGAGCGGAGTTGGTGGTACTAGAACTAGAGTTTCCAGTTGCGGCTTTAGGAGTTGAAACACTTGAACTATTTGAGGAGGCAGAAGCTCTACCTGCTCCAACTAAAAATGTTCCAATCGCCATTGAGATCCAATGAGAGTAGCTATAAATCGAATCAGGTAAGTAGATACCAAACCAGTCGTAGTAAACATCTGTTCCTGATTCACCCATTATGTAGTCAAGAATTCCCCAGATAATAAGTAAAGCGCCAAATCCCTGCATAAGCTCACCCTTCTTCCTCGAAAAGAACTCTGTAATACGCTAGCAGAATCAGGGCTTCGTATCTAGGGATTGGATGAAGAGTTTTCAAGAGCGAAATGCACTGTATTGAGTTTTGGGGACTTAAGTAGGAATAAAACTTAGAAAAGATCTCCAAACCAATCTGCGATGTTCTCGCTATCGCCCATAGACTCCTGCATTTCATCCCGTAGGTGTTTGTTTACAGCCTTGGCTGCCATAAATGTTGCAACAGAAGCAGCAGAGGCGCCAAGTGGACCCCGCAAGTTCTTTATAGTTTCTCTTAAAATATCTAAACCCTCTTTAGCCCACTTAGCAAACCAGCCAGAACCCTGAGTTGAGACCTCTGTTAGGTCATGTATAAGAGATTGCAACTCTTCTTTTGAAAAGGAGTTTCTTAATACTCCAATTGCAGATCCTGGGTTTGATTTGAATAAGTGAAATATTGGATAAAACCTAGATTCGATATGTCCATGCTTTAAAGCAGCTTCATTCCAAAGCTCCATCGCTTTACTCTCATCGCCATTTGCCAAGAAAGCCAGAGCAACATTGCTCTTGGAGTTTGAGATTTGATATTCATATTGCCAAATGACAGAGTTTTTTTCAGCAGCTGTCACTAACCATATTTTATCAATTCGCGCTTTTTCTTTAGCAATCCAAGATTGAGTAAGTGGAAGATATGTTTCAAAATCCTGAATTGCTCTATCTATCTGATCTTCAATTACATCAAACCAGATAATGCTTGAGAGGGCATTTGGCTGTCCATTTTCTGCAGCTTGACGGATGAGCCTCATGCCATCAGCTCGATGCGGTGTATCAAGAAGTAAATGTCCGTCATTATTCTTCTGAATATCAGGGTTATCAAATAACTTCATGTTAAATCACTCCTAAATTCCAATCCAAGTAACCAAAAACCATTAGAACACCTAATCTTTGGCGAGGCATCACATTCATAACAGAACGCTAGGAGAGTCAGTGAAAATAGGGAAGCCCGCCAATTTGTAATTAAGAGTTAGCAGACAGCGCCTCCCATCCATGTCTGTAGTGGAAGTTTACATGCAAGATTCGACATTTAGATAGTCTGGTGCAATTAAGAATCACTACCAGCGGTTAGGGTCTATACAAGTGGTTCTAAAAATCCCATATAAGTCCATAAGTAAAAGGTGGCAGATTTTAGAGTACATGTAGACCCCTTGACCCACACTAAACGTTACTTTACAATCTAAACATGGGGGGAGATTCAAAAAAACGCAAGCGTATAAATTGGGAAAAAGTGCTTACTTTAAAAAATATTGTCATCACCCTGCTTTTTTCGCTATCACTTTGTTTAGGATCTTTTTTTCTCCTACCGGATGACGAGAGTGTCTCCTCAACTGCCGGATCTGATTTGTTACTTTTTGGAATTTTAATCGGACTCATTGGAACAATTTTTTCAAGCACCTTCCTTGTAATTGTGATTATAAAAGTGTTTGCAAATGCTGCAGCAGAAGTACAACGCGAGCAGGAAGCCAAGGAAGAAGAGAGATTGGCAAAAATTAGAGCAAGTATGACGCCCGCAGAGTGGGAAACCTATAAAATTCAGCTAGAGAACAATAAATTGCTTAAGAACATTCAAAGGAACAATAACTCAAAAAATACAACGACTACCATTGGATTTGTGGAGTAAAGTTATCGTCAGTTTAGTGTTACTGTAATGAGTGGTAAAACTACTTAGGAGGAAAGTTATGTACGGTGTGGAATTGTTTACAGGTGAACCTGAAAAACCATACAAGGTTCTTGGTGAAGTAATGGCAAAGCAAAATGACGGAAACTTAGAGGATTGTAATGAGGTACTTATTGAGCAAGCAACCAGAATGGGGGCTGATGGCATTATTAATCTAAGTTATGACCGGAAAATTTCTCTTACATCGTGGAGTCAGCTAATCGCGAAAGGTACCGCGGTAAAGTTTGAGTCCGCTGATATGCCTTGTCCTGTCTGTGCCGAAATGATCAAACGCGCAGCGAAGAAGTGCAGATTCTGTCAGGCTGAGATCTCGTAAGCATTCAAGAGATTTAGTTTTCCAATGTGGTGAGGTCTACCAGCCCCTCTCTGCAACCTTTGAATAAGACAGTAGAAGTTTGCTATCTGAACTAAAGGTTAGATAGCGAAGGAAGAATCTTCTCCCATCCGAATAGAGACCACTTATTTTTAATCAACTGGCGCTTGAAAGATGTTGTCCGATGCCGATCCAGGTCATATTTTTTGCCTTGCAAATACTGGTGCCCTCAGCGCCCTCGGCCGACCAAATACTCGACTTGATATCCCAAATGGCAACACCAAAATCAGTACAGAAGGAAGCCGCAACCTCAGGCTGAGCAGTAATTTGCTCACTCTCAAACGAGAGCACTTCGGATGCTGTAATTCCAGGATAATCTATGACCGCAACAAGTTTTAAGTCATCTATAGCTTCTTAACTATCAGAGCTATCTACCAAGGTTTGCGCGCAGGAGGTGATGAGTAATACGGTAAATAGGGCAAGTATCTGAGCTAATACAAACTTTTGCTTAGGGAACTTTTTAAATCTCACTCTTTAGAGAAAATAAGGTGCACACCGACAAGAGTTGCAAAACAAATACTCTGGCTATGCAGTGACCAACCTTGAGTTGACCATTTATCTAAAGTAGGTTGCACCACGTTAGTGATATGTTCTGGAGTTATTCCTCCCATCATTCCGCTATTTGACCAAACCATCACGCTTTTGTACTCCACGATAACCTCCTTGTTAATCTTCTAGATAAATAAATTATAAATTGCCTCTGGCTAAACTCGTGGCAAGACTTTCCATATAAGGTGAGTTTTATCTAAGGATTTCCTGTGGTTCGACAAAATAGTAATTTTTTGCGAAGAATTTGCCCTCTTCTCTAACTACCCCTTGTATTATCTGGTCTATGGATGAAAACAATCTAATCAATTCTTGGAATCAACAGAGAGCTATTAGAGTCAAATCTCAATTAGCTCCCACAATTCTTCTCTCAGCAGTATTAGCGCTCTGTGCAACGGGGGCTATTACTAGCGATAGCGATCAATACCTAAAGCTCTTTCTAGTTGGTCTTGTTGCCTCAGGGGGAGTCTTCTCAGTAACAGCAATGGTGGCAGCAGTTAGAGATAGCCTTTCAGTTATTGATTCA
>Ga0255079_1000500_pt1 | contig 10560 bp, 8 predicted proteins | sample Colum_Atlam_RepB_FD_188586 | JGI IMG/M metagenome (GOLD analysis project Ga0255079, IMG submission 188586) | Freshwater microbial communities from Columbia River, Oregon, United States - Colum_Atlam_RepB_8h | ecosystem: Environmental > Aquatic > Freshwater > River | place: USA: Oregon | collected... | reverse complement strand
GAAGTACCAAGGCCAGCGCGGGCCGACACCCAGCCGCTACTTCGAGAACTTCAACCAGTAGTTCCCGTAGCGTTTGGTGTGGGCCACCAAAGCAGCCCACACCAACGAGTCAGCCCTTTTTCTTCGGAACGGTCGTGCGTGGTGGCACGGTCGTTGCCGGCGTGGTCGGTTTCTTCACGTTCGACTGATTGGCAATCGTTGTGGTGCTTGCGATTGTCGTCGTGGTTGGGTCAGGAACGGTTGTTGTCGTGGGGGCAATAGTGGTCGTTGTGGTCGGTGCAGCTGTCGTCGTTGTGGTTGGCGCAGCTGTCGTCGTCGTCACGACCGGCTTGTCGTCATTGTCATCGTCCCGTGACTTCTTCAACGTGATGACGGCCGGATTACTTGCCGCGCTCTGCAGATCGCCCGCAAGAGCGGTCAGCCAACAGCGCTGAGCGACAGCAGGCGTGAAGTCGATGCTGACGGTTGCCTTGTCCTCGCGTAGGCGTTGGACTTGTGCGGATGCAAACGCAAAGCTCTGTTCCACTCGAGCATTCACGCCAAGCGCAAGGCGCGAACAATCCATTCGATATGACTCGGCCGACGCGTCGTCTTCCCAGGTTGCCACGATTCCGGTGGTGCCGAGACGTGCAGCGAATTCCTTCGGTTGAGCCACTGAGGTCTTCTTGCGTGGCGTGCTCGGAGACTTTCCCTTGTCGTCGTTGCGCTTCGGTGATGTTGTGGTCGTCGAAGTACGTGGAGCAGTGGTCGTTGTCGCAGGCAATGTTGTGGTGGTGCGTGGCACTGTCGTTGTCGTGTTCGGAATTGTCGTGGTGGTCTCGACAACAGTCGTCGTGGTTTCTGGAATTGTCGTGGTGGTCTCGACAACAGTCGTCGTGGTTTCTGGTGTCGGAGTTTCGACAAGATTGACGATCGGAAGTGGAGCACCGCTACCGACGCTTGCGGCTGTCACTCGACGAGTGATCTCAGTCGAGCTGATGCCCGGCACTGCCTGGGTGAGGCGAGCTGCGAGACCTGCGACGTGCGGTGACGCCATTGATGTTCCAGAGATGGTGTTCTTCGCTCCGCTACCACCGATCCATGCAGAGGTGATGCCACTTCCTGGTGCCCATGCATCGACACAACTTCCGTAGTTCGAATAGCTTGCGCGTGCATCGGTGGTTGTGATCGCTCCGACGGTGATAGCAGATGGTGCGCGAGCCGGTGAGTATGAACACGCGTCAGCACCAGAGTTGCCAGCAGCAACCACGACGGTGATACCGGCTGATGATGCATCGGCGACTGCTTGGTCAATGGCGGCATTAGCGCCACCACCGAGACTCATGTTGATGATGCCTGGTCCACCAGGGTGACTTGCGACAACCCAGTTAATTCCCGCAACAACAGACGAGGCGTAGCCCGATCCGGCGCAATCAAGCACACGCACAGCAACTACTGCTGCTGACTTAGCAACGCCGTAGACGCGGCCTGCTGCAGTTCCGGCGACATGTGTGCCGTGGCCGTTGCAGTCCTCGCTGCCGTTGCCGTCGGCAACTGCGGTGTAACCAGATAACACACGACCTGAGAGGTCAGAGTGTGTGGAGTACACGCCAGTGTCGATGACGTAGACGATCGCGCCAGCACCTGAGTTCACCCAAGAATACGAATTGTCGAGTGTGACGCTTTCAGCATCAAGTCGGTCGAGCCCCCACGAAGGAACTGGACTCTGCTGTGACGAATCTGCGACGAGTTTCACCGGTGAGTCCTCGAAGCTCTTTACACCATCTTTCACCGACAAAGTCTTTGCAAGTGATGCAGGTACGACGAGAGTGGTCTTGTCATCGGTCTTGCCGACGACTGCAGGAGCTGATCCTGCTGTAGTGGTGAGTTCAGTGACAACGGCCGATGCCTTGTCGGCATCGACAGCCAAAATCACGTATTCCTCGGTGCGTTCAAATGGAACTGCTGACAACACGGGCGCTTGACGCAATGTCGGCAATGTGACCGTGGTGACCGGAGCGTTGTTGCGTGACGCAAAGTTGTCAGATGTGTTGTTGTCAGATCGAGTCACTGCGAAGCCGACCGCGAACAATGCAACTGCGGCTGCGGCAGCAACTACGCGGACGATGCGGCGTTGCTTCTGCACACGGGCCATGGCCTGCAGGTGGCGACGGCGTGTCAATTCATCTGGGCCGCCGGATTCTCTGTCGCCAAGTTGGCGGAGCGAGTTCGTGAGGGGGGTTTCAGGTTCGCGAGGAAATTCGTCAGTCACACCCTGTACAGCGCACGGAACTGAACGGACATGACGGGTGTACCGAGTATTTCTTGTGTCCGGGCTCGACTACAGCAGTGCCCTTAGCCGGCGCACCGCCCTGTGGGCCATGGCCGCGACGGCCTCGGGAGACTGCCCAGTGATGTCAGCGGTCTGGTCTAGCGAGTGGTCGAGGGCATATCGCAGCCAAAGCACTTCACGCTGCTCGGTGGTGAGACGGTCAAGGACCTCGCTGAGACGAGCGAGGTCGGGGCCTTCAACAAGCAGTCCATCGGTGGTTGCGAGGTCGTCTTCGTCGAGCAGTTCCACTTCGACAGGTCGACGGGCACGTTTACGAGCATCATCGAGTACTCGATGACGCGCCACGGTGAATGCCCACGGTCGAAACTCGTTGGGCGACCCTCGGAATTTCTTCATGTCGCGAACCAGCTGCACCATTGTCTCGCCGAGCACGTCATCTGGGGACTGTGCACCTAGTCGGCCGATATATGAACGCAGGTCGCCGGCGAGCATGTCATAAGCGTCGGCCCACGCCGTATCGCTACCTCGCCGCATCGCGTCGAGCAACTCACCATTGAACTGTGATTGCACCGGCGACACCGTACAGACATCTGCGCAGGAATTTTGGTCGGGTCAACTGGAGCGGGTGACGGGAATCGAACCCGCATTCTCAGCTTGGGAAGCTGATGTTCTGCCATTGAACTACACCCGCAGAATGAGGTCTCAGGATACTGCCACTTGCAATTGACTAATCACAGATTTGACGCGTCAGGACATCGAAGAAAATCTGGACCGGTATCTCCTGGGCACAACTTCGGATTCATCGGAGCAAAGAGACCATCACGGTTCTTCCAACCGGGAACCACCCATGCATGCAACATCCAGAAGTCACCTCCGGCGATAAACGAACCATCACACTTGTCTGGTCCGGGCGTGCGCTCACCAACGACCCAGCCTTTCAATGTCACGCACAACCCGGTGTGTCGGTGCCACTCGTCTGTCTCGCCAGTGAAACCAACCGGACGTTCTGATGACTGCAGTGCGTAGGAGTAACCAACAAGCACAGGCGGTGTTTGTTCTTGATCGAACAAAATCATCGATGGCGTATCGGGGGCAAACGGTTTGCGAATCTGTGACCATTTCACCCAATGAGTACCGATTCCAGGCGATGGCGCAGTTGCCAAGACATATCCGGCGGCTTGTGCTTCCTCGATGGTGTCGATATCGGGCATTGCTGACTGCGCGAGGTTGATCTCAGTGTCAAGAATGTCTTGATCGGCTGCAGATACGGTCGCCGCTGTATGACCCATGTCGTGGTGTGAGTGTTCGCCTTCTGGTGGTGGACCAGCGTTGGTCTGACCAAGCGAGACAATCGCGGCAATTTCAGAGTCAGGCAAATCGGAGGTGTTCTGGTCGGTTTCAGCAGGTGCAGTGAATGTGAAGGAACCGTCAGACGTTGGCGAATCGTTACTCGTGCATGCGGCGAGGACACACAGAGTCGTGCCAAGCAATAAGGCTCGACGTGCTACTTCGCCGAACTGTTTCACCGCTGACACGTCAACTCTGTCGGCATCGTCAGACCGTGATTTGTGCTCCGCCATCGACGGGCAACAACACGCCGTTGATGTATGACGCCGCCGGGCTCAGTAAGAAACAAATGGTCGCACCGATGTCCTCGGGCTGACCCGCACGACCCATCGGGTTGCGGGCGATAATGCTCTTCGCCTCGTCGCCTTGCATGTAGGTGATCATGCGGGGTGTGTCGATGAGACCAGGGGCGATGGCATTGGCACGAATGCCCCCTGGTCGACGTAATGCCAAGTAACGAGTGAAGCCAGCAATTGCAGACTTTGCGGAGGGATACCAAGGTTCTGCTCCGCCACCAGTGATGTTCCCGGCAACCGATGCGACGTTCACAATGGCGTCACCTTCGCGCCGGCCGAGCGCCAGCCACGCTGTCGTCACATTCGCCATACTTCCTGCAGCCATTGCGACACCTTCGGAGAAAGTCACAGCGGTGGCATTGGCCGGACCGGCGTTGTTCACCAAGTAGTCGATGTGCCCAAATGCCTTCTGCGTTGCTACGAAACCGGCAGCAATTTCGGCCTCGTCCAGGATGTCGACCTTCGCCACGAATGTCGTTGCACCGAGAGCCTGTAGTTCGTTGTTCAGCGATTCAATTGATTCAGGAATGAGATCCCAGAGCGCGACACGTAAGCCGGCCTCTGCACAGATGCGTGCAGTTGATCTTCCGATGCCGCTTCCGGCACCAGTGACAACGACAGATGCGCCATCAGGGAATTTGAGGAATGGATTCACGATGCCCTCCCGGCTGGTGAAGTTGGAAGAAGATGATTATTCGCCGGCGGTGGCAAGAGGAGCCGATGTTTCGCGCGTCGCACGATCACCGTTCTCAAGTGCTTCGAGAACATGAATGGCGATGTCGGCGACCTTCACTTGGTCCTCTTCAACGCCAGCACCCTTCACACCATCATCCAACATGATGTAACAGAATGGACAAGCAGTCGCGACACGTGTTGCACCAGTGCTGATGGCTTCTTGTGCTCGCTCATCGTTGACCTTCGTGCCGATGGACTCTTCCATCCACATGCGTGCACCGCCGGCACCACAGCACATGCCCTTGGTGCCGTTACGCGGCATCTCGACAATCTGCAAACCCTTGATGGATCCGACGACTTTGCGAGGTGCCATGTACACGTCGTTGTGACGGCCGAGGTAGCACGAGTCGTGGTACGTGATGCGGTCGTCGAGCGACGCATTACGCATGTCAAGCTGCCCACTGTCGATGAGTTGCTCTAGCAGCTGTGTGTGGTGCACCACTTCGTAGTTGCCACCCAACTGCGGGTACTCGTTCGCGAGCGTGTTGAAACAGTGTGGGCACTGGGTGATGATTTTCTTCACTCCCATTCCGTTCAATGTTTCAATGTTTGGCATCGCGAGCATTTGGAACAGGTACTCGTTTCCGCTTCGACGAGCGCTGTCGCCGGTACACATTTCGCTTGGTCCGAGGATTGCCACGTCGATGCCGGCCCGCTTCAACAACTTGGCCATCGCTTGGGTGACCTTCTTGTTCTTGTCGTCGAAACTGCCTGCACAACCGACCCAATAGAGATACTCGTGGTTGAACGCCGCTCCTGGGTCGAGCACATCAACGTTTAGGTCCTTTGCCCAGTCAGCACGCTCTGCTTGGTTCATGCCCCACGGGTTGCCTTGGTTCTCCATCGAGCGATACGCATTGCCCAATTCGGCCGGGAAGTTTGACTCCATGAGCGACAAGTAACGGCGCATGTCGAGAATCTTGTCGAGAATCTCGATGTTGACCGGGCAGTTCTCATCGCACGCCTTGCATGTGGTGCATGCCCATACTTCTTCGGCTGTAATGCGTTCGAACAAAGAGTTTGCACCGATGGTGATCTCTTTGTCGATCGACAGCGGTGGTGACACTGTTCCACCAGGTGCATGAGCGGCAGTCGCAGCCATGACTTCGCCGGTCTTCAACACGATTTCGCGAGGGTCAAGAGGCTTGCCGGTGGCATGAGCTGGGCACACGCTCGTGCAACGACCACACATGGTGCAGGCATCGGTGTCAAGCAGTTGTTTCCATGTGAAGTCTTCGACAACAGCGGCACCGAACGACTCGAGTGACGTCTCGGTGAGATTCGGCATCGCCTTCATCGCACCCTTTGGACGCTCGCGATCCTTCAAGTACATGTTGAGTGGTGACGTGAAGATGTGACGCAACATCGTGATTGGCAAGATTGCAAGAAACGCGATGAACGAGAGAACGTGCAAGACCCACATCGCTTGGTGCCAGTTCTCCGCCGCACTGAGCGACAGACCATCGACGGTTTGCGATAGCGGATACCCGATGAAGCTCCACTTCTCGAACGACATGTCTTTGCCGCCGATTTCCGATACGGCGATTCGGAACATCTCAGCGAGATAGCCCGACACACCGATTGCGAACAACACTCCGAGGATGATTGCGTGCTCTGGCTTCGACTTGATGCGAATGCGGTACGGCCGTTGCACATAGCGACGCACAATGGCCCACACGACACCACCTGTGAACATGAGACCAGCGAAGTCTCCGACGAATGCGTATGCCTGGTACACGCCGCCGTGCAAGAACTTCAAAGATTCGGGCAATTGGTGGTCAATCTCAAGTGTCGTGGTGACACCAAGCAACACAAGGAAGCCGAAGTAGATCATCGAGTGCATGAGGCCCGCTGCGCTGTCACGCAACAGCGTGCGCATGTACACACCCGCGCGGTAATCAGCCAAACGGCGCTTCACGTTCTTCGGTGTCGTCTTTCGACGATCGGGCGCACCGCGCTCCCAGTTACGCATACGGTCGGCGAAGCGGAACGAACCCCACACCAACATCACGGGGATGACCGTGTAGAACGCAGCCTTCAGCGCGCTTGGAATGCCCTCAAACACATGGCGTGTGACGTCAGATTCGCTGTGCCACTTGGTGAAATTCGGAATGACGCCGGACATCAGGGTGAACACACCCATGAAGAGTCCGATGCCGATTGAAATTTGATGTGGGCGAAGGCGCTTCTTCTCTGTTGAGGCGGCTTCTGGGGATGCAGTGTGCGTGCTCATGGCACAGAGAACGCTAGTCCCGAGGACTGACGAGTTGGGCAGTTGACGACAGGATGTGCTGTCGTGAAATTGCTGAAATCAGCCGTAATACGCGCGGTCGAGGTCACGAATGCGTGTGGCGAGGGCCGAGAGCAACTTATGGGCCACGGCGGGCACCTTGTCGATGACGCCGTAGAGGTTGCGCTGGCTGATGACGAGCAACGTGCAGTCGGTCTCCGCACTGACCGACGCGGTGCGTGGGCCGTGGTCGAGCAGAGACAACTCTCCGATGACAGAACCCTCACTGAGCGACGTCACCTTTTTGCCATTGCGACGCACGACCGCCACGCCTTTCAACAAGATGTATGCCTCACGGCCGGTCTGTCCTTGATCGACGATCAATGTGCCGGCCTTTACGTTGACCTCATCGGCGGCTTTTGCGATGCGCTCGAGTTCCTTGTTGGAGCACGAGGAGAACAATGGAACGTTACGAAGATGTTGGAGCGACGCTTTGAGACTGGCCATATAGGGGACTATACGCCCATTTCACAAGTGGTCGGTTAGCCCTTCGTCTGGTTAGCGACGGCTTCTGCAGCTTTTGCGATAGCTGCTTGATCGCCGAGATAACGCACAGATTTCATAGACACCTTGTCGCCGTTGATGGCAAGTTCGTAGCGACGGGGAACACCTGTAGGGATGTTCAGCTCGGCAATCTTGGCCTCTGACACGTTTTCCAACTGCATGAGCAATGCACGTAGCGAATTTCCGTGGGCAGTGATCAACACGTTCATGCCGGCATTCAACTGCGGCACCACTTCGGTGTGAAAGTACGGCATGACGCGAGCCACAACATCTTTGAGACACTCAGTGGCAGGCAAGGCGTGGCTTTCGACGAAGCGATATCGCGCGTCATTGCGCGGGTGCTCGGGACTGTCGTTAGCGACGGGCGGTGGTGGCACGTCGAAGCTGCGGCGCCAAAGGTGCGTCTGCTCCGAACCATGTTTTTCCACGGTCGCCTTTTTGTCCAGCCCCTGGAGCGCTCCATAGTGCCGTTCATTCAGGCGCCAGTCACGCTGCACCGGTAGCCACACCTGGCCCATTTCCTGGAGAGCAAGGTGGCACGTCAGCACGGCCCGGGTGAGTAAAGAGGTATGGGCAACATCAAAGACCAGCCCCTCCGCCGCCATGGTCGCCCCAGCGGCCTCTGCCTCGGCTTCGCCTTGGGCAGTGAGGGGAACGTCGTGCCAGCCGGTGAAGAGGTTGAGCTGATTCCAGGTGCTTTGACCATGGCGCAAAATCACGAGGGAACCGACCACACGTCCATCGTATGTCTGGGCCCCTGTCCGCGCGGAAACCGAGTCTCATCGGGCTTCCCGTGAAACTTAAGTCACTTTCACTCAAGTTTTGTGACATATGAGTTGCCAAGTTCATGAGGCGGTTCTAGTCTGACGCCGTATCCCCCCGCTGGGTCACCCCCCGACCTAGGTATTCACGAAAACGGAGACCCCCATGGCAAAAGCAGTCGGTATCGACCTCGGAACCACCAACTCAGTCGTGGCCTTCCTCGAAGCCGGTGACCCAGTTGTGGTCCCCAACTCAGAAGGTGCCCGCACCACCCCGTCGGTCGTCGCATTCTCGAAGACCGGTGAGGTACTGGTCGGTGAAGTGGCCAAGCGTCAGGCAATTACTAACCCAGACCGCACGTTCCGCAGCGTGAAGCGGCACATGGGCGAGAACTGGAAGTCCGACGACATCGATGGCAAGCACTACACGCCGCAGGAAATCAGCGCACGCACACTCATGAAGCTGAAGCGCGATGCAGAGGCGTACTTGGGTGACACCGTCACCCAAGCGGTTATCACCGTTCCGGCGTACTTTGACGATGCGCAACGCACGGCAACCAAGGAAGCCGGACAGATCGCCGGTCTTGAAGTGCTGCGCATCATCAATGAGCCGACCGCTGCAGCACTTGCATACGGGCTCGACAAAGCGTCGCAAGACGAGACCGTTCTCGTGTTCGACCTTGGTGGTGGAACCTTCGACGTATCGGTGTTGGAAATTGGTGACGGCGTGTTCGAAGTGAAGAGCACACACGGTGACACACATCTCGGTGGAGACGACTGGGACCAGCGCATCATCGATTGGTTGGTGCAACAGTTCAAGGGTGCTCACAACATCGATCTCGCTCAAGACCGCATGGCAGCACAGCGTCTGAAGGAAGCTGCTGAGAAGGCCAAGATCGAACTGTCGCAAGTGCAGCAGACCCAGATCAACCTTCCATTCATCACCGCAACAGCCGAAGGGCCGTTGCACCTCGACGAGACGTTGTCACGTGCGAAGTTCCAAGAAATGACTGCCGACCTCATCGAGCGTTGTCGTGTGGCATTCGAACAGGCCATCAAAGATGCTGGTCTTACCAAGGGTCAGATCAACCACGTCATCTTGGTTGGCGGTTCCACTCGCATGCCGGCAGTACAAGACCTCGTCATGGCACTGACAGGCAAAGAAGCGAACAAGTCAGTGAACCCCGACGAAGTCGTAGCCGTCGGCGCCGCAATTCAGGCAGGCGTGCTGAAGGGCGACGTGAAAGACGTGTTGCTCCTCGACGTCACACCGTTGTCTCTTGGTATCGAAACAAAGGGAGGTGTCATGACGCGTCTCATCGAGCGCAACACGACCATTCCTACGCGTCGCACTGAAGTGTTCACCACGGCCGATGACAATCAACCTTCGGTTGAAATTCATGTGCTGCAGGGTGAGCGCGAGATGGCCAGTTACAACAAGACGCTCGGCAAGTTCCAGCTCGTCGACTTGCCACCAGCACCGCGTGGTGTGCCGCAAATCGAAGTCACATTCGACATCGATGCGAACGGCATCGTTCATGTGTCTGCAAAGGACCGGGCAACCAACAAGGAACAGTCAATGACCATCACTGGTCAGTCCTCGTTGAACAAAGATGACATCAACAAGATGGTGAAAGATGCCGAAGCACACGCGGAGGAAGATCGTCGTCGTCGTGAAGAAGCCGAAGTGCGTAACAACGCTGACTCGCTCGTGTATCAGACGGAAAAAGTACTGCGCGAGCAGGGTGACAAGGTGTCTGCTGACGAGAAGGATGCCGTCGAAGGTCCACTCGGAGAGTTGAAGACCGCAATCGCCGGAACCGACATCGAAGAAATCAAGTCCGCAACCGAGAAACTCATGTCAGCGAGCCAGGCATTCAGTCAGAAGCTGTATGAAGCAGCCGCTCGCGACTCGAATGCCGCCGGTACGTCTGCATCTGGTGCTGGTCAAGTGAACGATGACGAAATCGTCGACGCTGAGATCGTCGACGAGAAGTGATTCGGTAGCAAACGATGGATGCCGAAATGGTCGACGAGCCAACCGACACTGATGAGTCGATGCCCGCAAGCACAGAGGATGCGTCGGAGGTCGTAGAACACGACATCGACAAGCTGCTCTCCGAGCGAGACGAATTCAAAGACATAGCTTTGCGATTGCAGGCAGACTTCGAGAACTACAAGAAGCGTGTGGCCTCCACCCAGACCGACGAGGTCGACCGTGCCACCGGGAAAGTCGTGGAAGCATTGTTGCCAGTGCTCGATGCATGTGAGGCCGCGTTCTCGCATGGCGTCGAAGGCGTCGAGCCCGTGTGGAGCTCGCTCATCGGTGCATTGCAGAAGCAAGGTCTTGAAGCC
>Ga0255079_1000493_pt1 | contig 10719 bp, 9 predicted proteins | sample Colum_Atlam_RepB_FD_188586 | JGI IMG/M metagenome (GOLD analysis project Ga0255079, IMG submission 188586) | Freshwater microbial communities from Columbia River, Oregon, United States - Colum_Atlam_RepB_8h | ecosystem: Environmental > Aquatic > Freshwater > River | place: USA: Oregon | collected... | reverse complement strand
ATGCAAGAGTGGCCGCCACCGATTTACGCGATCATGCCCGGACGAGTTTTCAGACGCGACACCCCAGATGCCACTCACATGCCTGTCTTTCATCAAATTGAAGGCATGGTCATCGATCGGAACATCACTTTTGCTGACCTCGCTGGCACCATTGAGGCGTTCACCAAAGCATTCTTCGGATCAGAGTTCACGTCACGACTTCGGCCGTCTTATTTCCCATTCACTGAACCAAGTGCTGAGTTCGATATCCGTCGCCCTGACGGTTCATGGATTGAACTGGGTGGCTGCGGCATGATGCACCCGCGTGTCATCAGGGCGGGCGGGCTCGACCCAGACGAGTGGAGTGGTTTTGCCTTCGGTTTCGGCATCGATCGCATGGCGAAGGAGCGTCACGGAGTCGCTGACCTGCGAGACATGTACTCAAATGATGTCCGCTTCTTGGAGCAGTTTCCGTGAGAGTTCTCCTCTCAATCCTTCGTGAATTCGCTGACTTGCCCAATGATGCAGACTTGGTAGCGACCGCTCTCAACTCGCTCGGTATGGCGGTCGAAAGCATCGAGGAAGTCGGTATCCCAGTGCCGGGTGTCGTAACGGCTCGCATCGTGCGTACCGAGCGTCATCCCGACGCTGACAAGGTGACTCGTTGCTTCGTCGATACCGGCGATGGCCGCGAAATGCATGTCTGGTGTGGGGCTACAAACATGGGTGCTGGAGACGTCGTGCCGCTTGCCACCATCGGTACGACCATGCCAGACGGTCGGGGCATCGCTCGTCGTGGAATTCTCGGAATCGATTCGGAAGGAATGCTGTGTTCGCCGATTGAACTAGGTATCAGTACCGAATCGAGCGGGTTGCTCATTCTTCCTCCGAATTCACCTCTTGGTGTCGACCCATTTGTCGTGCTCGGGATAGAGCACGACGTCGTGTTCGACCTCGATCTCACTCGCAATCGACCAGAATGTTGGGGTCATGCAGGTGTTGCGCGCGACCTTGCGGCGCATTTCCACGTGGCATACCGCGGCCCACGTCTCTCAAGCGTGAAGCATGGTGACGCACGTTCAATCCCGGTGACTCTGTCTGATCCATCACGTTGTCCAATGTTTTCTGCGACGGTGTTGTCGGGCGTGGTTGTCACTTCCTCCCCGAATTGGGTGCAGTCGCGCCTCGCACACCTTGGAATGCGAAGCATCAATAATGTCGTTGATGCCTCGAACTTGGTGATGCTTGAGCTCAACCAACCGAATCACGCATACGACTATGCATCGGTGTCTTCGTTCGATGTGCGTCGCGCTCGCACAGGAGAAGTGCTACGAACTCTCGACGGAGTCGACCGTGTGCTGACCGACGAGGACCTTGTCATCGTCAATGCAGCCGACGGAACTCCCGTGGGTCTCGGAGGCATCATGGGCGGGCTTGAATCAGAAGTTGTCGGGACGACGTCCACCGTGTCGCTTGAGATGGCGTGGTTCGAGCCAGACTCCATTCGTTTCACGGTTAACCGCCATGGTCTGCGTAGCGAGGCCTCGACGCGATTCGAGCGTGGAGTAGACCCCGAAGGTGTGGTGATTGCCGCTGATCGTTTCGCCACGATTCTTTCCGAGACCTGTCCTGATCTAGCTCTACATGAGGGAATGACCATCGCACGTGACGCCACATGTCCGTCTGCCCGTCGTGTGACGGTTCGTCGTCACCAGATCAAACGAACACTCGGAATCGATCTCAGCGTTAATGACGTCATCGAACTGTTGAAACCAATCGGTTTCAACGTGACAGCCGCAGGTGAAGAATTCGAAGTAGTCACTCCGACGTTCCGACCCGATTGCGAAGAAGAGATCGACATCATCGAAGAGATTGCACGTCACTATGGCTACGACGCGCTGGGCAAGTCCGTGCCATCGTCAACAGTCCACGGACGACTCTCGTTGGTGCAGCAGCGTCGACGTGCGGTGCGTCGTCTCATGGTTGCACTAGGTCTTGACGAGGCGATGCCGTCACCATTTCTAGCCCCAGGTGATCTCAGGTCGGTGGGTTTGATCGAAGATGATGTCTTGCAGCTCGCCAACCCTCTTGTGGCTGAAGAGTCCATACTTCGCACATCGCTGCGGCCGGGACTTCTGAGTGCATTGGCATTTAACCGCTCTCATCGAGCACCTCGCGTTGCACTCTGGGAAATCGGCCATGTCTACCCACCGAGTGATGACAAAGTTGACCAACCACTTCCTGGTGAGTACGAACAACTCTGCATCGTCGTGGCTGATGCCGATCTCGACACGGCACTTCGCCAGTGGAACGCATTGTGTGAATGTCTCGCGGTCGGAGCGCAACTCGACCAATCACGAATTCCCGATGGCTTTCATCCGACTCGTTCAGCGACCATTGCACGTGGAAAACAGCAGATCGGTGCCGTGGGGGAGGTGTCGCCAGTCGTGCTTGCCAATCTGGGAATTGATGGCCGCGTGGCGTGTCTGGAAGTCGACCTGTCGATACTTCTTCGAGAGACTCCGAAGCCAGTACAAGCTCGCGACATCAATCGGTTCCCATCGAGCGACATCGATCTCGCCTTCACAATGTCAGAAGAGGCTCCCGCTACGACACTCCAGCGGGCGTTGCGACAAGCCGCCGGCGCGAACCTCGTTTTTATCGAACTATTCGATGTGTATCGAGGGGCGGGCGTCGACGACGGTAGTCGCAGCCTGGCTTTTCGACTGCGACTTCAAAAGCAGGGTGGAACGCTCACTGACTCGGAAATTGGAGAGATCAGGGATAAATGCATTGCAGCGGCCAAGAAATCCGGAGCATCTCTTCGCTGAGCTTCAGTTCAAGTTTGGGTCGTCTGGAAAGTGTGCAAGTGAGGCAACTTCTCCGACTTGCCGTGCGAGCACAGTTCGCCAAAGGTGAAGTGGCTCGCGTGTGTACACGTCGTCTGTGAATGCATCAAGCACGAACCAACCATCGCGCCGGATCTCGTCGTCGAGTTGATCTGGCCCCCAACCCGAGTAGCCACGAAAGAAACGCCACCGACCTGGACCATCGCTGGAATCTTCGTCGATGTCAATTGATCTGATGCCATGGGGCGATGAGTCGTCTTCGAGAAGACCAAACACGCCGTGGGGTTCCACCGGCCCGCCCTCAAAGAGCGCCGCGGGAGGTACGGAGGAATCGATCCATCCCCTTAGAACATCATGGAGGACAGCAGCATCCTCGATGGTGGGTCCATAGTGTGGAGAAGGCGATGGGAGCGGGCGATTAAGAATCACGCCGAGTGCACCCTCATCGTTGTGGGCCAGCACATACACGCAGGCTCGGATGAAGTTCGGGTCGTCGAGGTCGGGGCGTGCCACTAGCAACTTTCCGTCTAGCCCAGGGGTGCTTGCATAGTTATGCATTGGTCTGTATGGTAATACATCTGTGAAGGATTTGTCAGTACTCAAAGTTGGGATTCTCGGAGCATCGGGTTACGCCGGTGCCGAACTGCTGCGCCTCTGCGCGCAGCATCCACGCCTTGATGTGGTGTATGCGACAGGAGACAGCCAAGCGGGCAGTCTCGCTGCGAATCTGTATCCCTCGTTGGCGGCCGAATACCCAAATTTGGTCTTCGATGAGTTTGACCAGAAAAAGGTTGAAGGACTCGATGTCGTGTTCCTCGGGCTGCCGCACGAAGCCTCGCTCGATGTCGCACCGTCACTTGTCGGACGAGTGGGTCACGTCATCGACCTTTCAGCTGCTTTTCGTCTGAAAGATGCAAGTCTGTATCCAACTTGGTACGGGTTTGAGCACCATCAGAAAGAATTGCTAGCCGAAGCAATCTACGGCCTGCCCGAGTTGTACCGCGAAGACTTGCGCGGGGCGCGCCTCATTGCGACTCCTGGGTGTTATGTGACAGCAGCGAGTCTCGCACTGACACCACTCGTGAGCGGTGGTCTCATCGAGCCAAAGGGTGTCATCGTCGATGCTGCATCGGGTGTGAGTGGTGCTGGGCGTGCGCTAAAGCACACGTCGCACTTTGCAACGGTCAACGAGGACTTCACGGCATATGGATTGCTCGACCATCGCCACACTCCCGAGATTGAACAAGTGACGGGGGCTCAGGTTTTGTTCACCCCACATCTCGCACCCATGAACCGTGGAATTTTGGCCACATGTTATGCACGTCCTGCAGGCGACGTGTCAACGGCTGCTTTGTTGGCCGCACTTGCACGCAGTTATGCAAGTGAACCCTTCGTCGTTGTGCGACCGACGAGTCCAAGTACGAAGGCAACTCTCGGGACGAACGCTGTCCACTTAACAGCACGGTATGACGTTCGGACCGGGTACGTGATGGTCATCGCTGCTCTAGACAACATCGCCAAGGGTGCGTCGGGGGGAGCAGTGCAGGCTCTGAACGCCGCGATGTCGTGGGATGAGACGCTTGGTCTGTCACGAGTTGGGGTGTACCCATGAGCACTCGACAGTCGTCAATCGATGCTGCTCGCATCCTCGTCGAAGCACTGCCCTACATACGTCGGTTCTCTGGTCGTACCGTCGTCGTGAAGTACGGCGGGAATGCCCTTGCTGGATCTTCGGAAGACGATGCTCTCAGCTTGTTTGCCCAGGACATCGTTCTCATGCACTCTGTTGGCATCAAGCCAGTTGTCGTGCACGGCGGCGGGCCGCAGATCAACTCTCTGCTCGATCGGCTCGGTCTGAAGAGCGAATTCCACGGTGGTCTGCGTGTCACTGATGATGAGACCATGAAAGTCGTCCAGATGGTTCTGAGCGGACAGGTGAATCCACAAATCGTCGCGGCCATCAACACATTCGGGAATATCGCTGTTGGTGTTGCAGGTGGCGACGCGGGCCTTATCAGAGCTGTGCAACGTGATCCGAAGTTAGGAAGGGTCGGAGACATCGACCGCATCAACCCAGCGGTTGTTCAAGGACTTCTCGATGAAGGCTTCGTGCCGGTCATCTCAACCATCGGGGCAGACTCCAATGGAGATGCGTTGAACATCAACGCCGACACGGTTGCCGGAGCCATCGCTGAAGCATTGGGTGCGGAGAAGATCGTCTATCTCACCGATATTGAGGGCTTGCGCTCGAAAGTTGATGACGCTGCATCACTCATTCAGCGGATCAACGTGTCTGACCTTGCGGCACTAGTTGCAGACGGAACAATCGCCGGCGGAATGATCCCGAAGGTGCAGAGTTGCGTGCAGGCCGTCAAGGGTGGCGTGAAGCGTGCGCACATCCTCGACGGCAGAATTCCGCACGTGTTGCTTCTCGAGCTATTCACCGACGAGGGCGTGGGAACGATGATCACTCCCGACGGCATGCAGAACTCTGTTGAGTTGAAGTCAGGTAAGGGTCACTGAAATGGCGCAGCATGAATTTTTGTCGTCGACGACGGCCAATGAATTGTTGGCGGGACAGGACTGGTGTCCGTTCATGCCGGTTTTTGCTCCTCCGGCGGTGATGTTCGTGCGCGGTCAAGGAACAGAGCTGTGGGACGTCAACGGAAAGCGTTACCTCGACTTCCTGTGCGGAATCGCGGTCACATCATTGGGACACTCCAATAAGGCTGTTGCTCGGGCGTTGTCTCATCAGGCGGAGACACTTCTCCATGTCAGCAATTTCTTCTCGAATCCCATCGCGACTGAGGCAGCGATGTTGATCAACGGGTTGATGCGTGTTGCTGGTGCAGGGGATGGTCAAGTGTTCTTCTGCAATTCCGGTGCCGAAGCAAACGAGGCAGCAATCAAGTTGGCTCGCAAATTCGGCGGACGTGGTCGCCACGTCGTGGTGTCGGCGCTCGGAAGCTTCCATGGACGTACGCTCGGTGCACTAGCTGCGACGGGGCAGCCTGCGAAGCACGAGCCGTTCCAGCCGATGCCAGAGGGCTTCCGACATGTGCCATATGGCGACATTGAATCTCTCATTTCGGCAATCGACCCGAGTGTGGCAGCCGTCCTGCTTGAGCCCATTCAGGGCGAGGGTGGCGTCGTGCCCCCACCAAAGGGCTATCTCGAAGAAGTCGCAACTGTGTGCAGGGAACGCGGCCTCTTGTTCATGGTGGACGAAGTGCAGACAGGTTTCGCACGCACAGGACATTGGTTCGGTTTCGAGCATGCGGGTATCAGCCCTGACGTAGTGATGTTCGCAAAGGCGCTTGGAAATGGAGTGCCGATCGGCGCTCTTTGGGCGCGTCGCGACGTCGCCGCCGTTTTTTCGCCGGGCGACCATGGATCCACGTACAGCGGAACTGCAATCGCAACTGCGGCGGTCATCGCGGTCATCACTGAGATGATGGCCATTGATGCGCCATCACGCGCGCGCGAGGCCGAGGGGTGGATTCGATCGGAGCTTGCTGATTGCGAGTATGTAGATCACATCAGAGGCCAGGGGCTGTTGCTCGGACTGGTGCTTTCAGACGGCCTTGATTCGAAACGTGTGTACGCACAATTGCTTGAAGCCGGCCTCGTAACGAATGCGGTGAACGCCGACACCATTCGCCTTGCGCCACCACTGACCGTCAGTCGACGAGAGGTAGCAGAGGCATGCCAGATATTGAAGGCAACTTTGGCCAAGGTTGCCACCCATGACAAGAACGGAGGCGCTTCATGACGAGGCACTTTCTTGATATCGCCGACCTGACGTCTGCAGAGCTCGACGCCGTCATTGAATCGGCGAACCGTTCGATATCTGATGTTGGACGTCCGCTGGAGGGAAAAGGAGTCGCCCTTGTCTTCGAGAAGCCCTCAAACCGCACTCGTCATTCATCAGAGATGGCTGTCGTGCAGCTTGGTGGTCATCCCGTGTACACCCGCGGTGAAGAGATCGGCTTCGATGTGCGCGAAACTGTCGAAGACATCGGTCGCATCCTCGCTGGCTACCACGCAATCATCGCGGTGCGGGTGTTCAGTCATTCGACTCTCGAACGACTGGCGGCTGTGTCCACAGCCCCCATCGTCAACCTGCTCAGCGACCATTCGCATCCGCTTCAGGCTTGTGCTGACGTGTTGACCATGCATCAGCATGTCGGACCAGTGTCGTCGCTTCGTGTTGCATGGGTGGGTGATTACAACAATGTCGCACGTTCTCTAGGTGAAGCTGTGTGTTTACTTGGTGGCACTGTTGCTTATGGGTGTCCGGAAGGCTTCGCTCCATCGAAACAAGAGTTGTCTCGACTCGCAGCGCTGGGTGGGGATGCAAGCCATGCCGTCAACCCTGTAAGTGCAGTGTCAGGGGCCGATGTCGTCCACACCGACACCTGGGTGTCGATGGGTCAAGAGGGTGATACAGATGCCCGACGAGCGGTGTTCGCTCCGTACAGCGTCACCGAGGAGCTCATGGCTCAAGCGGCAAGGACAGCCAAGTTCATGCACTGTATGCCTGCGCACCGCGGTGAAGAGGTGACAGCGGAAGTCTTTGATGGGCCTCGAAGCCTCGTCATCGAACAGGGTCACAACCGCATGCATGCAGCGCGAGCAGTGTTTGCATTTGTAGTCAAAGGAGGGAAGTGAGATGAGTGGAAAAATCCAACGCCAACAGCTCATCACCAAGTTGATCGCGAAACATCAGGTGTCGAGCCAGCCAGAATTGCAAACGTTGCTGAAGCGAAACAAAATCGAGGCGACGCAGGCGACCATCTCTCGTGATCTTGAAGAGTTGGGAGCAGTAAAGGTGCGCGTGACCGGCGGTGAGACGGTCTATGCGATTCCTGAGTTCGAACCAGCACGACTCGCTCCGACAGACCATCTGCGTCGTGTCATGGGCGAGTGGGTCGCCGATGTAGTTGCAAGTGGCACCCTCGTGGTTGTTCGCACTCCGCCGGGTTGCGCCCACGTCGTCGCATCCGCACTTGACCGAAGTGGTCTCGAACAGTTACTCGGCACCGTCGCTGGTGACGACACGATCATCTGCGTCGCGTCAGAGCAAGCTGGTGGTAAGGGTCTTGCATCGAAATTGCGTCAGCTTGCTGGCTTGGATGTGAAGAAAGGCAAGGTTGCCCGTGTCTGAGAATGATGATTCAGTGGCGGCTGGAAAGGCGCTGTGGCACGGACGATTTGCAACTGGACCTTCTGAAGAACTGATGGCGTTCACGGTCAGTCTTCCGTTCGATAAGAGACTCTGGGCTGATGACATCACCGGCTCGCGTGCGCACGTAGCAATGCTGGGCGTATCTGGAATTCTCGACGGGGCGACAGTTGGTGCAATTGATGTGGCGCTAACGCAGGTGCATGACGAGATGTCATCGGGCCATTTCGAGTTCGTCGCCTCAGACGAGGACATCCACACGGCAATTGAACGACGGGTCACCCAGATTGCGGGTGATGCAGGGGCGCGCCTGCACACGGGCCGCAGCCGCAACGATCAGGTGGCCACAGCCTTGAGACTGTGGTGCAAGCGCGAGATCCGCGTCGTCATCGATAATGTGCTCAGCCTCGTTGACGTACTTCATGCGCGAGCCTCAGAAGCGGACGCCGCGAAGGATCCCGTGTATCTGCCGGGTTACACGCATCTCCAACGAGCGCAACCCGTGCTCCTCTCGCACCACCTTCGAGCACATGGCTGGGCTCTTATGCGCGATGCTGATCGACTATTCGACGCGCTTGCTCGCCTCGATGTGAGTCCGCTCGGTGCCGGTGCGTTGGCAGGGAGTTCATTGCCCATCGATCCTCAACGCAGCGCAGATTTGCTCGGATTCGCGAAGGCCTTCGACAACTCCCTTGACGCGGTGTCCGATCGAGACTTTGTTGCAGAGATACTCGCGCACATTGCGCTGCTCGGAGTACATCTCTCACGTATCGGTGAGGAATGGGTTCTGTGGACCAGTGAGGAATTCGGGTTCGCCATTCTCGACGACGCCTATGCCACCGGTTCATCGATGTTGCCACAGAAAAAGAACGCCGACATCGCAGAACTTGCCCGCGGTAAAGCAGGGCGACTCATTGGCAATCTGACTGGACTTCTCACGACGCTGAAGGGACTGCCGTTGGCGTACAACCGCGACCTTCAGGAAGACAAAGAGCCGTTGTTCGACTCCGTCGATCAGGTTCGTCGCGCTCTCATCGCGCTCGCGGGCATGGTTTCATCTGCCACCTTCAAAACCGACGTGATGGTGCACGCCGGCAACGCGGACTCATTGGCCGCTACCGATCTTGCTGAGTGGCTCGTTGAACGTGGAGTGCCGTTTCGGCGTGCACATGCAATCGTGGGAGAGGTTGTCCGGTCAGCCATCAATACGGGTAATCCCCTCGCTGAAGTGGTGTCGCAGCACGCTGATCTCGGAGACGAAGCTGCTCAGTTGATCGCGCCTGGTTCAGCAATCAGACGTCGTCGAAGTCGTGGTGGTGCGGGACCATCCGTTAGCGCAGACCAAACAACGAGGTTCCGTGACGAATTGAGCCGTCTCCGTCGAAGAGGATGAGGGAGCCGTCAGGCATCTGAGGGGTGCAATCGACGCGGCGACCAACGCAGTGTCGGGCCGTGATAGCCCACTCGACCGAGTTCAAGCTGTACCGGTGTCATGTCGCCAGTCCAAATATTGACACGTATGTCTGCCATGTCACCCGCTGGCTCCATGCGGGCCCACACAACTGGACGACGTGGTGTCGACTTGGAAGCGAGGTGCTCGAGCGAGCGAATGAGTGATTGTCGATTGTCTGGGGACAGGTACTGCCACACAATCGAGTGGTAGACGACAGTTGCTTCGCCATCGTGTCGCGGAGAAGCATCGAAGGATGCAAGCCAAGGTCCGGCCTCTGCTCGATCAACTCGAGGCGGATATTCAAGGGCGATATCAATCGCGCGACGGAGTCTGTCGAGACGTGCCGACTGATCCGGCCAAACGAAACTGAGGAGCCGCAGACGCTCTGATGGTCGACTCACATCGATAGGGAAGGGATCGCAGCCTCTGAGGTCGACGCAGATCGCTGACTGTCCGTGTGGCGGTGACGAGTCGAACCAATCCGGACCAAATGAAACACTGCTTGTTTCGTCGCCCATCGCGGTGACGCCGGTTGATGCATGGAATCGTGGGAAGTTCAGGTTCAACCCTGCGCTTGCGCCGACTTCGAACCAGCGACACGTTTGCGCCCCGATGGTAGGCAACCAGCGAGCAATTGAAAGGGCAACGATCGAACGGCCGACTTCATTTGTTTGCACATTGCGCCGCACAGACGCTGACAGATGTTCTCTGTGTTCCTGAAGTGCGGTGAGAACTATGTCGGCTAGGTCATTCGTCGGAGCACCGCCAGTACTGGGAAACTGACCGCTTAGTCTTGTGTCAATGCCGGACAGGGCAATGGCATGCAGGCCTCCGAGCAATCGAAGAGGCAACGCATCGTGAACCGGTTTCTCGCTCACTCCGTTCAACAACTCAAAAGTGGTACCGCCACGTACGTAATCTTGAGATAGGGCCTCTAGTGCGATTGCGTAGAGCGACGAGCCCAATTGAGCGCATTGAACCTGCTGTCGCATCAGGGAATCGTGCACGGCATCGATTGCGTCGTGGCCCTCGTACATGTCGATGCATTAACAATAGGTCGCCCCTGAAGAGGCACCGCGTGTAATCATGGAGACATGACGACAACCACGAAGGGTCTACTCGCAGACCTTCGCGCCCGCGGGCTGGTGCACGATTCAACCGACGCTTTAGGCCTTGAAGCGCGTCTTGATTCGGGCCCGATCGGCGTGTATGTCGGTTTCGATCCGACGGCAGATTCTTTGCATGTGGGGCAC
>Ga0255079_1000485_pt1 | contig 10803 bp, 10 predicted proteins | sample Colum_Atlam_RepB_FD_188586 | JGI IMG/M metagenome (GOLD analysis project Ga0255079, IMG submission 188586) | Freshwater microbial communities from Columbia River, Oregon, United States - Colum_Atlam_RepB_8h | ecosystem: Environmental > Aquatic > Freshwater > River | place: USA: Oregon... | reverse complement strand
GTGTTGGATCTAATCATGTATTGATCTAAATCTTTCTGTGAAAAGGCATTGCCTGTGGTACCCTCTACATAAAATTGAATAAACTCTTGAGGGTTGGGAACTATTTCTTCAGGGTCCCAGTCCGATGCATAAAAAGCAATAATACATTGCTTAGGAATATTGATGAACTGCGCTTGTATTTCTAGTTGTTGACAAAGTTCTGCGTATAATAAAGTGTTCGCAATAGCATTGCCTTTTTTAGATTGTAGCGGCGCTGAAATTAAAAACTCTTCTGGCTTTTCGTAGTTAACTTCTACGCCCTTAATTTGATAGTAGCTAAATAAGATGTTTCTAATTACATTGGCTTGTTCTAAGGGCGTTAAGTAGTTGTTTAATTCAAGCCAAATATTGCGTCTAATTTTTTCCATTTGATGGCGTAAGCTGTCAATGGCTAATTCGGGAAATTGAAATTTTGTAACCAGTAATGCGCCTTCAAATAAAGAGGGGTCCGGTTTAGATTTCCATTCTATGAAGGCTTCTTTTAAATCTTGCAAACGCAGTTTGTAAATCATTATTTCAATACGATCCAAAGTAGCCTCGTCCAGTGTATTTTCCCAAAGATGTTCTAGGTCGGGAATAATGGGGGTGCCATAATTGAGCAACCTGTCTGCAATGGTATTAAATACTTCTTCGTCAGGGTCGTCTATTAGCTTAAATAGGGCGCTAATTTCGGCTTCTTTTTGCATAGGTTAAACTAATGTTAGGTTTCAATTATTATTCAAATCAACGAAATATATCGTCAAAATCCCCTTTTACTTATCCCATCTATGTGGATATATTTAACAATTGTTTGCATAATAAATAGAATTATTAAACGTTCGGGTAAATAACAGAGAATAATGCCTAGTCTTATTGCTATTTGCCTTTTCTTTGTATATTATAACGATTGTCTATGTCAAACATGCATCTGATTACTCCTAAGTTTCCTGTAATGGCTAATTCATTACATGCAGAATTAAAAAGAAGAGTGAATCTATATTTAGAAGACCATGCTATTAAAGCAACAGGTAATTTTAAATTGTTTTCTAAAGCTATTATTTTAATGAGCTTATTTGTGGTTACTTATATTCATTTAATATTTTTTACCCCACCTGTATTGTATGCCATTTTAGAATCTGTATTATTTGGAGGGCTTATTGCAGCTATTGGTTTTAATGTTATGCACGATGGCAGCCATGGTAGTTTTAGTAAATACGCTTGGTTAAATAAATTAGCCTCTTCTTCTATTAGCGTGCTAGGGGCAAGCCGTTTTATGTGGGCGATGAAGCATGTAACCTTGCACCATACCTATACCAATATTGATGGGGTAGATGATGATATTGAAGTAGGTGTTTTAATGAGAATGGCGCCCACCCAAAAACATTATCTTTTACACCGTTTTCAACATATTTATTTCTGGGGTTTATATATGTTATTATATATTTTTTGGATTTTCTTTGCCGATTATAAAAAGTATTTCACTAAAAAAATTGGCACAGTAGAAATTAGCAAAATGAGCGTTTCTGAGCATATTGAATTTTGGGCAGTGAAAGTTTACCATGCATTTGTATTTGTAGTATTACCTATTTATATGTTGGGCTGGGTAAGCTGGTTAGTTGGGTTTTTAGTAGTGGGCTGCTTTGCTGGTTTTATATTGAGTATAGTTTTCCAATTAGCACATACCGTAACAGACACTGCATTTCCTTTAGCCAACCAACCGGAGAATAAAATGGAAGAAGAATTTGCAGTACATCAAATTCAAACCACTGCTAATTTTGCGACTAAGAGTAAAATAGTAAGTTGGTTAGTGGGTGGGTTGAACTTTCAAATCGAACATCATTTGTTCCCTAAAATCTCTCATGTACATTATCCTGCTATTTCTAAAATAGTAAAGAAAACATGTGCTGATTTTAAATTAAAGTACATTGAATACCCTACGGTCGTAAGTGCCATCAAAGCACACGTTCAATACCTTAAATTAATGAGTAAGCCTTCATTCCAATAAACTAAGAAGCCTTTTTCTTTCTGGCCATTTTGCGTGGCGGGTTGGCTTTTAATTCAGCAATAGTGGCATTTACTTCTTCAATGGTCAAGGTTTCTACTTTTTCTTGTTGTTCTTTACTCAATTTGAAGTTGCGTAAACCTTGCTTGATATAAGGGCCATAAGGGCCTCTCAATAATTGTATCTTTTCTTTTTCAAATACCTTAATGGTTCTCTCGTCTTTGGCTTTGCGCTTTTCTGCAATCATAGGTGATAATTCTTCTAGGGTTACAGTGTAAGGGTCCATTTCCTTGTTAAGGGAGTAGAACTTCTTAGCATGAGCCGCATAAGGGCCAAAGCGACCAATATTTACTGAAACATCTTCCTCTTCGAATTGTCCAAGCATTCTAGGTAGTTTGAAAAGCTCCATGGCTTCATCAAAACTAATTGTCTCAATACTTTGAGAGGCTTTCAATTTTGCGAATCTTGGTTTTTCTTCTTCATCTTGGTGGCCAATTTGAACCATCGGTCCATATCTTCCCATACGCGCAATTACTTTTTTACCAGTCACTGCATCAAAACCTAGTTCTCTTTCACCTTTTGCTCTTTCAGCCGTTTCAAGGGTATGTTCAATGGTCGTATGAAATGGTTCATAAAAAGAGGCTAACATATCGCTCCATTTTAATTTACCAGCTGCGATTTCATCAAACTCGCCTTCAATTTTAGCTGTAAAGTTAAAGTCCATTACTTTTTCAAAATGCAATTTCAAAAAGTCGGTCACCACTAAACCTAAATCGGTAGGGGATAACTTATTTTTTTCTGCACCTGTAATTTCAGACGCAGTCTCTTTCTTGATAACATCTTTATTGTCCAATGTTAAAATCTGGTAGATTCTTTTAATGCCTTCTTTTTCTCTTTTCTCTACGTAATTACGTTTCATAATGGTAGAAATGGTAGGCGCATAAGTAGAAGGGCGTCCAATACCTAATTCCTCTAATTTCTTCACCAGCGATGCTTCTGTATACCTCGAACTAGGTCGGCTAAAACGCTCTAGTCCTGTCATTTCTAAAAAGTCTAAAACTTGTCCTTTTGCTAAAGGGGGTAATAAACTTTCGCCCTCTTCATTATTATCTTCTTCCTCTTCGTCGTTACTTTCTAAATATACTTTTAGAAAACCATCAAATTTCATCACCTCTCCACTTGCCGTTAATGTTTCTTTATTGGTAGATACTTCAATTTTAGCAGTTGTTTTTTCAAATTGCGCATCGCTCATTTGAGAAGCAATGGTTCTTTTCCAAATAAGTTCGTATAATCTATTTAAATCGGCATCGTCTACTTTACTTTCATTCATGTAAGATGGGCGAATGGCCTCATGCGCTTCTTGCGCATTTTCATTTTTATTTTTAAACTTGCGTGGTTGATAATATTTTTCACCAAAGCTTGAATTAATTTCTGTTTTAATGGCGTCCACTGCTGTTTCACTTAAACTAATACTATCGGTTCTCATGTAAGTGATCTTACCACTTTCATATAATTTTTGTGCAAGCAACATTGTTTTACTTACACTGTATCCTAATTTTCTTGAGGCTTCTTGTTGTAAAGTAGAAGTAGTGAAAGGTGGTGAGGGCGTGCGTTTGCCGTCTTTTACTGCAATATCTTTTACGGTATATTTTGCACCTTTTGATTCGTTTAAAAACTTTTCTGCGGCGCCTGCGGTAGATAATTTTTGAGGGCCTTCTGCTTTAAACTTTACTTTCTTTTTATTAATGTCAGGAGCTGTAAATAAAGCTGAAATTTTAAAAACGCTTTCAGGTAAAAAATGATTAATCTCTCTTTCCCTTTCTGCAATTAATCTTACGGCAACACTTTGTACACGACCGGCACTTAAACTTCTTTGCATGCCTATTTTTCTCCAAAGCACTGGGCTTAATTCAAAACCCACAATTCTATCTAATATTCTTCTTGCTTGTTGTGCGTCCACTAAGTCCATATTTATGAAACGCGGATTCGCAACCGCTTTTTTAATAGCAGGCGCGGTAATCTCATGAAATACAATACGCTTTGTTTTTTTAGGATCTAATCCCAATACTTCTGCTAAATGCCAACTAATACTTTCTCCTTCACGGTCCTCATCCGATGCAAGCCAAACTTCCTTTGCCTTCTTTGACATGGATTTTAATTCCTTTACTACTTTTTCTTTCTCACTAGGGACAGAATATCTTGGTGCAAATTTGTTTTTTAAGTCAATACCCATATCTGCTTTCTCTAGATCACGAATATGACCATAGCAGCTTCTTACTTCAAATTCTTCCCCTAAAATCTTCTCGATCGTCTTGGCCTTTGCAGGCGACTCCACAATTAATAAGTTTTTTGACATAGTTGCCAACCGCTCCTACGGGTATTTTTGGAATTGAATATCAATTAATTATGAAAAAAGAAAAAAGACCATTGCTGGCTAATCTTCTCTTTTCTCGCGATGCAATATTAGAGCTTTCACCTAAAAAATAAAAATAAGCTATTCTATTGGAGCTAGAAAGGCCATTATTTTATCAATAATTTCAGGGGTTTTATATACTTTATTATGACCTAAACCATTGGTAATCAGGAATTTTATATTTTTTGGGGCTTTTTTTTGAAATTCGACCAAATCTTCGAAGGGACAAACCAAATCCTCCCTGTCGTGGACCCAAAGTAGGTCTCCTGCATAGTTTTCGATGGCCCTGTCGGCTTCAAAATAGGTAATTGGCAGACCGGAACCCTTTTCTACTAATTCATTAAAAGCAGCTCTGATGGCAGGGCTAAGGTGCATCATATTGAAATATCTTTCAAAGGTAGTGGTGGTTTTAGTGGCAGGAGCAATTAAAACAAACTTATGCTTTGTTGGATTTTCAATAGTCTCTGCAATCATGGCCAAGGTAATGGCACCTAAGGAATGGCCAATAAAATGATCAATGGGGCCAATTTCTTTTATGATTTGTTCAATGGCATGTTTATAGATGATTATATTAATGTGTTTGCCCTCACTAAGCCCATGACCAGGTGCGTCAAAACCAATGACCCTAAAACCCTTTTTCAATAAGGGCTGAATATATTGGTCAAACTTATAAAAATAGCTGGCATAACCATGTACAATTAATACGGTTTGTCCATTTGGCTTTGAGGGTTTCCATTCAAAGCCATGAATTATAGTTTTGCCTGTTTTTATAATGCCATCCCCTACGACGGTGATATGTAAGGGCTTCCCCTGATTAAATATTGCAGGGGCCTTTCTTTTCTTATATTTTGGATAGGGGGTGCAGAATAAATCAAAGGCCAATTTGCCTGCCACTGGGGGCGAAACCATGCCTAAGGTTTTAAACTTGGTCCTCAAATATTGTAAATACATCCTTTCAGAGAACCCGAGCGTGGCCATAACTATATAATTAGAGCGCAAAGATAAGAAGCCCTATTGTATAGATATTAGTTTTTTTGTATTTCGACAAAGAAAAATAAAAATGTAATGAAGGCATTGCATGATAACTAGTATTTTTGCAAAAATCTAAGATTGACCTATGTATTCGTTAAAAATTAATTTTGAACAAAAGGGATTAGCGCCAGTGACATTAAATGACATTAAGCCAGACCATAGTTTATTAGAAGTACTATTAGATGCAGGAATTGAATTACACCATAATTGCGGAGGCGTTTGCGCTTGTAGTACCTGTCATATATATATAAAGAAAGGTTCCGAATTTTTACAGGAGTTATCGGATAAAGAAGAAGATTTTATTGATAGAGCAGTGAGTCCAAGAATAGAATCGAGATTAGGATGCCAATGCGAATTATTAGCAGGCAGTGGCGCAATTGAAATATTAGTTCCCGATCAAACACAATTTTTAGGAGAATAAATTATAATAGACCCGAATTAAATATACCATTATGCCTCAGTTTGAACCACCCATTTATTGGAATGATCATGAAGACATCGCTCAAAAATTATATGAAAAATTTGGGGATGATTTTACAGAGTCAAAAATTTATAGAGTGCGCTTCACCGATTTATTAGATTGGGTTTTATCCTTGCCTCATTTTGAGGGCAAAAAAGAGGAGTCTAATGAGGGCCATCTGGAAATGATTCAATCCGCCTGGGTCTATGAGTGGCGCGATAATCAAAAATAAGCTTACTTTTATTGTCTAAATAAAGATGCCTTGTTAGCTGATTTTAAAAAAATTACTTGTTTTGTATTTGATGTAGATGGTGTGTTAACCAATGGAAATTTATTGGTGATGCCCAATGGACTAATGGCTAGAACCATGAATATTAAAGATGGCTATGCGATTCAGTTGGCTATTAAAAAAGGCTACAAGGTTTGGATTATTTCAGGGGGTAATTCTGATGAAGTGAAAGAGCGATTAGAAAAATTAGGGGTTAGTCAAGTTTTTATGAAAGTAACAGACAAGAAAGTACTTTTAGAAGAGTTATCTATTTTACATTCAACCCCAATGGATCAAATATTATATATGGGTGATGATATGCCCGATCTAGAAGCCATGCAATTAGTAAGTATTGCGGCTTGTCCTAGTGATGCAGCTATTGATATTAAAGCGATGGCTACTTATAAAGCCATTGCTAAAGGAGGAGAGGGTTGCGCTAGAGAAGTGATTGAAAAAACATTAAAATTAAATGATCATTGGGATAATGATGATCATATCCAGTCAAAATGAATTTAAAATAATCAATTTGAAATTATTCATTCATTTTTTAAAGTTGGTGCGTTGGCCAAACTTGTTATTCATTATACTAGCAGAATGCTTACTACATTTTTGTATATACAAACCTTTATTTCCCCTTACGGGTAATGAGGCAGATATTCAATTTTATTTCATGCTTACTAGTAATATTTTAATTGCGGCTGCAGGCTATATGATTAACGATTATTTTGATGTGAATATTGACCAAGTGAATAAGCCTCAAAAAGTAGTGGTAGGTGCTTATATTAGTAGAAGGATGGTTATTTTTTGGCATCTTATTTTCAGTGTACTAGGCATATTTGTATCCACTATTGTATTTCCTTTTCAAGCGTATTGGCATATTCATGTAACTAATTTATTGGCCATTTTATTTTTATGGTTTTATAGCACTAGTTTTAAAAAGAAATTTTTAGTAGGTAATATTATTATTGCCATACTCACTGCTTGGTCTATTGCTATTGTTTATTTTTCTAAGTTCACTATACAAGAAATTATACATCCTGCTATAAGTAATGGGGCTGTTTTAAAATTTGCAAAGCTTACTTTATTATATAGTGCTTTTGCTTTTATATTAACCTTGGTGAGAGAAGCTTTAAAAGATATGGAGGATATGGAAGGTGATCAGAAATTTGGTTGTAATACCTTGCCCATTGCCTGGGGTTTAAAGCCCACTAAAGTGTATTTAGCTGTATGGACATTTGTGGTTATTGCCGTTTTGTTAATCATTCAATTATATGTAATTCCTTTTGGTTGGTGGTACACTGTTTTGTATTGTCTTATATTTATTATCACCCCTTTAAGCCTTGTTCTAATTCAATTACCTAAGGCCTTTACGCATAACCACTTTAAAAAACTAAGTGCCTATTTAAAATTTGCTATGTTGGCGGGTATTTTTTCTATTCTGTTTTTCTACTTTTTATTTTAATATAATAGTTTCATATAATCGATTCATTTCATGCCTTCATTCATACTAGCCTCGCAATCTCCAAGAAGAAAAACATTACTTGAATGGGCCGAGATTCCTTTTGAAATTATTGTTTCAGACATAGATGAATCTTATCCCTCTAGCTTGGCTATAGAAGAAGTGCCAGTATATATTGCAAAAAATAAAGCATTGGCCGTAAAAGAAATAATTCTTTCCACTAAGCCTGCTTTGGTAAACCAATGTATTATTGCTGCAGATACTGTGGTGGTATTGGGTCAAACAATAATAGGGAAGCCTACTAATAAACAAGAGGCTATTGAGTCCTTATTGTCATTATCTGGACAAACTCATAAAGTCATTACCGGTGTTGTATTGTTACATCAAGGCCAGGAAATAAGTTTTAGTGAAACGACCTTGGTGGAATTTCATGTATTAACAGCTGAGCAAATAGAATTTTATGTAGATAAATATAAGCCCTATGATAAAGCAGGGGGCTATGCTATACAGGAATGGATTGGGGTAGTGGGGATTAAAAAAATTACCGGCGATTTTTATAATGTAATGGGACTTCCTGTAAGTAAGCTAGTGCAAACAATTAAGCAACTAGATATTAGTTAGTTGCTTCAAACTTCTACTACCAATTAAAAGCAATATCTAATTCCAGGTCTGGATGCAGGCTTCTTTCCACAGGGCAGGTTCTTGCCACTCTTTCTAATATCTCCTTAGTTTTATCATCTAAGTTTAAACCTGCAGGCATGGTTACATGCGCAATAATCTTTCCTATTCTTCTAGGATCTGACACCATTATTTTAGTCACTTCTACTTTGGCACCATCAAGCGCAATAGACATAGATTCTGCTTTAATACCCATGGTGGTAATCATACAAGCACCTAGGCCAGTAGCAATTAAATCGGTGGGAGAAAATCTTTCTCCCTTGCCTTTGTTGTCGGTAGGGGCATCTGTTTGAATAGGAGAGCCGCTTTGCAAATGCACGCAAGTGGTTCTTAAATTAGCGTCGTAGGTAACAATAGAAGTCATGATATATATTTTTAAGCTACCGCTTTTTCTGGGCTAAGTTCTTTTTTATGAAGCGTGAAGGTAACTATTAGGGAAAGTACAAAATAGGCAATCATTAACTTACTTAATAATGAATAGTATTTATCGGCTCCAAACCAATCTCCAATAAAAACAATAATACTTATTCCAAAAATTGATTTTAATAGCTCCCAAAAAAGAGAGGAGGGGTTGCCATCCATAAAATCGGTTAAGGCATAAATATAAACATAGACAAAGGCTCCATAAATAAATATATTGGGTACTCCAATACTAGCAATATTGCCTAAGAAATAGGCAACTATAATAAATATAAGTACAATTTGTAACCAAACCCATGCGTAGAATGAATTTGTTCTTTTAGTCTGGTATTTTTCAAAATGATACACATCCTCAATTTTAAACACAGGACTCTTGGCTTCTAGATCGGCAGGTCTCCAGCCAGTGGGTTTGAACCATAATTGAAACTTGGCTTTAATATCATTTGTTTTCCATGCGTCAGTAATTAACAGCCACATGTGTTTGAAATTAATTTTTATAGGGTTCCAAGTTCTCATAGGTCTAGTAATTCCATAAACAGGAACTACATGGGGTAATTCTTCCTGGAAACTGCCAAATAATTTATCCCATATTATAAATATTTGGGCCATGTTTTTATCCATGTACTCTTTGTTAATAGCATGGTGCACTCTATGGTGTGAAGGGGTTACTAATATATATTCTAGAAATCCCATTCTATTAATATAACGTGTATGGTACCAGAATTGTGCGAAAAATTGAATAGGGGTAACAGTAGCAATTACTAAAGGCGATACACCTAATAAAGCAGCGGGAAGTAAGAAAATAGAAAATATTTTTACAAAAGAAGAAATGGGTTGTCTTACTGCACAGGCTAAATCAAATTCTTCACTACTGTGGTGGACAATATGACTATTCCAGAAAAAATTAATTTTATGTTCTATACGGTGAATCCAATAATGTGAAAAGTCTAAGCAAACAAAGGCAATAACATAAGTGAGCCAAGTGGTGCTAATATGTGTAATGGCCACTCTTTGTTCAATCCATTTATAACTTAAAATGGTAAAACTTAAACCCAATACATTTTTAATGACCATGGTGATAGCTGAACTTAAACTACTCACTGTATCCATTGAATGGTTACGTTCTTTTTTTATATACCAACCATACCATTTTTCTATAAGGATCATTGAAAAAAAAATGGGCATGACAATTAATAAGATCTTTCCGTACTTCTCCATAAAATGGTATTAATTTATACGAAGATAAGCTATAATTTTAACGCAAAAAAGGTGAATATATAGGGCAAGTCTTGTATTTTTGTACCTGATTATAGAGAACGATTTATGCAAGAATTACCCATTGTAAGTGCTGAGAAAGATACGAGAATAAAAAAACCAGATTGGTTAAGAGTAAAGCTACCTATTGGGGAAAGTTATAAGCATGTGCGTGGGTTAGTAGATACACATAAACTACATACCATTTGTGAAAGTGGTAATTGCCCGAATATGGGAGAGTGCTGGGGCGAAGGCACGGCTACTTTTATGATACTTGGGAATATTTGTACAAGAAGCTGTCAGTTTTGTGCCGTAGCTACAGGGCGTCCTAAACCAGTGGAGTGGGACGAGCCACAAAGAGTAGCGGAAGCTATTTTACTTATGAAAGTGAAACATGCAGTACTTACAAGTGTAGACAGAGATGAATTAGCAGATGGAGGTTCCATTATTTGGTACAATACCATTAAAGCCATTAAAGCACTTACGCCGTCTACTACATTAGAAACTTTAATTCCCGATTTTAGAGGTATACAAGAACAAATTAATCGAATCATAGAAGCGGCTCCTGAAGTAGTAAGTCATAATATGGAAACCGTAGAGCGCATTACACAGAAAGTAAGAGTACAAGCAAAATACAGAAGAAGTTTAGGCGTGCTAGAGACTTTGAAAAAAGGAGGCATGCGCACCAAGACAGGAATCATGTTAGGTATTGGAGAGCATAAAGAAGAAGTGATACAAACCATGAAAGATTTAGTGTCGGTAGGTACCGATGTATTAACCTTAGGTCAATACTTACAAC
>Ga0255079_1000472_pt1 | contig 10917 bp, 10 predicted proteins | sample Colum_Atlam_RepB_FD_188586 | JGI IMG/M metagenome (GOLD analysis project Ga0255079, IMG submission 188586) | Freshwater microbial communities from Columbia River, Oregon, United States - Colum_Atlam_RepB_8h | ecosystem: Environmental > Aquatic > Freshwater > River | place: USA: Oregon... | reverse complement strand
CTTTATCCTCCGCCGACGTCCATGTCGGAATCTCCCCGCGATCAGATCCTCCGCCTCCGCGCCGAAATCCTGCGCTACGAGGAGCTGTATCGTAAGAAGAACGCGCCCGAGATCTCCGACTTCGAATACGACAAGCTGGTCGACCAGCTGGCCGACCTGGAACGGGAGTTCCCGATGTTCGCCGGACCCGACCTCGGCATCGGCGACGACAAGTCCGAGGGCTTCCAGCAGGCCGACCACAAGGCCCCGATGCTGTCGCTCGACAACACCTACGACGAAGCCGACTTCCGCGCCTTCGGGGACCGCCTCTACAAGGCCCTCGGCGGCACGGGCCTGGAATTCATCGTCGAGCCCAAGGTCGACGGCGTGGCGGTCTCCCTCACCTTCGAGAAGGGCAAGTTCGTGCGCGCGGTCACCCGCGGGAACGGCGCCCGGGGCGACGATGTCACGGCCAACGTCAGCCTCATCCGCGAGATCCCGCGCACGCTCAAGGGTGCGCCCGACCTCCTCGAGGTCCGCGGCGAGATCTACATGGAGCTGGCGGAGTTTCAGCGCCTGAACGCCGAGCGCGAAGCCGCCGGCGAACCGCTCTACGCCAATCCCCGTAATCTCGCCGCCGGCACGGTCAAGCTCCTCGACGGTGAGGAAGCCCGCCGCCGTCGCCTCAGCATCGTCTGCTACGGCCTCGGCGCCTGCGAGCCAGCCGCCGCCTTCGCCTCGCTCAAGGAGTTCAAGACGAAGCTCAAGGACTGGGGCTTCCCCATCCGCGACGACATCGACGTCCAGCAAGGCGTGGACGCCGCCTGGAAGGCCATCCAGCAACTCGACGTCCTCCGCCGCAACCTACCCTTCCCGACCGACGGCGCCGTGGTGAAGGTCAACCGCCTCGACGATCAGCGTCGCGCCGGCACGACGAGCAAGTTCCCGCACTGGGCCGTAGCGTTCAAGTTCCCGCCCGACCAGGCCGAGACCATCCTCCGCAAAATCAGCATGCAGGTCGGCCGCACCGGAGCCATCACGCCCGTCGCCGAACTTGACCCCGTCCTGCTCGCCGGCTCGACCGTCGCGCGCGCGACTCTGCACAACTCCGCCGAGATCGCCCGCAAAGACATCCGCGAAGGTGACACCGTCCGCATCCAGAAGGCCGGGGAGATCATCCCGCAGGTCCTCGGCGTAGTGCTTGCGAAGCGCCCTACCGACGCCCAGCCCTTCGACTTCGAAGCCCGCCTCAAGGAACTCGGCCTCGACGCCACCCGCGACGGCGAGGAAGCGGCCTACAAGCTCCGCGCTCCGTCGCGCGACATGAAGATCCGTCGCCTCGTACACTTCGCCAGCAAGCAGTGCCTCGACATCGACGGCCTCGGTGACGCCGTGGCCGAGCAGCTCGTGGACAGCAAACTCGTCGACGTCCCGGTCGATGCCCTGGGCATTACCCCGCCGCAGTGGCGCATGCTCGAAGGCTTCAAGGATAAGTCTGTCGACAACATGATGGCCGGCCTCGAACAGGCCAAGCAGCGCGAACTCTGGCGGGCGATCCACGCCCTCGGCATCCCGAACGTCGGCATGCAGACCGCCAAGGATCTCTCACGTCACTTCAAGTCCATGGACGCGCTCGAGGCCGCCCAGCCGGGCGACCTGCTCCACACCAAGATCGGCAAGAAAGGCGGCGTCTCGTATGAGTCCGTCATCTCAGGCGTCGGCGTCGAAGTCTCCGAATCCATCCTCTCCTTCTTCAGCGACCCCAACCACCGCGATTGGGTGAAGGCCATGCGTTCGGCCGGACTGAACCTCGTCGAGGCCGCCGCGGCGGGTTCGGTAGAAGGCGTCGCTGGCAAGACCTTCGTGCTCACCGGTACCCTGCCCACGCTCGGACGCGACGAAGCCCGCGACATGATCGAGAAGGCCGGCGGCAAGGTCTCCGGCAGCGTCAGCAAGAATACACACTACGTCGTCGCCGGCGAAGAGGCAGGTTCAAAGCTCACCAAGGCCCAGGAACTCGGTGTCGCCATCCTCGACGAAGCCGCCCTCCGCGCGCTGCTCGGCGCATGAGCATGCTCCTGGCCGCTTGGACGCTCCCCCAGGAACTCCCCGGCTTCTGGAAGATGGTCGTGCTCATCGCGACGAACAACCTCACTCACTATCTGCTGTTCGCCGGGGGAGCATGGCTCTTGGGCTATGTGCTCTGCCGCAGCTGGTGGGCGAGCCGCAAGATCATCCCCGCGATGCCCACCGGGGCAGACCTTCGGCGCGAGGCGAAGTGGTCTGCGCTCACGGTCGTCATCTATGGGCTGGTCGGTGCGACCACGTTGACGCTCGCCAAGGCCGGCTGGACTTCCATCTACCGCAACGTCGAGGACTACGGCTGGGGCTGGTTCTGGGGCAGCGTCGTCATCGTGATCTTCGTGCACGACGCCTATTTTTATTGGACGCATCGGCTCATCCACCATCCGAAGCTCTTCCGGCTCATCCATGGCGTGCACCATGAGAGCCATAACCCCAGCCCCTGGGCGGCCTATTGCTTCAGCCCGATCGAGGCCGTCATCCAGGCCGGCATCTTCCCGTTCGTCGCCCTGACCATACCGATTCATCCTCTCGCCTTCGGCCTGTTCATGTTCTGGTCGATCGCGTTCAACGTCGCAGGCCACACCGGTTATGAGTTCCACCCCAAATGGCTCATGGATTCCTGGCTGGGGAAATTCCTGAACACGCCCACGAACCACATCCAGCACCATGACAGCTTCAAGGGGAACTTCAGCCTCTACTTCAACTTCTGGGACCGCTGGATGGGCACCAACCACCCCGACTATGAAAAGCGCTTCCGCGAAGTGACATCGCGATGACCACTCCAAATCTCCTCCCCGACGCCGCCGCGGACTTGGCCCGCAATGGCGATGCCATCGGCCTGGGCGCCCTGCTAAAAGGCGGCCTGGCGGTCGATGCACGCGACGCCAAGGGCAACACGCTCCTGATGCTGGCCAGCTACCACGGGAAGACCGAGGTCGTGAAGCTGCTGCTGAAGTCGGGCGCCACAGTCGACCTGCGCAATGACAAGGGCCAGACGCCCCTCGGCGGCGTGGCCTTCAAGGGCTACGTCGAGATCGCCATCCTCCTCCTCGACGCCGGCGCGGATCCCGTGGCCGACCAAGGCGGCTCGACGCCCGCCGACTTCGCCACGCTGGCCGGCAAGACCGAGATCCTCGCCCTCCTGCAGGCCCGGCGCGATAACGCCGCCAAGCCGACCCGCTGGTTCAGTAAGTTGATCGGGTGGTTCCGGAGGTAGGGCTGACCGCCTCGGTCAGCCGAGGTTGAGCGAGGGCGCTCAACCCTACCGGATACAAACTATGTCGTGACGCGGTCCCGACCCTACCCGTCAAACAAGGACAGCACGTGGTGCTGTCCCTACCTTTTTGTGACTGGTCTCCACCGGGTCTGTATCCATCCTGCTCACACCCCGATGAGATTCCCGCTACTCTGCTTGCTGGCCTTGCTGACCCACCTTGGTGCGGAGACGCTAACGCCGCTGAAGGACGGCCAGGTGCCGCAGAACCTCGACCAGCTCTGGGGGGACTTCGATCCACGCAAAGAACCGATCGAAGCCGAGGTGACCAAGGAATGGGAAGTCGACGGCATCGTCTGCCGGGTCATCCGCTACCGCGTGGGCGTCTTCAAGGCCCAACCCGCGACCGTCGCGGCGTTCTACGCATTTCCGAAAGGCGCCACCGCCCTGCCCGGCCTGATGCATATCCATGGCGGCGGTCAGTCGGCCAATCTCGCGACAGTCGTGACGGACGCGAAGCGTGGTTACGCGAGCCTCTCACTCAACTGGGGCGGCAACAAGATGACCTTCGCCGATGGCAAGATTTACGACGGCCTCAATACCGACTGGGGTGCGGTCGACGCGACCCACGAGCCCAATCGAAACAAGGTCAATCACTTCGCCGGCAGCACCAAGCCTGACGCCTTCACGCTCGATGCGGTCGATTCGCCCCGCAACGACAACTGGTTCCTGGTCACCCTCGCCGCCCGTCGTGGCCTGACCTTCCTGCAAAGCCAGCCGCAGGTCGACCCCGCCCGCCTCGGCGTCTATGGCCATTCGATGGGCGGACGGCTCACGACCCAGCTCACGGGAATCGACAAGCGCGTGAAGGCCGCGGTGCCTTCCTGCGGTGGCTCAGGTGACCTGATCGCAACGCTTGACGAAATGCCCGGAGGCCAGCGCTCCAAGGCCACCTCGCTCGCCCTGGCGACGACCTCGGAGAATCCTTACATTCGCCGGCTAGCCGTGCCGACGCTCTGGTTCTCGCCGACGAATGATTTCCACGCGCACATGGACAACATGGCTTGGACGTGGCGCGACGTGCCCGATGCGCTGCTGCGTCTGAGCATGTCGCCGCACTTCAACCACCGCCACGACCACGCCAGCGCCCTGACGCAGCACCTCTGGTTCGAGACCTACCTCAAGGGCAAGACAGGCCTAGTTCCGACCACGCCCAAGATCGCGATCGAACTTGGACGCACCCCCAAGATCATCGTCACACCCGACCCCGCGCTGCCCTGTCAGGCCGTCCGCATTTACTATACCCAGGACGTCCATGAACTCACCCGCTTCTGGCGTAGCGCCGAGGTCCGCCAGGAAAACGGACGCTGGATCGCCGAGGCCCTGCTGATGGACTCCCGGCAGCCGCTCTTCGCTTATGCCAGCGCCGTCTACGCGACCCCGGAAGCGTATCGCAAGATGCCGACCGTCCCGGGCGTATCTAATTCCGACACCTATTACTTCAGTTCACGCGAAACCTGGGCCACGCCGGCTCAACTCAGCGCCTCCAAGGTGCTCATTGAAGACAGCCCAGAGCGGATGATCTGCGCAGACAGCGCCGCTTGGGGCGACTGGTATCAGCTCAACGCAGGCCACCCCGACCTCTGGAGCGTGCATACCCGCAAGGTCAAGGACCCTAAGTGGCGCGGGCCGAAAGGCGCCAAGCTACGCTTCGAAATCAAAGCCCGCGAAAACAGCTGGCTCGCGGTGAAATTCATGAGCAACGAATGGGGGGCCTTCGCCGCCGGCCCCAAGGCCGAATACGCAGCCATCAAAGAACTCAAAGTCACCGACGGCTGGGCCACGGTCGAAGTGGACCTGGCGGACGTGCGTCCCATCGGTGCCACCAAGGGGAAACTCGCCGATTGGAGCACCCTCACTGAGATAGGCTTCACGCCGATCATTCCGGCGGAACTCAAGACCCCCGAAATGAAAGCCGCGAAAGGCTGGACACGTGGCATGACCCCCGCGATTCGCAATCTGCGATGGGAAGGCGGCAGCTACGACGCGACCCAGCAGGCGCCCGCGACTCTGACCGAAGCCGAACGTACCAAGGCCTTCAACGACGCCATCAAGGCTTCGCTCGAGCAGGAGAAGAAAGACAAGGCCTCGAGGTAGGGACAGCACCACGTGCTGTCCTAGCGGCCGCTATGTCGTGACGCGGTCCCGACCCTACCTAGAGACATAAATAAAAAGGACAGCACGTGGTGCTGTCCCTACCCGGAGGCATAGGGATGATCACCTAATCGGGCATGAGGGGTTGCCTGGGGTCGGCGTAAGACATAATCCTTAATATGAACAACGCTTCATCCCCTCGGGTGATGCCGGCTGTTTGTCCAGGAGGGCCCCGGTCGGAATCCTCCTGCGCAACCCCCGACAAAACCCGCCTCCACCGCGGTTCGCCTGCGCTCAGCGCGACGACCCTCGTTTTCGTCAAATGTCTGTTGGTCTCCTCGCTGCTGGCCCTGAGCGGCTGCGTCACCAACGAACCCGTGCCGGTCGCCTCCGATGACGTGATCGGCGATTATGACAACGCCTGCCTCCCCGAAGCCGTGATCATGGCCCAGGCCCTCCGCCGCCACGGTATCAAGGCGCGTGTGCTCATCATGAGCGGCGACGGGTGGTCGCATGCCGTGACCGCCTATCAGTATCCCGCGGAGAGGGGGCGGATCTGGTGCTGGGACAGCGACGAACAGTCCGTACCCGTCAGCGCCCGCTGGACAGACAGCGAGAACCTAGCCCGAGCCTGGCTCCGGGCATGCCAGCGCGAGGATGACATCGTGCATGCTCGCTTCGAGTAACCGCCACGCGGCATCGAGGTAGGGGCAGCACCGCGTGCTGCCCTAGCGGCGGCTGGGCACAAAAAAGGACAGCACGTGGTGCTGTCCCTACCTTGTTTTGCTTACGCTTACTTGCAGCAACCCGGTTTGCCGGCGACGAGGTCGGCGGCGCGGGCATGGAGGTCCTTCTTCGTGGCTTCGTCGGTCGCGGAGGCGGCGAGAAGCTCGAGGGCCTTGAGATTGTTGGCCTTCACCATGGCGTGGTGCGCGGCGGAGGCGCGGCGACGAGCGAGGAAGAAAACCGAGAGGAGCAGGGTCAGCTGGGCGGCGAAGGACGTCAGGTGAGCGACGATGCGCTCGGCACCGCCGGCGTTGCCCGCAGAGGAGTTGCGGATAAATTCAGTGCTGCCACTGACCAGGACCACCGTCAGGAAAATCGCGAAGGCGAAGAGCACTCGGCCCATGAGGCGGTTGCACTTGGCGGCGCGGTGGAAGATTTCGGAAGCAGAGGCAGGAGGGGTACAGGCCATAGTAGGGGGAAGAGTGAGCCTACCCAACGAGAGGGCAACCCTGCAGTGGGTAGGGTCAGGACCTGGGAAGCATAACTCAAAGGGAAACCGGAGACCGGATGATTGGCTGGGGATATTAATGACCGCAGCTTACTTTCCGGTTTCCGGTCTCCCCTTGATTGATCCGTTTGCCTCGCAGCGGACCAGCATGTCGGCAGAACCCCAAAGACACCGCGCAACCTTGACCTTATCGGCGGCGCCCTTTCAACTCCCTCGTGGCCACGAAACTCCTGCTTCTCGACTGTGATTCGACCCTCTCGTCCATCGAAGGGATCGATGAACTCGGCCGCCTGCGCGGGCCGGAGACCTTCAATGCCGTCGAGGACATGACCAACGCGGCCATGGACGGCGGCACGCCGATGGAGGCGATCTTCGCCAAGCGTCTCGACATCATCAAGCCGACCAAGGCCGAACTGGAAGCAATCGGCGCGAAGTATATCGCGACGGTCGAGCCCACCGCCAAAGCCACGCTGGACCAGCTCCGCGCGGCCGGTTGGAAAATCGCCATCGTCAGCGGCGGCTTCACCCAGGCCATCCTCCCGCTCGCCGCTTATCTCGGCATCGACCGCGTCGAAGCGGTGATCCTCCGTTTCAATGCCGACGGCTCCTACGCCGGCTTCGACGAGACCTGCCCGACCTGCCGGTCCAAGGGCAAGAATGTCGTCGCCCGCCGCCTGCGCGCCGAACATCAGGCCACGACGGTCATCATGGTCGGCGACGGCGCCAGCGATCTCGAGGTCAAGGGCGACGCCGACAAGGTCATCGGCTTCGGCCGCTACGCCGTCCGCGCCAAGGTGAAAGCCGGCGCAGATGCGTTTATTATGTCGCTGGCGGAGTTGCCGGGCGTGGTCTGAACCCGGCGGCAGAGGCAGGTGCAAAGGTGCAAATCGGCGCCTTAGGCGCCTGTGCAAAAGTGCAAAGGTGAGACGATGCATGAGGTAGGGTTGAGCGGCCCGCTCAACCACGGCTGACCGGGCCGGTCAGCCCTACCCAAGACAAAGGCTTACACTCAAAGGGAGACCGGAAACCGGATGATTGGCTGGGGGCATTTCTTTCAGATCTCAGGTCTCGGGAGCATCACCTGCCACCCGCCACCCGGGGCTGCCACCCGCCACCTGAAAGTGATTCGATCCGCTAGGACAGCACGTGGTGCTGTCCCTACCTTCACGCCACTATCATTCCCCAACCGCCAACCGCTAACCGCCAACACCTTCCTCACTCCTTGCCATCCTTAGCCCGTTATCCACTCTATCATACATGCGCTGCCTCCTCCCCCTGCTCGCTTTCGTTTCGGTCTTCGCGGCCGATGCCCCTGCCCCGCTCCGCGTGTTCCTCCGCTGCGGACCCAAGACCCATGGCCCCGGAGACCATGATCACCCGGCCTTTGCGCGCGACTGGCGTCCGCTGCTCAACGCCGCCGGCATGAAAGTCTCGATCGGCGACGCCGACGAGAAAGGCGTGCAGACCTTCCCCTCCGGCGAAGAACTCGCGCGCACCGACGTGCTCGTCATCCACCGCCAAGGCGGCGGCGACTTCAAGCCCGACGAACGCGCCCGCGTGGAGAAGTTCGCGGCGCGCGGCGGCAGCTTCGTGGTGATCCACGCCGGCGCCGTCGCCGGCAACAACGCCTCGGCTGACTTCTACAAAGACCTCGTCGGCGGCTCCTGGCGTCAGAAGGTGACCAAGTGGCGCGAAGGCCCCATGCAACTCAAGTTCGTGGACAAGGCGCACGGCATCACCCAGGGCGTCGCCGACTTCGGCATGAAGGACGAGATCTACTACGACATGGACCTGCGCGCCGACATCCACCCGCTCGCGACCGCGCCGACGCCGAAGAAACTCGGCGACGGCTTTGAGGAGCAGACGCAGCTGTGGACTTACGAGAAGCCCGGCGCGCAGCGCGCCTTCGTCTTCATCCCCGGCCATACCTACGTGAACTTCAGCCGGCCCGACGTGAAACTCCTGCTCTTCCGCGGCATCGCGTGGGCGGGACGTCACCCCAACCCGCAGGCCTTCGATCAGGCCGCGAGCCTGCAGATCTGCGTCTTCCCGGTACCTCCCTCGGCCGAGCCGGTGAAGAAGTGAGGGGGAAGAGCTAGGGCTAGGGCTAGTTAGCGGGGCTCGTGACCTTGTTTAGCCCCAGCCCTAACCCTGACCCTGGCTCTAGCCCTACAACGCCTAGCAACCGAGGATCTCGCGGATCTTGGTGCGGCGGTAGCGGAAGATTCCTTCCACCTTCTTCTTCACGAAAGGATAGGCGACTTCGCCGAACGGCCAGAGCGGGAGCTTGTAGAGCACTTCGTCGTCCATGCGCGTCTTGCCACCTTCGTCGGCGAACGTGTGCGTGTGGAACCAGACGGCGTACGGGCCTTTAAGCTGTTCGTCGGCGAAGGCGTAAGGCGGATCCCAGTGGGTGATGCGCGTGCGCCAGCCGAACGGGATGCCGTTGAGCGAGAGACTGTAGTCGATCAACGTGCCCTGCTTCATCGCGATTGGCAGCGGGGTCTTGATGCGGAAGCTCAGCTCCGGCGGCGTGATCGCCTGGAGGTTCTCAGCCTTAGAAAAGAACTCGAAGACCTTCTCGATCGGCAGGGGCAGGACCGTGCTCTCGAAGTAGCGATGGACCCCCGTGGGCAAGGAATTCGGTTTCGCGAGATGGTCGCGGCGGTGGGCGCGGATGACGTCGCTGTAATCGGACACGGGAGAGGGCGTTGCGAGCAGGCTGGCGTGCCTGAGGCGGGGTGTCAATAGACCCCTCGGGGAAAGGGCTTGCCGAGGGAGCCGGTCGGGTTTCCCTTATCGGCAACCCTTTCCAATGGCCTCTCCCCATTCCCGCCGCCAGACCACCGGCGCCTTCGGCAACAACAAGCCTCGCGACATCAAGCGCGACTTCAGCCGCCCCGAACCTGCCCCGGTCGACACCACCCCGCGGGAGCCCAACCTGGCTGATAAGTTCAGTCAATACGCCGAAGAACTGATGGCGAATGCCACGCATGACCCGAAGAAGACTCAACTTGGCGCGATCAAGCGAGCCATGGAGGGGGCCCTGAAGATTGCGCAAGCTTGCTGGAACGCGGCCGTCGAAGGCCCCGAAGCTGTTAAAAATACCAAGGTCAGACTATTCGCAGCGCTTGGACATACCATCACCCAGGAAAATCTGGACATAATCATCGACGAAATGGTCGAACGTAAGAATAGCATGTTCCCGAACGAGAAAGTCCTCATCACGAATGTCCTGCCGAACTTCAAGCATGCTGGTCCTATGCGCTTCCGCATTCAGGCCGTGAACATCAACCCCGACGGGGTAAGTAAGGCTGACTTGTCTGATCTGATTAAGTAGGTCGGCGTTTTCCCGTTTGCAGTCGGCTGGCTTGAGGTCTGATTGAAGGACGCATGAACACCGTCGTCCTCCGCAACGCCGAAGTCATCAACGAAGGTCGACGCTTCCACGCCGACGTCCTCATCCGTAACGGACGCATCGAGCGCATCGGCGCCATCCCCGCGGGGACCCAAGCCGACCAAGAATACGACCTGACCGGTAAAATCCTCGTCCCCGGTCTGATCGACGACCAGGTGCACTTCCGCGAGCCCGGCCTGACCCACAAGGCCTGCATCGCCAGCGAAGCCCGCGCGGCCGTGGCCGGCGGCGTGACCTCGTTCATGGAGATGCCGAACACGAACCCTCCGGCGACCACGCACGAGGAACTCGAGAAGAAATACGCCATCGGCGCGGCCACCTCGGTCGCCAACTACTCCTTCTTCTTCGGCGCCACGAACACCAACGTCGAAGCCATCAAGGGCATCGACCCGCGTAACGTGTGCGGGGTGAAGGTCTTCATGGGCTCCTCGACGGGCGACATGCTCGTCGACCAGGTGGCTACCCTCGAAGGCATCTTCCGTCACTCGCCCACGATCATCCTGACGCACTGCGAGGACACCCCGCGCATCAAGGCCGCCGAAGCCGCCGCCAAGGCCAAGTGGGGCGAAGACGTCCCGGCCGCCGAACACCCGCGCCTGCGCGATGTCGAAGCCTGCTACGCTTCCTCCTCGATGGCGGCCGAGCTCGCCCGCCGCCACGACGCGCGCCTGCACATCCTGCACATCACCACCGCCAAGGAGCTCGCGCTCTTCAGCAGCTCGCCGCTCAAGGGCAAGCGCCTGACCGCCGAAGCCTGTGTGCACCACCTCTGGTTCTCGGACGCCGACTACGCCCGCCTCGGCCACCAGATCAAGTGCAACCCGGCCATCAAGA
>Ga0255079_1000458_pt1 | contig 11066 bp, 10 predicted proteins | sample Colum_Atlam_RepB_FD_188586 | JGI IMG/M metagenome (GOLD analysis project Ga0255079, IMG submission 188586) | Freshwater microbial communities from Columbia River, Oregon, United States - Colum_Atlam_RepB_8h | ecosystem: Environmental > Aquatic > Freshwater > River | place: USA: Oregon... | reverse complement strand
GGTTTCAGCGTGAAGGATGTCGGTGCAGTTACCTTTGCAATTCAGTCATTTGTGACCTTGTTTGTAATTATGGATCCGCCAGGAGCGGCCCCAATTTTCTTAGGTTTAGTTGCAGATAAGACTCAAAGAGTTCGCCGAATCTTGGCGATGCAAGCGGCAGCGGTCTCATTCCTTGTCATTTCACTTTTTGCTCTCTTTGGTCGAGTAATTCTTGAATACCTCAATATTTCACTTGAGGCGCTTCAGGCTGCAGGTGCATTACTTCTTCTTCTTGTAGCACTTGAACTCTTGACCGGTAATGCAAAATCTATGAATGATGACAGCAATACCAATGTGGCATTGGTTCCACTAGGTACTCCACTTTTGGCTGGACCAGGTGCAATTGTTGCAACGATGATTTTCGTGCAGCAAGTTGATTCGCGTGAAATGGGATTTGCTTTGGTGGCCGCTGTTATTGCGGTTCATATAGCCATTGCACTAGTTCTCATGGCGTCGACAACAATTCTTAAGGTAATCAAGGAGACTGGCGTAACCCTAGTAGCCCGAATTGCCGGTCTATTGCTTGCAGCAATCGCAGTACAAATGCTTGTAGATGCGATTCGCGTCTTTGTTGCTGCTTAGTTTTCTTTAAACTTTTTGGTGCGAGTGCGTGTTCGCTCGGTGCGGGCTTTAGGTGCTTCTTGCTTTGCGCGGGCTGGTCGAGATTCTTTACTCTCAACTTTTACAACTGGCTTGGCTTTAACTAAGCGACCTGTCGAACCTGCTGGAATGTTCATGGTTTCGTAGAGATGTTCTGATGATGAATAAGTTTCTTCAGGCTCTGCTAAACCAAGTGCAAGGGTTTGGTCAATCATTTTCCAACGCGCAAGTTCATCCCAGTCCACAAAAGTAACTGCAATTCCGTGTGCACCTGCGCGAGCGGTACGGCCAATGCGGTGAACATAAGTTTTTTCATCTTCTGGGCATTGGTAATTGATGACGTGAGTAATTCCATCAATATCGATTCCTCGGGCCGCTACATCTGTTGCGACAAGAACATCTGATTTACCAGCCTTGAAATCGCTCAACGCTTTTTCACGCGCACTTTGTCCAAGATCGCCATGAATAGGTGCTGCTTTAAATCCACGCTCCATTAAATCTTCCGCTGTTTTTTGTGCAGTTCGCTTTGTTCGGCAGAAAACCATGGTTGGTCCACGACCCTCGGCTTGCAGAATTCGTGCCAACATTTCAATCTTGTCTAAGGCATGTGCACGCAAAACATGTTGCTTGATTCGAGTAACGACTGCGCCTTCATCTTCACTGTCTTGTGTTCGAATATGAATTGGTTGATTCATGAATCGACGAGCAAGGGCAATGATGTCGCCGGGCATAGTGGCTGAAAACAACATAGTTTGGGCACGATTTGGCGTGCTAGATAAAATCTTTTCTACATCAGGTAAAAAGCCGAGGTCCAACATTTCATCGGCTTCGTCCAAAACCAAACGGGAAACCTCTTTTAGCTTCAATTGACCTTGTCGAGAAAGGTCCAAGAGGCGCCCAGGAGTTCCAACAACAATTTCAACTCCGGCTTGTAGAGCTTCGATTTGTGGCTCAAATGCGCGGCCACCATAAACAGCGACTGTGCGTATTCCACGATTCGAGGCAAGCTCTTCGATGTCTTTAGTAACTTGAGTACATAGTTCACGAGTAGGAACAACGATTAAAACCTGAGGCAAACCTTTCTTATCAAAGTCAGCCCACTCGGCATCGTGCGGAGCGATGACCCGCTCAATAACCGGAATACCAAAAGCAAGAGTCTTTCCGGTTCCAGTCTTTGCCTGACCAATGACATCTCCATCTGCCAATGCGATTGGCAGAACCATTTCCTGAATAGCAAATGGGGCTAGGAAACCGTGGGCGTGTAACGCCTCAATTGTTTGACTGCGCAGGGGCAGGTCAGCAAATGTTGTTGCCATATCTATTTAATCCTAACGATTTTAGTTGCGCGGAAATCCTGAAATGCCACGCCACATAAGGTTGTGAACCAATGCAACTGCATCCTGTCGACTTAACTTGCTATCTCGTTCGAGCCAGTGACGAGCAGTTACTTGCGCATAACCAATCATTCCAACACCCAAAAGCATTGATGCCTCTTTTGGTAGGCCAGTATCAAGTGCAATAACTGCGCTAGCAGCAGCTGCACAGTCGTATGTCATTCGATTTAAGCGTTCACGAACCTGGGGTTCGACGCTCATATCGCTCTCGAAAAGTAAACGGAAGGCTTCGCCTTCCTTTTCAATAAATGCAAAGTAAGCATCTACCGTTGCCAATACTCGATCTTTGTTGGCAGGTGTAGATGCAATCGCTTTTTGAATCTCAAAAACCAATGAATCAATATGTAAATCCAAAACCGCTAAATACAGTTCTAACTTTGATGGAAAGTGCTGATACAAAACTGGTTTTGAGACATTTGCGCGATCGGCAATCTCATCCATTGCAGCGGAGTGATATCCGGCAGCGGTGAAGACTTCTAGAGCAGCCGATAGCAATAATGCTCGGCGCTCATCGCGAGGCAAGCGAGCCTTATTGGTTGTGTCTAAATTACTCATTGGTCTAATCGTACGGCAGAATTACCAAACATGAACCGCTCCTATGAAGGCTTCCGCATCCTCCTGGTGCATGCACATCCAGATGATGAGACGATCAATAATGGGGCAACAATGGCTTTGTATGCAGATCGTGGGGCTCAAGTCACGCTTGTAACCTGCACTCGCGGAGAAGAAGGCGAAGTCTTGGTTCCGACGCTTTCTCATTTATCAAGTAGTGAGCAAGATCTGCTGGGGACGCATAGAGAAGTTGAATTAGCTGAAGCAATGAAGGCACTTGGTATTTCTGATCATCGATTTTTAGGTGCACCAACAACAAAGTTTCGCGATAGCGGAATGATGGGAACTGAGCCAAATAATCGACCCGATGTATTTTGGCAAGCAGATCTTGATGCAGCTGCAAAAATTTTAGTAGAAGTAATCGAAGAGACAAAGCCACATGTTTTAATTACATACGATGAAATTGGTGGCTATGGCCACCCAGATCACATCAAAGCCCACCTTGTTGCAATGAGGGCTGCGGAGTTAGCTACATGGCAGATTCCAAAGATTTATTGGAACACTATGCCAAAATCAGTTTTAGCTGAAGGCATTGCAAAGATGAAAGAGATTGGTTCAGATTTCTTTGGTGCAGACAATGTTGATGATCTTCCATTTGCTAAAGATGATGAGTTTGTAACCACTTTGATTGATGGAGTCGAATATGTCGATGCAAAGATGGCGGCAATGAAAGCACATGAGACACAGATTTCACTGGACGGCCCATTCTTTGCTTTATCAAATAACTTAGGCTTACAAATTTGGGGCGATGAGTACTACACCTTAGTTAAGGGCACGAAGAGTGGACCTTTTGATGCCAAGGGCCGTGAAACAGATTTAACATCTGGAATAACCCTGTAATGAAAGAGATTTATTCACTGTTATTTGGTGCTGCACTTGGGGCTAGTTCAATTTTTATTTACAGCTTTTATCCACCAGTAGGTTTAATCGTTTCACTGTTTGCAACCGGAGTTGGAATTTGGGCAACCGGTAGATTATGGGGCAAGCGTTCTTACAAATTTATTGCTGGCATCGCGTGGGCATTGGTAGTGCTTCGCGCAGGTTTTCCAGGACTTAATGAAGAGTACTTAATTCAAGGCGACACCATTGGTGTTTCATTGATTAACTTTGGGTTCATTGCAATCGTAATTGCAATAGTTACCCCACTTTAACTCCAGCTTTGCCCTTCGGGGGTATCTTTAATTTCTAACCCTAGGTTTTCTAATTCACCCCGAAGCTGATCGCTATCACTCCATCGCTTCTCGCTACGAGCAAGTGCTCGATCATCTAACAACTTCTGCATGTGCGGAGTTAAAACTTTTGCAACCACTGGACGTTCTAAATCCAAGCCAAGAACTTGATCGGCATATCGAAAGATCGATGCTTTATCCGGCTGGTCACTTTTCTCAATTTCACGCAGTCGGATAATTGCACGTGATGTATCAAGATCTGTGTTGAATGCGGTTTCAATTTCAGGATCGACAGTAATCTCTGTGCCAACTCCCCAGAGCGCCATCTTGTTGCGCCAACGCTTCAAAGTCTCATCGGCTGCTTCAATGGAATTCCAGGTCAGATCCATTTGTGATCGATATTTGTTTTCTAAAAAGCAAAGTCGAATAGCTAAAGGATCAAAACCCTTATCAATAACATCATTGAGCAGAACGACATTTCCGGAACTTTTCGACATCTTTTTGCCTTCAAAAAGCAGGTGTTCACCATGAACCCACAGGCTTACTGCTTCCTCATTAATCAAAGCATTTGACTGGGCTCGTTCATTTTCATGATGGGGGAAACGCAGATCTATTCCGCCTACGTGAATGTCAACATGACCATCGAGCAACTGTAATGACATGGCCGAACATTCGATGTGCCAACCAGGAAAGCCCTTACCCCACGGTGAATCCCACACCATTTCAGTGCGATCACCAGCTGCTTTCCATAACGCCCAATCGGCATGGAATCTTTTTGCACCATCTTCAGAGTATTCATACCTGTGTCCAGGCTTGAGCGAATCAAGTTTGTTGCCACTTATTGCGCCGTAAGTCGCGAATTTTTCAGCACTAAAGTAAACCGAAGAATCTGAACCAACGTAGGCAAAATCTGCATCAACCAATTTTCCGATGAGTTCTAGCATCATGTCGATACTTTCGCTGGCACGCGGATAAGCCGCAGCAGGTTGAATATTCAGAGCTGCTAAATCTGTATGGAATCTAGCTTCGTATTTTCTTGCAATTTCAAAAGGATCAATCTTTTCTAACTTCGCCTGACTTAACATCTTGTCATCATTAACAAAATCTTCTGACATGTGTCCGACATCTGTGATGTTTTGAATCAGATATGGGGTAGCACCGTTAAGACGTACGATACGAGCAATCAAATCTGACAACAAAAATGTACGAAGATTTCCAACATGAGCATCGCGATAGACAGTTGGTCCGCAGCAATACATACGGATACGTTCTTGCGTTACTTCAACATCTTTTAATTGACGGGATTGAGTGTCATATAACTTCATACCTTCTCAATCACCTGCTTCCAGACAAAAATCTCACTATGAGAGAATTCGATTATCTCGCCATTCTTTTTACGCAACGAATACGGGGTAACGAGATGGCCCAAGATGTCACGGAAGCCGCCTTCAGGCTCATGAAGCCTGATACTCACCCGAACGCCGATGAGTTCAGAAAATTGAGTTTCGAGCTCTGTTGGCATGAGACAACGATAAGCCCACCCTTTAATATCGACCACCGTTAAATATCGCGTAGCGGCGCAAGTTGGCGTTAGAATTCCTCACCAGACACCTTGTCCCACACTTTGGAGGCCGCTCGTGACCTACGTGATCGCAGACCCATGCGTCGATGTAAAAGATAAATCCTGCATCGAAGAATGTCCGGTTGATTGCATTTACGAAGGCGATCGCATGCTTTATATCCAGCCAGATGAGTGCGTGGATTGCGGTGCGTGTGAGCCTGTTTGTCCAGTAGAGGCCATCTATTACGAAGATGATGTTCCTGGCGTATGGAAAGAGTTTGGCAAGGTCAACACAGAGTTTTTCATTGAAATCGGTTCACCAGGTGGTGCGAGCAAGGTTGGTCCAACTGGCACCGATCACGCATCAATCGCAGCCCGCCCACCAAAGAGCGAGTAACCATTGCGTGCCCAGCTCCCAGATTTTCCGTGGGATGCGTTAGCGCCATATGGCGAGAAGGCTCGAGCTCACCCACAAGGGATTATTGATCTTTCTCAAGGGACTCCGGTAGATCCCACACCTGAATTTATTCAACAAGCATTTCGTGACGCGTCAAACTCTCCCAGTTATCCAGTCACCGCTGGAACTCCTGAACTTCGCGCAGCGATTAAAAAGTGGGCAACCGATCGTTTAGGTGCAACAGGTGATTTCGATGTATTGCCAATAATCGGTTCCAAAGAGTTAGTTGCCTGGCTTCCAACGTATCTTGAATCAAAAATAGTTGTGATTCCTGAAATTGCCTATCCGACGTATCACGTAGGGGCTGTACTTGCTGGCGCAGCTTCGGTGCCGGTTGCAATTGATGCAAGCACGTGGCCACAAGCAGATTTAGCGTGGTTGAACTCGCCATCAAATCCAACCGGGCGAGTACACAGTGTGGAAGAAGTCAAAGCTTGCATTAATTGGTCACGTGCAAATAAATCAGTTTTGATTTCCGATGAGTGTTATCTCGAATTTGATCAAACTGCACACTCTGTTTCAGTCTTATCGCAAACAGGCGGGGATAACACCAATATTCTTGCGGTGCATTCATTATCAAAGCGCTCATCAATGGCTGGTTATCGTGCAGCATTTATGGTGGGAGACAGCGCACTCATTGCTCGAATTCGAGAGATTAGAAAACACGGGGGAATGATGGTTCCTCTACCAGTTCAAAAAGCGATGACCGTTGCGCTTGCCGATGATGTTCATGTTGCTGAACAACGCGCTCGCTACAACGCCCGCAAAGATGCGCTGCGTCCGGCACTGATCAGTGCAGGATTCACCATCGAGTTCAGTGATTCAGGTTTGTACTTGTGGTGCACCCGCAACGAAGATGCATGGGCAAGCGTTGCTTGGCTTGCAGAGCGCGGAATTTTGGCAACTCCCGGAAGTTTTTATGGCGAGCAAGGAAAAAACCATATTCGTATCGCAATGACAGCAACTGATGCCCACATTGCTGATGCGGTTCAACGTTTGAAGGCGTAAAAGTGGCTGTTGCAATTCTGCTTGTGGGGGGCTTCGGAACTCGCTTAATGCCGTTAACGCGCAATACGCCAAAACCCATGCTTACTGTGGCCGGAATTCCGGTAACTGAACATCAATTAATGATGGCAAAAGCTGCCGGAATCACACAGATAGTTTTAGCAACCTCTTATCTTTCAGAAGTTTTCACGCCATATTTTGGCGATGGCTCCAAGTGGGGAATGAGTATTAAATACGCAGTTGAAAAAGAACCCCTTGGAACAGGTGGCGCAATTGCAAATGCTGCACAATTACTTGATAAGCAAGAATCTATTGTTATTTTAAATGGCGATGTGCTGAGCTCTCATGATTTAACAGAACAAATTCGCCAACATGAAGCACATGATGCAGATGTAACTTTGCATTTAACCCAGGTAGAGGATGCACGTGCATTTGGTTGTGTTCCAACTGACGCCCAAGGCCGAGTTACCGCATTTCTTGAGAAGATGGATAACCCTGTCACCAATCAAATCAATGCAGGATGTTATGTTTTCAATCCACGAGTTCTTGCAACTATTCCTTTGGGCACTGTTGTCTCTGTTGAACGCGAAACTTTTCCGCAGTTAGTAAACAATGGCGCTAAGGTTTATGGATATCTTGAAAATGCATATTGGTTAGATATTGGAACACCAAAAGCTTTACTGAAAGCTTCAACAGATATCGTTCTTCGAAACGGCCCAGGCTTAGTTATGCCAGATGCCGTTGTCGATTCCACTGCTTCAATTACGGGTGGCAGTTGTGTTGGCCGAGGCAGCACAGTGGGGGCTGGCACACAAATTCATGGATCAATAGTTGAAGCCGGCGCGGTGATCGGCCGCGATGTTGTCATCGAAAACTCATTTGTTGCTACAGGGGCGGTTATCGATGATGGAGCTAAAATAGGGTCAACTTTCGTCACAAAAGGGGAAATTCTTCCAATTCCTTTGTAGCGCACGCGTGAATTCCTCTTTTCGGGCTTGACATGAGCGAGTTACAAGCGTGTAATTCACTCTTAAGAAAGTCTTTTCCAAGAGGGATGAGACAAGATCTAGCTAATGGAGCATCGACGTTATTCCGATTCAACCCGCAGCCCAGAACTCCCCAATCCCCACTTCAGGTCCAACAATCACTCTCGCATCTGGCGAAAACATGGAGCTTTCATGGCAGGAGCGCGCATTGTGTGCGCAAACTGATCCAGAGGCTTTCTTCCCAGAAAAGGGTGGCTCAACTCGCGAAGCAAAGCGCGTATGTCTTTCATGCGATGTTCGCGCAGAGTGTCTTGAGTACGCACTAGCTCATGATGAGCGCTTCGGAATTTGGGGCGGTCTTTCAGAACGCGAACGCCGTCGCCTCAAGCGTCGCACTGCGTAAGGTTCACATTTCTCTCACGAGAAAGTGAGTTATAACTATGGCTTCCCAAGCCGCAGTCGATAAGCATCGCGTAACCGCTGTTCTTGTTTCACACAATGGAGCGGTGTGGTTACCCGAAGTTGTTGCAGCGCTCACTTCGCAAACTCGTCCAATTGATCTCATTACCGCTGTCGATACTGGATCACAGGATGCATCTACCAAACTTTTAAAGTCTGCTCGAATTCCATTTATCTCTGCCGACGTCGAAACAGGTTTTGGTCAAGCAGTTTCTTTAGCGGTCGGTAAATTAACTAAAGCTGTCGAACATGAATGGATTTGGTTAATTCATGATGATTGCGCACCTGCACCAACTGCGCTCGCAGAGTTAATAGCTGCAATTGATGATCGCCCACAAGTTGTGATGGTCGGTCCAAAATTATTGGGATGGCATGACCGCACACATTTACTTGAAGCTGGAATAAGTATTGCTGGCAACGGTGCACGTTGGACAGGGCTTGAACCTTTGGAATATGACCAAGGTCAGCATGATGGAATTTATGATGTTTTAGCGGTCAGTACCGCAGGTGCATTAATTCGCCGTGATGTATTTGAAGAACTTGATGGCTTGGACCCTAATTTAACTTTGTTCAGGGATGACGTTGACTTTGGTTGGCGTGCTCGTGCAGCCGGCCACTCAGTAATGGTTGCAACTGGTGCGGTTGCATTTCACGCGCAAGCATCTGCAACAGAGCGCAGAGTTGTAGAAGTTGATGGAGCCTTTCTTCACCGTCCATTACTTTTAGATCGACGCAACGCCGCATATGTATTACTTGCTAATTCTTCTTGGTGGATATTGCCATGGCTTGTCCTTCAAATTCTTGGCAGCGCTATCGCAAGGGCTATTGGCTTTTTAATTGCAAAACTTCCGGGTTATGCCGCAGATGAAATCTTGGCGGTCGGAGCATTGATTATCAGACCAGATACATTGATTACTGCGCGCAAGATTCGAAGAAAGCAGCGCTTTGTATCGGCTCGAGTAATTGCTGAATTCATCCCACCACGTTGGTCTCAGATTCGCCTTGCATCTGAAGGCTTATTCGATGCTATTCGATCCAAGCTTTTTCCTGAAAATGTGCAAGTTTCAACAACATCAGTATTGGAATCTAATGAAGATGAAGATTTACTAACACCAGTTAATGCAAGTCACTGGTTTGCAATTTTTAAGCGCCCAGAAGTTATTGGTTTTCTGCTTATTACCGTGATTTCCATTCTCAATTCGCGCAATAGATTTGGCGCTCTCGTTGGGGGAGCATTACCAATTTCACCTTCAGGTGCCACAGATCTGTGGCGAACTTATTTTGAGTCGTGGCATCAAGTTGGAATGGGCTCCTCTGTAGCCACGCCAACGTGGGTTGCGATTGCTGCCACCGCATCTCTTGTTTTCTTGGGCAAGGTGCAATTCCTCATCACAACCTTCTTCTTAGTTGCACCTATCGTCATGATGTTTACCACCTCAAAGCTGCTCAAGCGATTGACCAAAAACAGTTGGATTTCAATTCCTGCAGCATTCCTGTACGCGGTTTCACCGGTTGCCATTGCTGCGATATCAACGGGTCACATTGCAACCGTTCTTTTCTTAATTCTTGCGCCCTATGTCGCACTGATGCTTCGCGACATTGAGAAAATTGAAGAGTTCAGCTGGCGAAAAATTGCTGGCATCTCCTTGCTGTTGGCGGTCCTCTATGGATTCTCGCTGATGATTTTTGTTATTGGTTTGATGGCTGGCTTAGTGTCAACTTTGAGCGACTATGAAAAACATGCAAAAGAGGCGAACCCGCAGCTGTATGTACTTCGCCTTCAAAAGCGAGCCTCCTTGATCTTCATTCCATTTCTTATGAATGTGCCATATTCGCTCGAGGCACTTGTTCATCCAAGTCGCCTTTTAGTTGAGCCAGGATTGCTTATTTCAGGTGGCGGCCCATTTTCAACCTTGCTCGGTAATCCTGGTGGAGCAAATTCATTACCGATTTGGTTAGTAAGTCCAATTTTATTGGTGCTAATCGTTTCCTTGTTCTCATCAACTCATGCACGTCGTATTGCCGAATACGGTGTTGGAGCACTTGTCTTAGCTGTAATCCTTTCTGGACTTTCCATTTCGACCCATGGAAATGAAGCATCATCAAAAGTTTGGTCAGGTCCTGTAATAGTTCTAGTTACCCTGGCAGCGATTGCTTCAGGAACAGTGCTGTTAGATCGATTGCGAGAAACGCTTGTTCTGAGCCATGTGCATTATCGCCACATACTTTCCGCGCTACTTCTGTTTACAACTTTTGCCTATTCAATTGCAGCGATTGGGTGGTCAGTTACTAAAGGTGCAGATTCTTTGGTACAGGCAAATCGCGAGACAGTAATGCCGGCATTCTTAAGCGTTGAACGAGATACAAAGATCCTGGTCTTGCGTGAAGTTGGTAGTGAGGATCAAAAGAAAATTCAATATCATCTTTCACGAGGCAAAGATATTTCGCTAGGCGAGCCTGATGTTGCACCTGCGCAAAGTTCTGCGATTGCCGAAGCAGCACGTGGACTCATCGATGGATCCGGAGTCACAAGTAGTTCTACTTTAAGTGATTTTGGTGTTAAGTATCTTTTTGTAAAGGCACCATTCAAAAAAGAGATTATTCGATCCATTGATGGCTTAGGTGGATTTACACGTACTTCGGCAACATCTTTAGGTGTTGTTTGGAAAGTAAGCGCTCCTGCTTCACGACTTATGTTTGTTGGTACAGATGGTGTTCGAAAAGAGTTGCAAGCCGGTGAAGTTGGAGCTCGAACGTACGTACCTTCTGCAGGCACTCTTATCC
>Ga0255079_1000434_pt1 | contig 11328 bp, 11 predicted proteins | sample Colum_Atlam_RepB_FD_188586 | JGI IMG/M metagenome (GOLD analysis project Ga0255079, IMG submission 188586) | Freshwater microbial communities from Columbia River, Oregon, United States - Colum_Atlam_RepB_8h | ecosystem: Environmental > Aquatic > Freshwater > River | place: USA: Oregon... | reverse complement strand
TCCTTTGTCAAATGGCTTGAGATTGGGAGCTGCGGGGGAGGTTGTTTGCGGGTACTTCCGAGGAGATCCAGCTTTGTGAATAAACATCTTGAATACGAATAGTCCGTATTCTTTCCTGTATCCATATCTCTTCTAGAATGAGCGCATTCATCAGCCGGCTCCTGGTGCTATTCTATGTCATTTTTACCCCACTATATTTTGGCCTATATGTCGCCGCAATGGTCTATGCTTATCCTAAGAAGGGTGCTCTTTGGATAGAAGGAGGCGCTACCGAGTTCGGTCCGGCAGCTTTCATCGTCCTCTTGATATTATTTTTCATCCCGCTGATTTTTTCTCTCGGAAAATATCTCTTTGCTGCTGACTCGTCAGAATTGAGAAAAGTTCTAGCTATTTGTGCCGTCTTGTTGGCTTACCCTATCTTGGGAGTGCTTCAGTCACATAGATGGGAGGAGGAAATCCCGATTCTGGTGCTTCATCTTAAGTGGAGTCAGGCCGGATTTTTCGAGGTGATTTCATCGCTGTTCATTTTTTTCGTGCTGCCCATTTCCATCATCTGTAATTCGATATACAAAATACATGTTCGTGCATCAGCGAAGGTGGCTGAGCGAAGAAAATTAGCCGAACTCAATGCCAGGTTCCGCGTTGATGCTCGCGAAATCTCTCAGTTGTTGGCCGGCCTGATCGCTCATGAAATCCGGGTGAATTCCTGGGGTGGGAAAGCCGACTCGGTCATCGAAAGTCAGTATCTGCCACGGCACTTGGCCTTGTTTTCAAAACTCAGGCTTCCGGTTGACGCCTACCTTTCGTTCGTCGAACGGGCCGTGGGGCCAAATTACATGTTGAACGAAGCCGCTTTCATGGAGCTCGACAGGCATATCCAATCTATTTGTGAGACGGGCAGTATGGAGACGCACTTCCGATGGCTGGAAGCGATTCATAGCCATCAGCTACGCGACGATTCTTTCCAACTATACTTTTCTATGCGTAGTTACGTCCATGAGAAGGTCTCGCTAAGTGTGGCGCTGCTTGAATTCCGGATTGGTGAATTTTCCACGCCTGATGAGTACCTGGAATTCGCCAAGGCTAGTCCTGGTTATGTGTCGTTGTATGAGAGGGAACCCTTTGAGAAGGAGTTGGAGATGATGAGTTATCCGGTTCTTCAAAAAATGTTCGCCGTTGGCGGCGCGCATCGTGCGAGGGCTTTGCAGATCGTCCGTAGATCACAGGTTGCCGCCAAGGCAGAGACGGCCAGGGCGATTCTTCCAGATGCCGGGGTCTCGGCGGCACCGACTCCGCCCCAGGTAGCTCCGATGGACTTGGTGATGATCTCTCGTGGCGGTCAGGTCATCTTACGCGACATCAAACTCCAAAACCTTCCTACCATGGTGCTACAAGGCCAGGTATTGATGTCCGACCACTATTGGTGCCAAGGCATGCCCGGCTGGACGTCGGTGTCCACTTTCAGGGCAGTTGAAGCCCCTCGTGTCGTCCTTGAAGAGCAATTTGATTGGGGCGAAGTCTTCACGGACTTTTTCCTGTCTTGGCTGCTCTACGTCTTGGGCGGGGTCTTCATCGCGGGTCTTCTCGGATATGGAAACGGAGGGATGTCCGGAGTGGGTTCCGCTATCGGAGGTTTTCTTGGTTTCATCATCCTTGTTCGTCCGGTTACCTTCGTTTTCAGGACCCTTTTCCGTCTGGTCATCGGGAAACGCGGCATGGAATTATTCAGATAGTCTGCGGCCCCGATCCTATCCCTTCGCGGCGGAGCCGCGAGGTGGAAGCGATTAGCGGTTGGCGGTTGGGAATGCAGAGAGGCGTGGGCGAAGGCCTCAGCTATCAACTGAGGACTTTGGCGAATTGAGGTCGAGGCGAAGCCCCTTCGAATGCTCGTTATGCAATGTCTATTCCTAGATGAAGCGGGAAACTTCGATTTCTCCGAAAAGGGAACCCCGTTCCTGATGGTCTGCGCAACTTTGCTGGATATCAACGCCACCCGCTCCGGTGAACTGTCTTGCCTGCGCTATGAGCTGAATGCGCAGGGGCACGACATTGAGTCATTCCATGCGAGTGCTAATACCCCATTCGTCCGAGGGGCTTTTATGCGCCGTTTGGCGGCTTCGGGTGCCGGCTCTCAGGTCTTCGCCATCGTCTTAGATAAGTCGACGTGTGCTAAGCCGCCTGAGGACTTGTCTCAGGTTTATGTCGACCTCTTCAAGTTAGTCTTGTCGTTGTCTCAGCCGGCCTCCGGCGATTGTCCCGTCTACGCCGATCGCGTGCCTTTGCAGCGTTCTCGCAAGGCCATCATGAAGGCCGTCCGTCAGGGCGCCGGACATCGCACGGTGCATTTTCATTCGTCTGCTTCCAGTCTCGAGCTGCAGATCGCCGATTACTGTACTTGGGCGGTCTGGCGTCAGATCGTGAGCCAAGACGCCAGGCCCATGGAGGCGTTGGGTAATCCTATCGTCCACCTTGCGGTAATCGGTGAGGGTTGACCTCCTCGGCTATCCTGACGGAAGAGCTCCCGAGAGCTCTTGTCACCGAGGAGGGACCTTTCTCATCGGCCTCTCGACCGATGGCTGAAGAGTGTATGATGTCCGCTTACCCTCAAGCCGGAAAAGCCTCTAGGACAGCACGTGGTGCTGTCCCTACCTCGAGACAGCTATGTCGTGACGCGGTCCCGACCCTACCGAGCGCAGCAGAGCCGCGAGGTGGAAGCGGTTAGCGGTTGGCGGTTGGGAATACAGAGAGTCCGCGGCGGGCTCGGAGAGCCACGCCCTACCATCCTGCCACCCGAAGCGTTGTTATCTCACCTTTGCACTGCATCTGTGCGCCCCTTGTAAACGTGTCCCCGTGCCCACGTGTCCCCTGTTGGGGTTTACCCCAACCAATACTTCCACACCATGACCATCGCAGCGGTATCCAGTTCGCAATAGCGCATGAGCTGGCGGCGCATGGACTTGCGCACGGCCTGGTCTGAGGCGGCGAGGCCATAGCGGATGTGTTCGTAGGCGAGCATGGCACCGGGGCCGTTCTTGACGACGTCGAGCTCGTCGAGCTTGGAGAGATCAAGGGCGTGATCCTTGGTGTCCTGCAAAGTGAGGGCGGGCAGCGCGTCGTAAGGGCTCTTCACGGGCTGGCCGTGCTGATCGACCGCGTACTTAGGGAAGAGTTTCTGGATGGCGGGATTCTTCCAGACGACAGGGAGGACCTTCTTGATGGAATGGCTGCCCATCATGGCAGGGTCGTAGAAATGCCCACGGGAGATCTCGAGGAGGTCTAGGCAACGCTCGCTCTTGACGATGTCCTTCTTGATCTTCGCTTTCGTTCCCCAATTGCGGTCTACCCACGAGACGAGTTCGGCCTTGGAGGCATCGCCGCGGATCTCGTCGGCGAGTTCCTGGGTGACGGTCACTTCGTAGTCGGCCCAATGGTAGATGGTGCCTTGCTCGCCGAGAAGCTTGCGTAGCGATTCAAGGAAGCCGAGGTTCGGATTGTCGTTCTCGGTATCGAGCCACTCGACATGTCGGGGCGAAGCGCCGGGGTTATCGATGACGTGGCAGCTCCACTGGAAGGCGACCTGCCCATACGGACGACAGCCGGCCGCAGAGGGCAGGGCGCAGCGCGTGCCTTCGTAATCCAAGAAGAATAGCGGATAGTTCTCGGGCTTACAGCGCATCAGGGTCGCCGCATCGCGGACGATTTCCGGGGAGATGAACGGACGACCGGTGCGCACGGCCATGATTTGACGTTTCCACCCCCGCTGGAGCGAGGTGTCGCCGGCGACGTCTTCGTCTTGTAGGTCGGTGATGCGCGGAGCCCGCGGTGCGGTCTGTTCGACGATGCGTCGGACGGTGCCCGGCTGGCGGTATTCCATGCTGCCGAGGTAACCCAACGTGAAGAGGTGATGCTCGGCGCGGGCTTGGCTGCCCCAGCAGAGGTCATAGCCCGAGGTCTGTCCGGGAACGTTGAACTCGCAGGACTTGCACTTCATACCGAGCTCGACCGCCGGCCAATTACCGCTGGCGACATAACCGGAAAGGCGCGCGGAGGCCTCGGCGATGGATTCCTCGCTGGGGTAGGCCTGCGCGACGGCTTCCGTGGCCTCCAGGATGGCGATCAGGGACGTTGCGTCGCCCGGTTTGGCCTTTCCCCGGTATTCGACCGTCGGACGGCCTCCTGGGCCATTCTCGGTGAGGGTAAAGAGCCCACGGACCTCTTCCGGGGATGCGACGCCCAGCTTGTTGGGCAGGTAGAACCAGGCCCGGATGGTCTTGGTGATGCCGGCGGCCTGCAGGGCCTGGCGGGCGACGTGCACCTGGTAGGCCAGATCGACCACGTAGGGCTCCCAGCTCTTCTTGAGGAGCTCCTTCGGATCGGCTTGGAGTTTGGACTCCACCTCGGCCGAGGCGGACTTGATTTCGATTAGGTCGAGGGTGTCGCCGGTCACGCGGACGATGTCCGAGCGGGCCATCAGGCTGCCGGACGCGAAGGTCGCCTCGTGCAGGGTGCAATCGCCGGCCTTGATCTTGGCCAACGTCCGCGCGGAGGCGTCGGCATGGCTCTCCTTCGGGACGAACATGTCTTCGCCGGGGTAATAGACCTTCACCAGCTTCTCGAACATGTAGCCCCCACGTGCCAGCTGTTGCATGTACTCGTTCCCGTCCGCCTGCCGCGGCAACGCCGGCTGAGCCAGCGCATGCTTCAGTTTGACCGGACACGACAGCCCCAGCTTGAAGAGGGATTTGGAGAGAGCGGGCGAGGGCATTGGCCTAGGTATAGGCCCCGATTGATAAGTGCAAACGTGCAAATCGGCCTGTGGCCTGTGCAAAAGTGCAAAGGTGGGAGACAATAAGTTGATCGGTTAATCAGTTGGCCGGTTGGCAAGAGCGAGGCGAAGCCGCGAGGGGACAAGTGGGCATGGTGACACGGGGACAAGGGGCAAACAGTAGAGGCTCGGAGGCTCAGAGGCTCGGTGGCTCAGAATACAAGCGAGTATTGAGTATGGAGTATCGAGTATAGGGAGAGGCAAAGAGAAGGGTGACGGGCACGGGCATCGGGAGTTCAGGAATCGGCCGTTCGGCCATCGGAATCTGAAACCCGGTTGCCGGAGGCTGACTGCTGAAGGGCTGACACCCGAAAGGCTGACTACCGTGGCCGTCACCCGTCACCTGGAATGAATCATGCCCGAAGCATTGATCCCGGTCTCCGGTTTCCCTTTGAGTGTTCTGTAGGCCCCTATGACAGTCGGTGGGATTGCGGGGCGGGAGGAGAAGGGCACAGGTGGCGTTATGAGCACTTCTACCGTCCATCATCTGTTCCGGCTCTGGAATCTTGCGGCCGCTGAGGAACTCGACGTCCGCATCCAGGGTCCGTTGTTGTCGTTCCCGTTCGGCGTCCATTACCGAATCGTCACCATTAACCACCCTGGCGATTGCGGCCGACCTTGCCTGGGGTTGCGTGCTAATCCCATCGATCTAGCGCATACCTATCCCGGTGTCTTGGACTTGCCGACGGATCCGCGGGAGAGAGTATTCGATAAGTATCTGGAGTGCGAATCGCGACAACTGGGGCAGAAGCCGGCATGGCATGGTCAGAAAGACATTCCGACCGAGGTCAGGTCCTACGTTGACGGCCCCCAGCGGGCTCCGGGCTTGGAGTGGGAGAGCGTCTGGGCCCAGTATTGGTTCAATCAGCACCATCACCTGCAGTCGCGTGAACCCCTCCGCTGGCATCCTCGTCACTGGGATATCGGGGCCAGACCGTTCAAGAAACTGAAAATCAAGGACTGTACCCAACGGCCGTACTTCGGGCTACACCCGGAAATCGTCGAGTTATTCTTGGACCTGACCTCCAGAGTCAAAGGCAGTTACGTCCATGATGGACTGTTCCATCCCTCGACTCCCGACGGACTGGTTAAACTAAGGCACCTTGCCGACACGGTGACGGGATTTCGTCCGTGAGCGGAACAGAGTGCTTCAACGGAGGACGAACCCGAAGAAGGCGAGGACCAGGACGATGATGATGACGAGGCAGCTGCAATAAGGCCCGCAGCCATCGATGCGCCTCTGCCACTTCTCCCTGAATTCCCGTTCGGTGCTCATTTCGTCTTCTGCCGATTATGTTCGAGGCTGGGTTGAGCAAAGTTACTTAGGGTGATTGAAATCGTTTGGCAAAGGGCCCGATGAACTTCTTCTCCGGCGAGGTGTCCACGATGGCGAAGGTGACTTCCTTGAAGGCGCCCTTGAAGTCGTTTTCTAGTGCCTGATGGAAGAGCTGGGCGACCTGGTGGCCGTCGTTGCCGAAGGCACCGCAACCCCAGGCTCCGAGGATGAGTGAGTCGTGGCCATGCGCCTGCGCGACGGTCAGGATCTTGCGGATGCGTTGACGGAGGATGTCGGGGATGTGGACGAGTTCCTCGGGGTGGAGGTGCTTGGTGAGCGGGGCCGCCGAGGTGATGAACGAAGCCAGGTAAGGCTTCGGAAGGAGAGCGTGCTCGTCGTCCCGGAAGACCGGGACGTCGGGCGAGTAGATCATGGCATCGCTGTAGCGATTGTGTCCTTCCCGACGATGATAGGCATACATCGGCGAGTCTTTGATCGCCAGGTAGAGGGCGCTGGAGCGACAGAGGTACTCCTCCTGAGCCCGGGCGCCCGTGAGGAAGCCGCCGCCGGGATGGGTGGCCGCGGCGAAGTTGAGGGAGACGACCTTATGTCCTTTGGCGAGGTGTCGGCGATGGGCGGAGAGGGTGGTCTCGTTGGTCACTTCGTAGACGGTCGTGTGCGGCGTAGTGGACTGTCGCCTGCACGCAGGCCTTCACTTCGGTCGAGATACCGACCAAGCCAGCCGGACCGATGTATTCGCCGGCTTGGGCGATCACGACCGCCTCTTCGCCCAGCTGCACGGCGAGGTCGCGGGGGATGCGGGGATCGAATTGGGTCATGGCGTGTGGTTTGCGTAGATTCTTAGTTCAGGCCCGGTTGCGCACGAAGGCGTCGAAGCGGCGGCTGATCTCGGCTTCGGTCGGCAACGGGATGGCCTTTTCGAGGGCATCGCGCAGGGCCAGATGGCCTTGGTCGATAAGTGAAGGGAAGAGGCGCACCATGCGCGCCAGCTGGGTCTCGGTCAGCTGCCCGTCTTCGATCGGGAAGTCGATGCTGAGGCGGATCTCGCCGTCCTCGGAATCCATCTCGACCTGCAGGATCTTGGATTCCCAGTGCAGCTGGTTGATCGTCTTGAGCACCGCGAGCTGCGTCTCAGGCGAGGCGTCCTTGGGCAGGCGATAAGCCATGGGAGCCTGGATGCGGAGGAGCTCGCCGTTCTCCTCGAGCCGCAGGACGATGTTCACGCCGAAGTCACCATCTTCGTCCTCGTAGAGGTCGGTGGAGAAGCCGGTGCGGATGAAGTCATCCTTCTGGCGGTGTTTGATGCCGGCGGAGTCGAGGAGGGTGGAGATGGAGGCGAGAGTGGAGGGCATAGATTTAAGGGGTGCAAAAGTGCAAATCGGCCTGCGGCCTGTGCAAAGGTGCAAAGATTAGGTGTTGGCGGTTAGCGGTTGGCGGTTGGTAACACATCAGAGGCGAACTTGCCGATACAGGTGGCGGGTGGCGGATTAGATGGAATTGCCTTCGAGTTCGGACAGGGCGCTGCGGATGAATTCGGCGACGGGGTGGTCGGTAGAGAAGTGCTGCTCGAAGAGGGGCAGGGCTTTCCGGTATTCGCGGATGGCTTCTTCGGCGTAGCCCATCTTCTGGTACATGAGGCCGAGGTTCTTGATCACATAGCAGCCGTGGTCGTCGCCGGCGGAGAGCAGCGCCCGACGCAGGTTGGCCTCGGCCTTGGGGAATTCCTCGAGGTGCACCTGGACGAAGCCGAGATTGTTGAGGTAGCGCTCCTTGGCTCGTTCGTCCGTGAACTCGGGGTGATTGCTGGCGGCGACCATCTCTTCGAGGATCGGCTCCGCCTTGGCGTACTGCTTGGCCGGGATGTAGATGTTGACGAGGTCCTGCTTGACCGAAAGCACGTCCGGGTGGTGTTCCTCCTCCGTGCGGCAGAGGAAGTTTACCGCCACTTTCAGGCGCTCTTCGGCTTGGCGCGGACGGCCCCGTTTCAGGTCGTTGGCGGCCGCGGCCTGCTGGATGTAAGCCATGTTGCGGAAGTTGATATGTCGGGCATTGCGCGACTGCAGGAGCGCCAGATCGTAGGCGCGGGCGGCTTCCAGCAAGCGATCCTCGCGCTGATGATAATTGCCCAAGTAGTAGAAGATCTTGCCGAAGACGGTGTTGCCTGGCTGACCGCGATGGGTCACGACCGGCGTTGCGGCATCGATGAGCTTCAACGCCTGAGCATGGCGTTTGAGGTGAAGGTACGCTACTCCGAGATGCATCGAGATGCGCGCGGCGATCAGGGTCGGGACTTCGGCGGGAATCTTGCAGGAGTCGAACGCGCTTTCGAGGAACTGGACTGCATCCTCATGGCGTTCGCTGTCGTTGAGGAAGATGCCGAAGTAGAGCAAGGTCATGCGCAGGGGCGGGAGGTGGGCCTCGTCGGTTGCGTCGCAGACGTCCATGGCCTCGCGATAGGTCCTTTCGGCGGCACCGGGTCGGCCCTGCAACTTCTGGCATTCCGCGACATCCAGGAGAGCTTCGACGATCTGCGGGATGCCGGCCTGCGCCTTCCGGATGCGGACCCGGCGCTCGAGCACGGCGAGCTCGGCTGCCGGTTCCTTCACCGTGGAGTAGAAGAGGGCCAGTTCGAGGCAGACTTCGTCGACCTGCGGGCTGTCTGCACCGAAATGCTGTTCGGCGAAGGCCAGGGCTTGGACGTATTCGCCCCGGGCCAGCTCCATCCGATCGGCGAGACGGTGTTCATGGGCGGTGGCGAGGCGGTCCTTGAATTCGGCCAATTCGGCCTCTTTGCTCGGTTTTGACATGATATAGAAAGGTTACGGATAAACTAACAGCAACTGTTAGCATTGCAAGTGGATAGGTTATGGTCCTACAACTTTGCCATGTCCCTCGACCGATTCCTCCAGGCCCAGGAAGAAGGTGGCTCCTATGAACGCGCCTTGGCGGAGCTGAAGTCCGGCCGGAAGACAGGGCATTGGATCTGGTGGGTCTTTCCTCAGCTTAAGGGGCTGGGGACTTCCCATAACTCGACGTTCTTCGGCCTGGACGATGAGGCTGAGGTTGCAGCCTACCTCGCGCACCCGGTCTTAGGTGCCCGCTACCAAGCATGCGTTGAGGTGCTGCATGCCCATCTCCGTAAGGGCGGGGTGTCTCCGCTTGAACTCATGGGCAGCGAGGTCGACGTCCTGAAACTGTGCAGCTCCCTGGAAATCTTTTTTAAAGTGACTTCGACCTCCGCATCTGGAATCGGGTCTTACCTAGAGGAGATTCTGGAGAGCCTGAAGGTTAAGGGGGTCGGCGACATGAAACTCCTCGTTGATTCTTCCGAGCGAAGTCACGACCTGTATTTCAAGGAATTCGAAGAACGAGATGCCGAAAGGTTTCTGTCTGGAGGGCACGTGCTGTTGGCAGGAATCGCTGGTACAGGGAAGACTCTTCTCATCAGGTCCAAACTAATGCCTTGGTTGCACGCGCGCGGGGCTCAATTCCTCATCTGTGACTTTCACGGTGATTATGCCAATGATTTGCCCGATCCGATATTGATCGAGGGAGGATTCGAAGATGCGGAACAGCTGTCTGCTGATTTCAGACGAAAAGCCGCTAAGGCTTTAGCGTCCACCGCGGTGATCTCGCCGTTGATGCCATTCACGCTACATGCCAGCTTCCCGGCCTCACTCATTTCCGAGGTCCTCGCCGGGCGTGGTCCGAAGTCGCCGTGGTTCCTGATCGTCGACCTATCAAGTGACACGTATCGGATGAGCGAATTGCTGGATTTCATCCCGCTCGCCAAGCGCTATGGGTGCACCCTTATCATCACGGCGCAACTGTTAGGGCCATTTAAGCCGTATTTGTTCAGGGATATTGCTCACTTAGCCCAGTTTTCTCCCAGCTATCAAGATGACTTGATTCGTACCATCGGACGAACGAGGGGTATGATTTTCGCACCAGCGAGTTCGGTCTACGACAGGATCAATATGCTCAGGCAACTCGAGTTCATCGCATTTTCAGGGTCGGGATCTTCGCAAGGATATCGCCTTCACCGAACGCCCGGTTACGGCTCGCTGTCGGATCCGGTTCTGCCATGATTGCCATCCTCTCTGACATCCACGGTAACCGCCCCGCGTTGGAAGCGGTGTTCGCGGAGATGGCGAAGTTGGGCGTTCGTAGGTTCGTGGTTCTGGGGGATGTGGTCGGCTACGGTCCATTTCCGAATGACTGTCTGCGGATGATTTCCGGGGCGGAGGTCAGCCTGCAGGGAAATCATGAGGCGGGGATCATGGGCGAGCTGGGCGAGGATTGGTTCAATGATGCGGCCTGGGGCGCGCTGGAATGGACCCGCAAGAAACTGACGCATGCTGATCGTGAGATGATCGGTAAGTGGCGGCCAACGGGAAGTCATGAGGGTGTCCAGCTGGCGCATGCCTCCCTGAACCCGGAGGCGGCCTTTGATTACCTCCTAACGCCCAGGGCGCTGAAGGCCCACTTTGCCGCCCAGACAGAGCCGCTTTGCTTTGTGGGGCATACCCATATGCCCGAAATCTGGACCGAAGGCTGTGAAGACCCCGTAGCGTGGCCTAAATCAGGGGTGTATGCCCTCGAGCCGGGCCGCAAGACGGTCATCAACGTCGGTAGCGTCGGCCTGCCGCGAGGCGGGGACAAACGTGCCACCTGGGCGACCTACGACGCAGAGAAGGGTGAGGTGACCTTGCGCCGTACGGCCTACGACGTCCAAGAGGTCATCAGGACGATCAAGCATCTTCGGCACGATCCAATCATCGAGAGCAAACTTCTCCGGGACCTGGGAGCATAGGGTGAGGCGCGACTGCGTCGTGACCGGGGGCAGGGCGGACGCATGCGCCGATGCGTCCCTACCTCGATACAGCCTATGTCGTGACGCGGTCCCGACCCTACCACAAGAAGCCGATACCATCGGCCAAAGGCGGCTTCTTTGTCCGCGGCCGGAGGGTGGGGTGGGCTTAGAAGTCTGGTCATGGTGTTTATACGATTGTTATATGATAAATATTATATTTAGTTACTGTAGAAAAACAGGCTTGGCGGACGGGCGGTCGAGGGCATGCTTATAGATGATATGAAGAATACCCTACTGACCGTCTCCCTCCTGTCCGCCGCCGCTGCGCTTTCCGCGCAGAGCGCCGGTTCCCCCAAGATGTCCTATGATTTCATCCGCGCCGGCTACGTCCAG
>Ga0255079_1000422_pt1 | contig 11401 bp, 5 predicted proteins | sample Colum_Atlam_RepB_FD_188586 | JGI IMG/M metagenome (GOLD analysis project Ga0255079, IMG submission 188586) | Freshwater microbial communities from Columbia River, Oregon, United States - Colum_Atlam_RepB_8h | ecosystem: Environmental > Aquatic > Freshwater > River | place: USA: Oregon | collected... | reverse complement strand
ATAGGGTATCCTCTGTCGGTTGACTCCACGTTAATTTCATTTTAGTGCCCCAAAAACATCGGGCCATAGAAACCCATTGTTCAGGAACTACTCGCTCATCGGTATATAAATTAAACCATGGTTTCCCATCGGGGAAATCAATTTTTACGGTATGTTGTCCTTTTTCGGTGATTGGAATAACGAAGATATCGGGTCCCCACATGTAGCAATCGGAACGATCGATGAAGTCCTTCCGGTCGGGAAATTCCATGAATACAGGCCTCATCAATGGCCATCCTTTTGTCGAATTTTCGTATGCCAGGGTGTAATTGTAAGGAAGCAAACGATACCGCCAATCGATGGCATTTTTCGCGAGGGCTTTAATGGCGGGGGCTTTAAAGATGGCTTCGCTCGGAACCTCTTCTTGGGCATGGGGCCTGTAAATGGGTTGAAAAATCCCGTATTGCAACCATCGTATATATAATTCGGGATCATCATTCGCCCCGGCGAATCCTCCCAAATCCGAATGAAGGTAGCCGAGCCCTTGTAAGCCGGCTTGAAGGGACAGCTCCACTTGTGGTTTTAATCCACCCCACGAACGATTAACATCACCCGTCCATGGAATAATACCAAATTGCTGAGAGCCAGAATACCCTGAACGCATTAAAATGAAAGGACGGGCCCTTGGGAAATCCTGTTTGTAGCCATCTCGAATCAAACGAGCCCAATCGTGGCCGTAAATATTATGAACGGCATGGGCCGGGCCCGCCGCATGGTATAAATCTTTGGGATGGACTTCTGGCTCCCCCAAATCCCCCCAAATACCAGCTACACCTTGATCAATGAGCCCTTTATAAATGCTCCAAAACCAAGCTTTTGCCTGAGGTTTGTAAATATCCAATAACCCCGTATTTCCAAAATAGAAATCATAGGTATAGGGTTTTTTACCTGAAATATCGGTACATAATAAATTATTGTCTTTGGCATATTCCCAATTTTTTGAAGTAGTAAGCACAAAAGGTTCTGTAATAAGTAGGGTATTGACTTTATCCTCCTTAAAATCCTGAATCATTTTTTTAGGTTCAGGGAAGCTGTCCTTGTCAAATTCAAAATTACCGAGGGTACCTTGAATGGTTTTACCGAACCAATAAAGGTCAAAGACAATATTATCTAAAGGAATGCTATCCGATCTAAATTTTGAGACAATATTCCGTGCCTCTTGCTCCGAATGGTAACCAAATCGGCTCGCAAAGTTCCCAAATGCCCATCTCGGCGGCAAAGGCTGCCTCCCCGTCAATGCGGTGTAGGTAGTGACTAGATTTTTCCAATGATCTCCCGCAATGATTTGGTAGGTTTTCCTACCCCCTGAAGTTTCGTAGGTTAGCGAACTATCCTTTCGGGCATCCAAGTCTAAAAATCCGGTGTAGGAATTGTCAAAATGAATCATATACCCTTGGTCAGAAATTACCAGAGGCATGGAATAGTTCATTTGCTCAGAATGGGTTTCGTATCCGTAATGCGCTTGGTTATATAAAGGCAATCGATACCCTCTTCTGTTCATTCCCAAAACACGGTTACCCGTACCCAACAGTTTTTCATCCTTTCGAAGGTTGAATTGTATTTTTTCAACGGTGGTGTCTACATCATACCCCCATCGTTCTGAAATCAGAAACCGACCGTGGTTAAAATAGGATATTTTAAAGGGTTGGGTCTCGATTACGATGCAGGGATTCATGCGTTTATCACGGTCTCGCTTGTGGTAAATATCTATGAAGGGAGGTACTATGGCATTGGAAGACGCGGCCCACGTAAAAGGATCTTTTTCCGGCATCTGAACCACGGCATGGGAGGCGGCGATGTGCTTTTGCCCATTGGGGATAAAGGTAGTTTCTATAACATTTGGACCGTAAGAACGAAAGATATAAACACCGTCAGACACTGTAACTTTAATGCCTTCGGGAAGATTTTCTATCGCTTTAAACGTCCGTTTAGGGTTTTGACACCAACCCGGTGCGCTGAAAAATAAAAATAAAAAAACCAGATTTTTCATTGTACCTCAATAATTAAGGCCGTTTTTGCTCCTACCTCCATCGAGGGAACATTTAAGTAAACCGGACTACCTGAAAGCACCTCTTTACCAGACCCTGCATTCCCTAGAACCTCACGAAAACGATCCAATTTTAAGGTCGTGGGTGCTACGTTATTATTAATAACCACCATGACCTTTTGTCCTTCTAAAACCCTAAAATAAACGTAGCAATTATCTTGTGGAACGAATTGAATTAATTGCCCCTTGTGTATGACTTCTTTGGTTTTACGCCAATTCAGGATTTTTTTAGTAAATTGGAAATACGCTTCTTGGTCTGAAGTTCGACCTTTTTGATGTTTTTTCAATGGATTATCCTCGCTATAAAATGCCGTTTGCGGATCTGTTTCCCAACCTCCAGGAAAATCCCTTCGTATATCGGCATCACCCACATCCTTGGATCCTTTCATTCCAATTTCTGTCCCATAATAAATTTGAGGAATTCCCCGAGTAGTTGCGATTAAAGTTAATGCCAGCTTATAATCCTGCAAAGTGGGACAATATTCGTTAAACCGCTTCGTATCGTGGTTTTCCATAAAAATCAACACGTTGTTTGGGTTCGCGTACAAGAAATCATTGACAAAATTCTCATAAATACGAACCATCCCTTGATCCCACCCTTGATTCCTTTCGTTGAACGCCAAAAGGATGGCATCGTGAAGTGTAAAATCCATTACTGAGGGCAGATGGCTGTTGTATTGATCTAGTGCACCAATTGGACTATTATCTTGCCAATAGGAAATTTGAGCTTGGTCATGCATCCAAATTTCACCCACCAAATTGAGGTTCGGATATTCCTCTCGAATGGCTTTAGTCCATTGAGCAATCGCATGCTTATCGTTGTAGGAATAGGTGTCTACCCTAAGTCCATCTAATTCGGCGTACTCAATCCACCATAGTGTATTCTGAATCAAGTACTTTAAAACCAGTGGATTCGATTGATTAATATCGGGCATACTGTTATCGAACCAACCCTCTTCCGATGCCCGCTTATCCATTTCATTGGCATAAGGATCCATTTGGGTGCTGGTGCGATAGCTGGAGCGCGTGAAGGTAGGGAATTGGTGGATCCAGTCTTGGGTGGGCAAGTCCTGCATCATCCAGTGTTTACTTGACCAATGGTTGGGAACCTCATCTTTAATAACTTTTAAACCCTTTCGGTGTGCTTCACGCACGAGTTCCTTATACCAGCTTGTTGATCCGTATCGTGGGTCCACTTGATATAAATTGGACTGAGCGTATCCATGGTAGGAATACGTAGGTTCATTGTCTTCTAACAATGGGGTGGTCCATATCGTGGTAGCACCAAGTTCTTTGATATAATCCAAATGATCCATGATTCCCATAATATCACCGCCGTGACGGCCTCCGGGAAGCGAACGATTGGCGGGCTCTGCCATGCCAGGATAGGTATCAATGCCTGTTATTTGGTTTGCAAATCGATCAGGCATCAAAAGATAAATCACGTCAGAAGGGGTAAAACTCGTGCGTTCTTTAGATTGGTATTCCCGTTCTTTTAATTCGTATGAAAGGGAAGCTATCGTTTTCTTACCGCGCGTAATTTCTATTGGATACATCCCAGGATTTCGTCCTTTCGTTTCGATGGTAACAAAAAGATAATTAGGATTAGTCGTCCTTTTAACCTCCAAAATTGGAAGCCCTGGTATGGATATGGAATCCTCTCGAATGTTGGTACCATGCAACAGCAATTGAACTTGATGATGTTCCATTCCCGCCCACCAATTTGGGGGCTCGATGTGCATCAAGGGACTCTTTTTTTGGGCAGAAATATTCCCCCAGCAAAGCGCAAATAGGATCAGAACAAAGAATTTCATGGACAAAGGTATTTTTTCTTAACAAGACCTGAAGGGGATGCTTCGAGGTAAAATTGTTGGGGTTCAGGAGTGAGGATTTCTCGACCCAAAAGATCAAAATAAGTAACTTGCTGAGGAGCGTAAGGATCTGTTTCAGTCAAATTACTCAACGAACATGGATTCGTTAACCCAGCATTTTGGAGTTGGTTGGCGGCCGTATTGTGCCGTTGGGCCAAATAATCAACCAAGGAGGTTGAAACGTGGCTCCCCCATGGGTTTGTTATCGCGTCTAAAAAATCTTGATCGCTGAAACCATAATCCAACCCTTTATAATCATCGGCTATTGCCGAGGGGGCAATTAAGTCTTGCGTCGCCTCCCAAATTGGAAGCATGTAGGTTGTATTAAAAAAAGACTGTAAGTGTTGTTGAATATAGTACGAGTACCGATCCTTAAAATAGGGTACCTGCATCATTCGCGTGTACAGGGGGCGTGGTGCGTTGGAAGGAGACCATGCGTACAGGTTTCTAACATGCCAATCGATGTTGAACCAATCCACGCCGAAGGTATTATCCATATCGTACTCTATGAAAACAAATTTACCATCGGATGGACGTTGGTATAGATAATAATTGTTTTTATTGAATGCGTATCCATCCCAATGACCCGTAAGCACTTGAAGGGCTAAAGAATTTAAGAACAAATCGACGTCCAATACCTCCTGAATAGCACAAGGGAATTCTGCATTTGTAGCATTGTTCAAGACGTCAATAAAATGAATCAACCCCGAAAAATCGTTTTGAAGTTCATTCGTTTTTAACTCATATACGTTTTGATAAGGGGCCGCATTGTTCCCTTGAAACGTTAAATCTGCGCCCCACTTTGCCTTGTATAAATTTCCAGTATCGTTGCCTATAAACCGTGCTTCTAAAAATTGATCGTCATAATGCTCAACATTGATGTAGAGACCTTTGTACTCGTTGTTGATGTATAATTCTACGTAAGAGGTTCTTGGACAGGGTAGACCAGCCCATCGCAACATTTCATGGCAGGTTCTGCTGCGCATAATAGAAACATCGTTATGTTCTCCATTTAAGTTCAATCCTTTTAAATCATACCATTTGAAGCCCGGTTGAAACACATTAAAGTCAATTTTAAAGGACTTTTTAGCCGATTGAAGAGAGGTATTACCCCGCAGTCGTATGCCCACCGTATCCACGGTATCATTCACCATTGAACTTTGGTAGATAAAGGTGGCTGGAAATTCATAAGAAGTGCCGAGACTATCCCCTACCATGGTAGAAAAATCTTGGGCGTTCATGGTAATATAGATTTTGGCTACTTCATTCTGAAGAAATGCCGGAGAATTTGGTGGATGAACCAGTTGACCAAAGGAAGCCAATGGTATTAAAGCCAAAATCAAGCCCCTAAGCGTCATTTCATAATGGTTTTACACGAAAAATGGGTCCCAAGCCGCAAGACGACCAGGTAAGTACCCGATGGCAAGAACGAGGTCGGAAGAGAAACAACGTTTTTGCCCTCATTTGAATCGAACGATTTTTCTACTACCAAAGCACCTTGCTCATTAAAAATGCATAGGTTGGTGGATAAAGCGGTTGGGGACACAAATTCCACGGAAACTTGCTCTTGAAGGGGCACTGGAAAAACAGAGAATTCAAAGGAAGGGTTGTCAATTTCATCAATCGATGCTACGGATGTAATGAATGGTTTAGGGAGTTTAACATCGGTATACACCCGATATTCTCCTGGTTGCAATGGTATGGCGGCATTGACGTTGGAAACATTCAAGCTATCCCCACTGAAATACTCATACCACCAACCGGTATGCTGAAAGGCTGGAATTCCATTGGCGGCGTTCACGTCCACATTCACTAAACTAACACCATTCATGGTAGGATGATTCATAATCATGCGTTTAATCCCTGCACCAAGGCTTGCTTGAAAATCCAATGACCGAAACGTTTCATAATTGTTTCGCAAGTGCAGCATAGCCTTATAAACGTCAAGAAGTTGCCTTCTTCGTCCCTGTTGAAGGTAATTCCATAGGATGGGCTTATTACACGTTCTGCAGGGATAGTCAATGGTTATATCATAACCATACTCACCGAATTGCCAAATCATCCTTGGCCCGGGCTGCGACAAAAAAGCCACAGCCAACCCTTGCATTCTACCAAGGGCGGTATACGGATCTTTTGCATTATGAGCGGGGTTGGAGGCGTTCCCAAACGTGATGGCTTCATACATCAGACGTTCCTCATCATGGCTTTCCATGTAAGTAATTAAATGTGGAACTGTCCAAGTCCGGTTGGAATAAATTCCGTTGGTTAGGCTAGAATTTGCAATATATCCCATGCCTGAATTTTGATATCCATAGGTGACATTTCCCCACAGCATGCACCCATAATCTGCTAGCTGTTTTTCTTCGTTGTTGTCACACCAATGTTCAAGAATTATGTAGTGCGTCGGATCAATTGCCCAAATACTATCCGCCATTCGCTTAATATTATTAATTCGTTCTACGCTGAAATTCGCCGTGGTATTTGCGAACCCTTTGGTAAAATCAAATCGAATACCATCGATGTTATAGGTTTGAATCCAATAGCGATTCACCTGATCAAGGTATTCCCGAGTGGCAGGTCGGCTATGATTAAAGTCATACCCCCAGCAATTCGGCGGATGGGGACACACAGCATTGAACCAAGGATTATTAGCCGCTGGCCGATTGTTTACGGGATCCCAATACATATTGACCATGGGATTTTGTCCAAAGGCATGGTTCAATACCATATCAATGATAACAGCAATTCCCCTTCCATGGCAGGTATCGACAAATTCTTTGAACTTTTGGGCGGTCCCATAATATTTATCCAAAGCCATATGAAAGGATGGATTGTACCCCCAGCTTTGGTTGCCTTCAAATTCAAGATTAGGCATAAGTTCTATAGCGTTAATTCCTAAGCGATCAAGGTAGGCAATGGTGTCGATTAGGGTTTGATAATTTCGGGCTGAAACGAAATCACGCACCAACAATTCATAGATTACTAAGTCTTTTTTGGCGGGGCGATTAAACCCAGTATTTAGCCAGGTATACGTTGGGGGGGTAGTTTGAAAAACGGAAACGAATCCCGTGGTCAAACCCGTTGGATAGGGATGCATGTTCGGGAAAGTAGTATTGCCCACGAAGTTATCGTTGTTGGGATCTAAAATTAAGGTGCTCAATGGATCAGCATAGCGTCCTTGATTGGTAATTAAGTACTGGTAACCATAGGTCTGCCCTGGCGAAAGACCTCCGACCACCAACCACCAACGCGTAGAATCTAAGGAACAATTCATGTGATAGGTCCCTGAGGGTAACCATCCATTAAAGTCACCAACCAGATAAACATGATCTTTCTCGGGCGCATACAATTGAAAAAGAGCGGTAGAATCATTTAACAGGGTGACACCGTTCTTTGTGCCAACCGGAGGATTTTGATAGGTAATTGGGGGATTAACGGTATAGTAAACGCTATCTTTCACCACCGAAATCCCATTATCTGCCTCAAAAAGGAGCAGGTGAGTTCCTGGAGTAGTAGCGGTAATGTTCGTATTGATTAGGGTCGCATTCGGAGAAGATTGAACCACTATTCCATCTTCTTTTAATGTGAGGTTTGCGGATTGATTGGACTGGGCATTAAAGGCGAAATTCTGGTTTAAGTCCAACAAAGGAGGTTGGCTTGGATTAAAAATTGCAGCTTGAAGTCCCCCATTTACTGGGTAAACATCATAGTAAATATCGCTTCCATCGGTCTCACGACCGACGATTGAGCCGTTGGCATTTCTAAAAACAAAAGCTAGCTTTAGTACATTGGTATTAACGGGGAAACCATAAAAGGCATCGATATCAATAGTGATAGAATGTTTATTGTTTCCAAGATTGGTCATTTGGACATTGGCATCAACCTGGCCCCAGTTTCCTTGAACAAACAACCAATTGGTTGGCGAAGTACTCGCGGAAGTTATTAAGCCGGTGTGACAATATACTTGATTCACTCCCACCAAAGCGCCATTGCCTTGTGTGGCATCGTACACAATGGTAACTACATCATTCACGGTTGGAAAAGCGGGGGTAACTTCCAAAATTTGCGCGGAGAATTTTCCACACCATCCTAAAAGAAGGGTTAACCAAATTAGAGTGTTTTTCATACCAAAAGGATAAAGAAAAAGCCTACGTTTTCACATAGGCTTTTCCTGAAATGAACATTATTTATTTCTTCATCAACTTCCCTGTTACAACGCTTCCTGCTGAAGTAACTTGATAGATGTAAGAACCTGCAGATAAAGCCGAAGTTGAAACTTCAACGTTGTTAACGGCCCCTGTAGCTACTGACTTAGAAGCAACTACTTTTCCAGAAAGGTCGAATAAAACGATGTCTGCATTAGCCGCATTTGACGTAAAGTTAAACGTAGCTACGTCGTTTGCAGGGTTTGGAGAAACCACTAGGTTTGAAATGGCACCTTCTACAACGTTTGCACCGCTTCCAGAACAAGAAGCTGTACACATATCCCAACAATACGTTAATGTAGTATTTGCATCCGGAATTTGTAACGTGCGGTTGATGTTTCCAGAACCATCATCCACACCACATCCACCAGCAACGATAGTATTAGCAGGATCTGTTCCTTCATTCATTCCCCAGTTTCCGTTGATAAATTTGTACAACAAAGAGCCTCCTATGGATGCAGTAGGAAAATCAACGGCAATTTCCCAAATTCCATTTCCTAAATCGGTCATAGCTGATGTAGGGGTTGTTGGAGACCAATCTGCCATTGGACCACCGTTAGCAGTTCCACCATTGGTTGAAAAGTTACCACCCACACGAATACCTGTCGCGTCAAGCGTAGCACCACCTGCTACATAATTGGTTACATCTACCTGAAAGGTTACGGTTACTTGTGCAGTAGCCGCCGCTCCGATGAAAAGCGCTGTCATAAACGTAAAAATTCTTTTCATAAAAAAACATTTAAAGGTTAAAAATTACTTAGTGTCATTAAGACAACTTCAAATTTAAAAATAAATTCTAAGTCCATATTAAATTTACAAAATATTTTCATTAAATCCCAAGGATTTAACCTGTTATGTCAATGACTCCTTTGTAAATCAAGTGCTTGTCAGGAAGCTTAAGGAGCGAATTAGGGTCTAGGAAAAGCCCATAAAAGGATGAGCCACTACCACTCAAGGCAGCGTAAAAGGCGCCTGCCTCCTTTAAGGCCTTAATCCCCTCTTTAATGGCTAAGTGTTTAGTTACCGCAGGTAATTCAAAATCATTTACCAAATCCTCTTGCCAATATTTCTTTTCGGTCAATCGATCCAAGGGCAAGCGTTTCCCAAAGGTCGAGGAATCGAGCGAAGCGTAAGCATCGCTTGTACTCATGTGAATTTCCGGATTATACAAGGCTAAAAACACCCCTTTTAAGTCTAGCGCAATGCCTTCAAGCACCTCCCCTCTTCCGCTCGCCAAGGCTGGTTCATTTCGGATAAAGAATGGGCAATCGCTACCCAAGGTGGCGGCATAGGTTTCGAGTTCAGCTTTTGAGCAGCCTAAGTCAAACCATTGATTTAACGCCAATAAGGTAAAGGCCGCATCGGATGAACCTCCTCCCAAGCCTGCACCTATTGGAATTTGTTTCCTCAAATGGATGCGAACAGGACCTATATGGTGAGATCGTTTTAGCAATGCATAGGCTTTTTCGCAAAGGCTCGGACCTTCATTAGAAGGCAAGCTCACTCCGGAAGCATCGTATTCAAAATAGGGGTGGTCCGTAACTTCCAAAACGTCGTAGAGGGGTATTGGAATCATCAGGGTTTCCAAGGCATGAAACCCATCGTTTCGCTTGCCAAGAATTTTTAATCCCAGATTGATTTTAGCATTTGGAAATACGATCATTGGAACAAAAATACAAGAACGCTTTAAAATTTTTACTTTTGCTATCAATTAGCATAGTCACTATGGATACTTATTTAGACTTCGAAGCCCCTTTAAAGGAGTTGATGGATCAAATTTCTCAAACAGAAAGTATTGGAACCTCTACGGGTGTCGATATGACGGATAAAATTGTTGCCTTGCAAAAAAAGCACTCGGAAACGGCTAAAGAACTGTATGCAAACCTCAGTCCATGGCAACGCGTTCAATTATCAAGGCATCCCGACAGACCCTATACCTTAGCCTACATAAACGCCATTACCGGGGGTGATTTCATGGAACTTCATGGTGATCGTGGGGTGAAAGACGATAAAGCGATGGTGGGAGGATTCGGGTCCATTGAAGGTAAAACACTTATGTTTATTGGTCAGCAAAAAGGAATTAACACGAAAATGCGCCAGTACCGAAATTTTGGTATGCCTAATCCAGAAGGATACAGGAAAGCCTTACGTCTTATGAAATTGGCTGAGAAATTTAACAAACCCATCGTAACCTTTATTGATACTCCAGGAGCATTTCCAGGATTGGAAGCTGAAGAGCGCGGTCAAGGGGAGGCTATTGCACGCAACATATACGAAATGATGCGCTTAAAAGTCCCCGTTATCTGTATCATTATTGGAGAGGGTGCTTCGGGAGGCGCCTTGGGAATTGGGGTTGGAGACAAAGTGGTTATGCTTGAAAACACCTGGTACTCGGTAATTTCTCCTGAAAGTTGCTCTTCGATTCTTTGGAGGTCCTGGGAACATAAAGAAAAAGCGGCTAGTGCCTTAAAACTTACCCCTTCTGATATGAAGGGTTTTGGCCTAGTGGACGATGTCATTTCAGAACCAATAGGCGGAGCACACCGCAACCATGAAGAAATGTTCAGCAAAGTCAAAGATTCCATCCTTGGATATTTAGCAGAACTGGAAAACGTGGAAGAAAGCGAGCGCATTCGTGCCCGAATTGAAAAGTTCAACAGCATGGGGGTTTGGAAATAAATTCCTTCTGCTGTGGCTGAGTTTCTTTCGACACCCATCGCCTATTTAAAGGGAATTGGGCCTCAAAAGGCAGCCCTTTTGACCAAGGAGTTGGGCATCAAAACGTACCAAGACCTCTTGAACCACTTTCCTTTTCGCTACTTAAACCGGTCACAGAGGAACCAATGTGCTCATCTTGACTTGGCAGAATCCTACGTGCAATTGGTTGGTTCTATCAAGACCATTCAAGAAGTAGGTGTAGGACGCTCAAAGCGTTTGCAATGTACCTTTTCAGACGATACAGGGAGTGTAACCTTGATCTGGTTCCAAGGGTGGAAATGGATCAAGCCACATTTGATTCCTGGAAAAAGCATCCGCGTTTTTGGACGACCAAAACGAATTGGCAATGCCTGGAGTATTCCTCATCCTGAGATTAGCCCGACAGAAGATGTTCCCCTTTCGGGATTTCAACCCATTTATCACAGTACTGAAAAATTAGCCTCGGTAGGATTAAATACCCGTGGAATTGAACGGATAATGGCGCAGTTATTTGAACAAATTGACCTAAGAAACCATCGAGA
>Ga0255079_1000417_pt1 | contig 11454 bp, 11 predicted proteins | sample Colum_Atlam_RepB_FD_188586 | JGI IMG/M metagenome (GOLD analysis project Ga0255079, IMG submission 188586) | Freshwater microbial communities from Columbia River, Oregon, United States - Colum_Atlam_RepB_8h | ecosystem: Environmental > Aquatic > Freshwater > River | place: USA: Oregon... | reverse complement strand
CAATTAGGCGAGTTTGAGAAACAGTTTCTCTACTTCAGAAATGCTGTAACCCTGCTTCGCAGATTTCTTTGGGTCTTCCAAACATGAGGACAATCCAGAAGCGAGCATTTTGAATCCAACTTGATCGAGCGCTTTTGATGCTGCAGCAATCTGGGTGACAATGTCGCGACACTCGCGGCTTTCTTCGATCATCGCTTGAATGCCACGAATTTGACCTTCAATGCGTCGAAGGCGTAGCGATAGGTCGTCTTTAACGTCTTGGTTAATTTCCACGACTGAACCACTTCTTTTTTGCTGGGGCGGCAGCTGAAGCGCCAGATCCACACTGGCATCGCTGCGACTGCGAGAGATGGCCAAGTACTTGCTCTACGTGGGCCCCACATCCAGCCCAGGTTGCCTTTTTGCATGTTCTACATTCGATTTGTCTGCACATACCCCATAGGGTATCCTGTAACCATGGAAAATGCAAACATGTTTCTGCGTCAGTACTACCTGCAATGTTTATCGCATGCCAGTTATCTCGTAGGGGATCGATCCACAGGTAAGGCAATTGTCATTGATCCGCAGCGAGATGTAGATCAATACATCAACGATGCAACAGCCGAAGGCCTAACCATCACATCAGTGTTTGAAACACATTTTCATGCTGACTTTCTTTCTGGCCACCTCGAATTGGCTTCAAAAGTTGGAGCCGAAGTCGTGTATGGAAAATCCGCAGAGGGGCGTGTCGATTTTCCAATTCGAACCATGCAACACGGCGAGCACTTTTCACTTGGAGATGTAGATCTTGAAGTTCTGGAAACGCCAGGGCATACCCCTGAGTCGGTGTGCATTGTCGTTCGCCCAAATGGACCAACTAGCACTCCACACGCCGTATTCACCGGCGACACGCTTTTCATCGGCGATGTTGGTCGTCCGGACTTGTTGTCTGCGGTTGGATTCTCTGCTGATGATCTCGCTCACCAGCTTTACGATTCTCTGCATAATAAGTTGATGTTGTTGCCCGACGCCACAAAGGTGTATCCCGCTCACGGTGCTGGTTCTGCTTGTGGGAAGAATCTCTCAACCGAAACTGTGTCGACAATTGGCGAGCAGCGGAGAACGAATTATGCGCTTGCGCCAATGAAAGTTGATCAATTCGTTGAAGCAGTAACTCAAGGGCAATCGGTAGCGCCACTGTACTTCTTGTTTGCTGCCAACAAAAATAGACAGGCTCATGAGTTGTATGCAGATAGTGGTGTGATCAAGCAACTATCGATCGAGGGAGTTCTTGCTGAGCAAGCCAAGGGGACTGTTGTCATTGACTCTCGCGACGACATGTCGTTCGCCGCTGGTCATCTGAGGGGTTCAATCAACGTTGGGCTTTCTGGTCGATTCGCTGAATACGTAGGCGAAGTGATGGAGCCAGGAACAGCCATTGTGCTGATTGGTGACTCTGGCACTGATGCGGAAGCAAAGATGCGGCTTGCACGAATTGGTTTTGACAATGTGGTTGGTGTGCTGGTTGACCCGGTTAAAGCTTTCGTTGAGAATCCTGACCATGTGGAGCGTATGTCTCGTTTGTCGGTTGAGGCATTTAACGAGCGCATCAACACGGTTCGCAATCTAAACCTCATTGACATTCGCAACTCTGGCGAAGTTGAGCAAGGAAGCATTACCGGTTCTCGGCATATCAGCCTTCCTTCGCTGCTCAAGCGTCTGGATGAAATTGACAAGTCTGACCCTGTTGTGGTGTTCTGCGCTGGCGGTTATCGCTCGTCTATCGCAGCGAGCCTGCTGAAGTCACATGGCTTCACAGACGTCAGCGATCTCATCGGTGGATATTCGGCCTGGTCTGCACTACAGGCGCTATGACATCGCAGCATTGGGACAACGCTTATAGGTCCAAAGGCGTACATGAGCGCTCATGGAGTGAATGCGGTGACTCCGATGCACTCGCAGAACTATCTGGATCGGGCATTAGCAAAAATGATGCGATCATTGACATTGGCGGTGGATCTTCAACTTTTGTGGATGCCCTTTTGGGTAAACACTATTCAAATATTTCTGTGCTCGACATTTCCAGTGCGGCGATAGACGAAGCTAAACATCGCACAGGTTCAAGTGCAAGGAGTGTTTCATGGATAGTTGGCGACGTACTTGATTGGAACCCGCCGAATACATTTCGGTACTGGAATGATCGAGCCGTTTTCCATTTCCTTGTTGATCCAAGTGATCAGCAGAAATATGTGAAAAAGGTGCGTGACGCTACGAGTTCAGGCAGCCACATAGTTATCGCTACGTTTTCGCCAGAGGGCCCAGAATCGTGTTCTGGTTTGCCAGTTCAACGTTGGTCGGCAGAACAGTTATCTTCGCTTTTTGCAGAGTTTTGCACTGTGGTTTCTCAGACCAAATACGAACATGTCACTCCATGGGGTAGTACGCAATCATTTATGCGGCTCCATTTACAGCACAGATAGCGCTTTTCAATCGCTAGTGATTAGCGCAACGAGGAATTGGATACGTTTCGGTGCATGCAGCGCACAGCAAAATTCGCCTGCGACAGTCACTCAGTTCGCAATTATGGAATTGGCTAGTAGGTGACTGGCAGTAGTCGCATTCGCCAATTACTGAAGCTGAAGGACTGAATTCCAAATTCAGGCGGGCGTCAAACACATAAAGCGAACCTTCCCACAAACCTCGGTCTCGGTATTTTTCGCCATAGCGAACGATTCCACCTTCAATTTGGTAAATCTCTTTGAAGCCGCGATTCTTCATGATCACTGAAAGCACCTCGCAGCGAATTCCACCGGTGCAATAGGTGATAATCGGTTTGTCTTTGATGTGGTCGTACTTCCCGCTCTCCAACTCCGCAATGAAGTCGCGCGTGGTTTCGGTTTGCGGAACAATGGCGTCGCGGAACTTTCCAATCTTGGCTTCAAAAGCATTTCGTCCATCAAAGAACACCACATCGTAACGTCTGGCAACGAGCTCGTTTACCTCTTCGGGTTTCAAATGGATACCACCACCAACAACGCCATTTTCGTCAACAACTATTTCGTCTGGAACGCCGAAGGTGACAATCTCGTCACGCACCTTGATCTGCAGGTCGGGGAAGTCGTCCTTGCCACCATCAGACCATTTGAACTCCATTGACTTGAAGGCTGGATAACTGCGAGTAACTCGCACGTACTTCTTCACCTTGTCAATAGGGCCGCCAACTGTGCCATTGATTCCGTGCTTGGAAATGAGGATTCGGCCATTTAGCCCAAGTCCTTCACATAGCGAACGCTGCCATAAGCGAATGGCGTCAGGGTCACCTAACGGCGTGAACTTGTAATAGAGAATGATTTTCGAGGTACTTATGCCAACAGTTTATACGCTGTGATTATGGTGAATCATTATGAATGACATCATCATTCGTGCAATGAACGCATCTGATTTAGAAATGGTGTGGGCAATTAATCAAGAGAATGTTCCCGCAGTTGGCGAGGAGACGCTCGAAGATCTTGCCAAAGTGCATGAGCAGTGCACGATCGCTCTTGTTGCGGAAGTATCGGGAAATATCGCAGGATTCTGTATGGTGCTGTTGCCAGATGCAGATTACGGAAGCCCAAACTTTAAGTTTTTCTGCGATCGTCTTGAAGATTTCATTTACTTGGATCGAGTTGCCGTTACTTCGGATTTCCAAGGGAAAGGCATTGGTTCTGCGCTGTATAGAGAGGTAGAGAAATTGAGCGATGCAACGTGGTTTGCACTTGAGGTAAACACCAAGCCTCGAAATGAAGGATCCTTGCGCTTTCATGCACGTGAAGGGTTTGTGCAGATGGAAGAATTGGAAACGCGACCAGGGAAGATGGTCAGCCTGATGGTAAAGAAGTTGAAGGGATAACGAAGATCATGGCAAATGTTGCAGTAATTACTGGTGCGGCTCAAGGGATTGGTCGACGAACTGCCCAGGTTTTGAACGAACAGGGCTGGAGTCTGCTGTTGCTCGATCTGCAGAATATCGACACATCTGAATATGCATCGGCACTAGCGCTGGCTGGAGATATCTCGGATGAACAGTTTGTTGAATCAGCAGCGAAGCAGTGCTTAGAGAAGTTTGGCCGAGTTGATGCACTGGTGAATAACGCTGGTATTTCGTGCATCAGTTCTGCCCTTGATACGTCAGCAGAGTTGTATCGCAAGGTTATTGACGTGAATTTGGTTGCACCATTTCTTTTGGCTAAAGCATTTGGCCGATTGATGCTTGACCATGGTTCGGGCTCGGTTGTCAACGTGGCGTCGGTTGCAGGCTTGCAAGGAGTTGCAGATCGCTCTGCCTATAACGCAAGCAAGCACGGACTCATTGGTCTCACGCGCACGCTTGCAGTTGAGTGGGGCGCAAAAGGTGTTCGTGTTAATGCCGTATGTCCAGGATGGGTGAAAACAGAAATGGACCATAAGGACCAAGCGGGTGGCAGCTACAGCGACGCCGACATTATGGAACATGTGCCAATGGGCAGGTTCGCCAAGCCTGACGACATCGCGCAAGCAATCGCGTTTTTATGCGATTCTTCAAAATCTGGGTTTATCAATGGAGTCTCATTGCCAGTGGATGGTGGTTGGACGGCCGATGGCTCTTGGCAATCGCTGCGACTGAAGCACAGATAATGGAGGACAGCCAAGATTCGAATCGGTTCGATCGAGTTCTTGGGCTTCGACACCTAACCGCAAGTGGAGTTGGCGTCATCATTGGCGCTGGTATCTATGTTCTTCTAGGACCAGCAACTCAGGCTTCTGGTTCTTTGGTGTGGGCATCTTTTCTTGTCGCCGGATTATTGAGCGCAATCACTGCCTTTAGTTATATGGAACTCGCCTCAATGTTCCCAAGCGCAGGTTCAGAACACGAGTTCGCTCGTCAGGTGTTCCCGCGTTGGGTGTCATTCAGCACGGGATGGGCGATGACACTTGCGCTCATTGTTGCCGCATCAACAGTTTCACTTGGCTTTGCCCGATACCTGCAGATCTTTGTAGATGTCGATGTGCGATTCGGGGCGCTGATGATGCTTGTAACGGTTTCATTCATCGCAATAAGCGGAATGAAACGGGCGTCGTGGCTCATCATTACTCTGAGCAGCATTCAGGTCGGGGGTTTGTTGCTCGTCATCATGCTTGGCGCCGACCACGTTGGCGATGTCAATCTGCTTCAGGGAAAAGGTGTTTCTGGGTTGATTGCAGGATCGGCCCTCATTTTTTTCGCCTTTATAGGTTTTGATGAAGTAATCACATTGTCTGAAGAGACGATTGATGCGCATCGTACTGTTCCTCGCGCTCTGCTACTTTCGCTCGCAATTTCTACCGTGCTTTATGTACTGGTTGCAATTGTCAGTGTGAGTGTGCTCGGGCCAGAAAGACTCTCCTTTTCCAATCAGCCACTTACCGACGTTGTTCGCGACGCAGTTGGTGGAGGGGCAGTGAATGTTGTTGCCGTAATTGCCCTCGTCACCACCTTCAACACAACGCTGCTAGTCGTGACGGCAGCTTCACGCATGATGTATGGAATGGCGAGCAAAGGTGACTTACCGGGTTGGTTCTCCACGCTGCGCAATCATCAGTCACCACGAAACTCGGTTCTTGTATCTCTTTGTCTTTCCAGTGCTCTTCTGTTGGTTGGAGATATTCATCAACTTGCTGCATCCACAGATGCGCTGATCTACCTCATGTTCGTCATGGTGAATATCATCGTGATCGTCCTTCGAGTGCAACGACCAGATGAAACACGACCGTTTCGCATTCCTGGTGATATCGGCAAAGTGCCTGTGTTGCCGATTTTGGGACTAGTGGTGACTGTAGTGATGGCATCGCAACTGGAAATCAGCAGTATTGCCCTCGCTGCCTGTTTGACAGCGATAGGTCCGGTCCTCTTCCTTGTAGTAAGAATGGGGTATGGCAAACAAAGAACAGAATAAGAACAGCAACCAGAAAAAAGAAGCAAAGTTGACGCTTAAAGAAAAGCGTGCAAAGAAGGCAGAAAAGAAGAAGTCTTAGTTCTTCTTAAAGATCACTACGCGAGCTTTGTCACCAAAGTGCTCGCTGCCCTCAGCATAGATGTCGACTTCTTCGTACTGAGGCCTAGTGATCGCTTTGCTATTCACAGCCTCGGTGATCGCAGAACTGAAGTCGTTGTCTTCCCAGTGCTGCTTGTTGACTCCGGCAACGATTGTTGCGCCAGAACGGCAGACGCTAATTGCATCAATCAGCTCGTAAGCACCTAAGTGACCAATGGTAAATGCACCTGCGCTGACGAAGAAGTCAAAATGATTTGCGGCGAAGTAAATAGTTGATGTGAGATCTGCTTCGTGCAGGTCTTCGTACAACTTGGATCCATCAGAGCGAACTTTTGATGCGGCTACTGCAAGCATCTCGGGTGAGATGTCAACGCCCTCAATCACGCTGAGTGGACGAATCTTTGCGATCTCTTCACCTACGGCGCCAGTTCCGCAGCCAATGTCGATGACTGTGAAAGAACGATCCGCCGGCATGTGTTTGGCAAGAACTTCTGCGATTTTGGCAGGGTAGATGTACTTTGTGTCTTCGATAAAAGTCTTGTCGTATGTGGGTGCCCACTGTGCGTACAGCTCGCGGCTGTCTTCAGGGGTCATCAGGTTGTACGCGTCAGCGAGGGTGATCTGTTTCTTCCGTTTTTCGGCCACGCGATTATTGTAACTGCAGTCGTTTCACGCGAGCCCGGGGGGTCGTTATGAAGGTGCCGTTAACGGTTGTAGATCACTTGCGCCGTGCTGAACAGGTGTACGGACACCGAACTGCCTTTATCGATGAGCCAGATCAACCTGCAAAGTCTTGGGGATCACAGACATATGCAGAGATGGCGCGTCGTGCCCGCGCGCAAGCTGCCGCACTCGACAGGTTAGGAGTTCCGCAAGGAGCACGCGTCGCGATTGTCAGTCAAAACTCTGCCCGCCTACTTACCAGCTTCTTTGGTGTGAGCGCATACGGAAGAATTCTCGCTCCGATTAATTTCCGACTATCTGCTGAAGAAGTTGGGTACATCGTTGAGCATTGTGGTGCAGATGTGCTCATTGTCGATCCAGAACTTGATGAATCGCTTAGGACGGTTTCAGCAAAGCATCGCTTCGTCATCGGTGCCGAAAGCGACGAGTTGTTGTATGACTACTCAACAGAGCCTCGGCCGTGGACCCCAGATGAAGATGCAACAGCGACCATTAACTACACCAGTGGAACAACAGCACGGCCAAAGGGTGTGCAACTTACTCATCGCAATATCTGGTTGAACGCCGCAACATTTGGCTGGCACATGGGGGTCAATGACCGTGATGTGTATCTGCATACGTTGCCGCAGTTCCATTGCAACGGTTGGGGAATGGTCTACGCAGTGACTGCAATGGGTGGCATGCATGTGGTGTTACGCAAAGTTGATGGAGCGGAAATTCTTCGGCGAGTAGACAAGCACGGTGTCACGTTGTTGTGCGGTGCTCCAGCAGTGGCTAATGCCATCATTGACGCGTCTTCACAGTTTGATTCTGGAGTTCCAGGCAAAGGGACTGTTCGCATGGTTGTGGCAGGAGCACCACCGCCATCAAAGACCATTGAACGAGTAGAGACAGAACTCGGCTGGCAGTTCAACCAGCTGTATGGACTCACTGAAACATCTCCTGTGTTGACGCTCAATCGTCCTCGTCTCGAAACGGATCACTTAACGGCAGCGGAACGTTCAGTTGTGCTCAGTGCAGCAGGATTTCCAACGATTGGAACCGAGATGGCAACCAGTGCTGACGGCGAAGTGTTGGCGCGCTGTAACACCGTGATGGACGGTTATTGGAACCAGCCAGAAGAGACAGCGAAAGCGATCGTGAATGGCTTCTTTCATACCGGTGATGGCGGAAGCATTGGGGAAGGCCATGCACTGACTATCAGCGATCGCAAGAAGGACGTCATCATTTCTGGTGGAGAGAATGTCAGCTCAATTGAAGTTGAAGATGCATTGTTTTCACACCCAGAAGTAACCGAAGTTGCAGTTATCGGAATTCCCGATGACAAGTGGGGTGAACTCGTGTTGGGTCTGGTGGTGAAAGCACCAGGATCGACTCTTTCGGAAGAGGAACTGATTTCGTATTGTCGCACCAAGATTGCTGCGTACAAATGTCCCAAGAAAGTAGAGTTTCGATCAGAGCTTGCACGAACAGCAACTGGAAAATTGCAGAAGTTCAAACTCCGAGCCCCATATTGGGACGGCTACACAAAGCAGGTGAACTGATGTTGGGTAAGCAACAGATTGAAGCAGCTATCAATCAGTTTCACGATGAGGGTTATGCAATTGTTCGTAATTTTCTTCCTGAAGATGAATTAGTTCAATTGCAGAAGAAGACGGCCGAGTTGCGTGAGATTGCTCTTGAACATCCAGTCACATATCGCCACGGAAACTTGACTTACGAAATTTTGCCGGAGGAACACTTCGGGAAGCGATACGTCATTCAGGCGTATTGGTTTGCGTGGGCTGATGCGTACTTCGACAAGTTCCGAAGTAATCCTCGGTATTTACAATTGCTCGAACCATTAATCGGCAACAATGTCAAACAAGTAACGCAACAAATTCACTGGAAACCACCAGGGGCTCGATTGACGGGATACCGATTCCATCAGGATTTGCGATTCCGCGAAAGTCGTGAGTCGTATGAAGATGTCGTTCGCGACACGGTCACTATGGGCTTGGCAATTGACAGAGCAACACCAGAAAACGGTTGCCTCAAGATTGTTCCTCGTAGCCACACCATGGGGTACCTCGGACTTTCCGACAATGGCGATGGCCAGATCATGAAGGGCTTAACGCAGGACGATGAATTGGTGCAGGTGGGCATAGATCCATCGCGAGTAATGGATGTGGTGCTTGAGCCAGGAGACCTCGTTGTGTGGGGCCTGATGACAGTGCATGGTTCGTTACCAAATGAATCAATTCACGAGCGTGCATTTGCGATTTCAAGTTATGTCCGGGGGGAGACATCGCAACGCGGTGAGTGGACCTTTAAGGACGGCAAGCCACAGATGCTTGGAGAAACTCCACAGTTGTGCAAGAACGAGAAACTGTTCCTTAATCTTGAGCCTCATCACGATGCGACCAAGTGGTTCCTCTGAACTAGCCTGCGCTCATGATCCTAGATACGTTGATTAATTCAGTACTTGTCATTGTTGTCAGCATGTTCCTGTTGTGGGTTCTCAGTGTGTTGAAAAAGAACGCATCAATAGTCGACATTTTTTGGGGGTTGGGTTTTGTCATTGTCGCATGGGCGAGTGCGATCAATGCCGATCAAGTATCCGTTCTGGGCAAGGTAGTTCTGGCTCTCGTTTCGCTGTGGGGATTGCGTCTGTCGATCTATTTAGGCATTCGTAACCACGGCAAACCAGAAGACTTTCGCTATGTCGCAATGCGCAAGCACTACGGGTCGAAGTTTCCAATCATTAGTTTGTTCACTGTCTTCCTCTTGCAGGGTGCAATCATGATGATTGTCTCGCTACCGGTTCAAATTGCTTTGTCCGATGCAAGTACTTCATTGTCAATTGTCAGTTATGCCGGCATTGGTTTATTCGCTCTAGGTATTTTCTTTGAAGCAGTTGGCGACTGGCAGCTAGCGCAGTTCAAGCGAAATCCGCAAAACGCTGGTCAAGTGATGCAAACGGGATTGTGGAAGTACACACGTCACCCGAATTATTTTGGTGACACCTGCGTGTGGTGGGGAATTGGCATCGTCGCCCTCGGTGCAAGTTTCGGTTGGATTGGACTCTTCGGAAGTTTGTTAATGAACTTCTTCCTGGTCCGTGTATCAGGTGTCCCGATGTTGGAGCGTTCAATGTCGAAGCGTCGTCCTGGTTACGACGAATACAAGCGCCGTACCAGCAGTTTCGTACCGCGTCCGCCGAAGAAGTAACTACTAGCGCGGACTACGACCGCGAAGCTTTGCCCACTCGCCAAATTGGGTGAGTGAAGCAACTGTTGCGCCCATCGACTCTGGCGCAACCGGATGGCTAATGAGGTAACCCTGTGCTTTTGCGCAACGCAATTCAGCGAGTGCTTGTAGCTGACGAACACTTTCAACGCCTTCTGCAACCATGTCTAAACCAAGTGAATCGCCCATGGCGATGATGGTGCGCACAAGTGATCGCGCGCTTAGGTCGTCTGCAACGCCGTTTACAAACGAGCGGTCTATCTTCAAGCGTTGAATCGGGAACTTTTGCAATAGTGAAAGCGATGAGTATCCAGTTCCGAAATCGTCAATTGCCACACGAACACCGAGTGCACACAGTTTTGTCAAGGCATCAAGAGCCTGCTCTGGCTGCGCGATCATCACACCTTCAGTAACTTCAAGCCACAGTTGGTCTGGTGCAATATGTGAACGGAGTAGCGCCTCGTGAACAACGGGAACAAAGTTCGGATCGTGTAATTGTCGTGGGCTCACATTTACCGACATGGTGGCTTCACGACTGCAAATGCCCTCATTGATCCAGCCGCGCAAATGGGTGAGTGCTTCGAGCAATGCCCAGGCACCAATTGGAACGATGGTTCCGGTCTCTTCGGCAATTGGAATGAACTCTGCAGGTGAAATGATGCTGCCATCGTCGCGGGTCCAACGCATAAGCGCTTCAAAGCCAACAACATCACCGAGTTCAATGTCAACGATTGGTTGGTGCACCAAACGTAATTCTCGGCGCTCTAGCGCACGATACAGAGCGGTTTCAACAGCGAGTCGCTGCGTGACACGTTCAAGCATCGACTCATCAAAGATCGCGACGCAGTTTCGACCAGCATCTTTGGCCCGATACATGGCCGTATCTGCATGGCGCAGAAGGTCGTCAGCATTTGTAGAAATTCGCTTGTGGAAAGTTGCAACACCGATACTGGTGGATACGAATACATCACCCTGGCGAAGCGAAAGTGGTTCATTAAAACTCTCCAGAATTTTGTCGGCAACGATCATCGCGTCACTTGCACCACGAGTGCCCGGGTCCAAAATGACGAACTCATCACCCGAGATACGACCAACTACGCAGCGGTCGGGAAGAGCATTCTTTAGCCGCTGCGCAACAGCAATAAGTACGTTGTCTCCCGCCTGATGTCCAAGAGAGTCGTTGATGTTCTTGAATCGATCGACGTCAATGAACAACACCGATGGATGACGCTGATCTTGTTCTGCAAACTCAAGTGCAGCATTGACATGCGTCAGCATGAGACTGCGGTTTGGCAAGCCGGTTAGCGCATCGGTTTGCGCAGAATGAATGAGCGAGCGCTGCGTGCTGGCGTTAGCGCGAACTGCGTGGATGACACGGGCGGTTACCGCAATGGAGAGTACGAACACCGAAATGGCGCGAACAATTCGATCGGTTTGATCTGCAGCCTCAGTAAGTGCAAGAACAACCACAGGAATGGTGAGTGCTGCGGTAGTGGTGATTAGCCGTCCA
>Ga0255079_1000416_pt1 | contig 11460 bp, 13 predicted proteins | sample Colum_Atlam_RepB_FD_188586 | JGI IMG/M metagenome (GOLD analysis project Ga0255079, IMG submission 188586) | Freshwater microbial communities from Columbia River, Oregon, United States - Colum_Atlam_RepB_8h | ecosystem: Environmental > Aquatic > Freshwater > River | place: USA: Oregon... | reverse complement strand
ACGTGCAGCGGGCCGCGGCACCGAAGGCCGCACCGGCGCAGCTCGACGACGGCTCCCTGGCTGACACGATCGGCGAACATCGGACCTTGGTCAGTCGGGCGCGTGGCGTCTGGCAGGCCGCCATGGAAGGGGGCGACCCCAACCAGGGGAAGTACCAGTCGAGTTATAACGCCTCCCTGAAAACCCTCGTCGCCCTCGAGGAAGAGCAGGAGCGTAGGCTCATCCTGACAAAGGATTACATCTCCGCCAAGGAAGCGACCGAGGCCATGCGTGACATGACGGCCGGCATCGTCAACCGACTGGACAAACTCGCCCTCGACGTGGCCGAAGGATGCAACCCCGAGAACCCTGCGAAGGCCGTGAAGGTGCTCGAGGCTTGGGTGCGTCGAGTGAAGGCCGACCTCTCGACTCATGACGAAGCGTAAGCCAAAGTCCAAACGCAAGCCGATGCCCAAGCCGACCGTCCGGCATAAGGACAAACGCATTACTTGGTCAAAGGCATCTGATCGCCTGCACCGATACCTGGTCAAACACGGCTTGTATGAATAAGGCCGACCTTCTCCGCATCGGTCGGGACGTGCTGCGTCCGTCAGACTCGGGCGACGTCGTGGAGTGGCTGGAGTCCAACGTGCACGCCATCCCCGACTCACCGATGCCCGGGCCGTTCCGCTCCGAGCGCACGCCTTGGGTGGCCGAAGCCCTACGCATCGCCGCCGATCCCGAGACGAAACTTCTGACCGTCCTCGCTAGCATCCAGTCCGGCAAGTCCCTGTTCGCCCGCCTGCTCACCTGTCACATCATCGCTAACGCTCCTGGTCCGACGATGGTGCTTCAGGCCACCGACCCTGAGGCCAAGGACTTCGCCCTGCGCTACCTGCGCCCGGTCTGGAACAACTGCCCGCCGGTGAAGGCGCGTCTCTCGGGCGACGACCTTGACCGCTCGACGACCGCGGACTTCGACCGCATGACGCTCTACTGCCGCGGCATCTGGAACGAGGCCAACCTTCAGCGCCTGTCCCTGCGTTACACCATCGCCGACGAGTGCTGGATGGCACCGCCCGGACACTTGGCCGAACTGAGCGCGCGCGTGACTGCGTTCGGTTGGATGGGCAAACGCATCTTCTTATCCCAGGGCGGACGGGCTGGTCAGGAGTTCCATCAGCTGCACGAGACGACGGACCAGCGTGACTGGAATATGCGCTGCCCGAAATGCGACCACCTTCAGCCATGGGTCTGGGAGCAGATCAGGTTCCCCGAGGATGCCAAGGCCACGGGCACATGGGACTTGCACAAGGTCAGCGTCGGCACGACCTACGAGTGTGCGGCCTGTCGGACGCATCTGCCCGACACGAACGCCAGCCGTCTCGAGGCCAACGCTCGCGGGACGTTTGTAGCCACATCGGTCGCCGCGAACTCCGGGCACATCGGCCTTCACTGGAACAGCCTTGCGACTATGAGCTGGGGCGAGCTGGGCGTCCTGATGCTCAAGGCCAAGGAAGCAAACGACCAATACGGCGACGAAGAACCGCGGCGCATCTTCAAGCAGAAGCGGCTGGCCATGCCCTGGAGCGAAGAGGGCGGCGAGATGGTGGCGCTGGCCGAAGCCGCCAACTACAAGATGGCCGACCCTTGGGACGCGGAGGCCGCGATCACCCCGAAGGCCCGCGTCGTCGAGCAGAAGGACGCCGTGCCTGGGAGCATCCCTTTCCGCACGATGGGGGTCGACGTCCAGCGTGGCCACTTCTGGGTGACTGTCCGCCGATGGGCCAAGACCGGGCATAGCCGCCTGATGGCCTTCGCCCGCATCGACTCATGGGGCAACGTCGAAGCCTTCGCCAAGCAAATGGGGGTCCATAATGCCATGATTTTGGTGGATAGCGGAGACAACACCCAAGAGGTCTACCGCGAGACGGCCAAGCGCAACTGGAAGACGGCCAAGGGCTCAGGGTCTGACGACTTCGCCGTGACCGACAAGTCCGGCAACACGACCCGCCGCTTCTACTCCGAGAAGCAGTCTATTGTCGTCCCTGGCATCCCGCAGCGGGCCATCCTGATTGTGCATAGTGCGACCGCAGGCAAGGACCTCCTGCACGGCTTGCGGGCTCGCCGCGTGTGGAGCTACGCCCTCGACGCTACCCCCGAGTATGTCGAGCAGCTGAGTGCCGAAGTCCGCATCAAGGACAAGCGGACGGGGAAGCCCATGTGGATACTTCCCCAGGGCAAGAAGGATAACCATGCCCTCGATACTGAAATCCTCGCCCTGCTGGCCGCGGTCCGCTGGGGCATCGCCGGGCGGGAAACCTCCGAAACCGACTTGCCTTCCGAATGACCCTTGGCACGCTATCAGCAAGGGTACGCCGTTTAGTGTCGTGGGAGGAAGAGACTCATGGCGTGGGCTGGGCGGCGTACCCCCTCTCGGGCTTCCATTCTCGGCAAGTTTAAATGGCCTCTGGACTCTTTATCGGACTTACGGAGTGCGAACTCCTCGACATCAAAGCCAAGGCGGTCTCCATGATCACCGAAGGTAAGACTCTGATGTCCTATTCCGACTCCGGCTCGTCCGCGTCCAAGCAGTTCGCCATGCCCCCGAAGGAGATGCTCGCCGAGGCCATGTTCGCCCTAAGCCGTCTCGACCCTTCGACCTACGGCGCTCGTCGCACGATCATCTCGACCGACTGGCAGAACCGTCAGGACTAATTTCCATGGCCATCCGCAAGAAGATTAAGACCGTCAGCCTGCGTCCCAAGACGCCCAAGGCCATGCCTGCCGCCCCGCAGCCGCAGGCTTCCTACGGCGATTGGCAGAGCATCGGCGTGACGCGTGCCCGCCGTGCGGCCTACGGCGCTGAACCGCGTGACCTCCGCCGTGACCTGACCCCTTACGACCGCCTTACGATGGTGCGCAAGTGCCGCTGGGCCGAGCGTAACTCCGGCCTGTTCAAGCAAATCCTTGCGGACATCTGCCTTTACACGGTGGGCGACGGCATCAAGCCCCAGAGCCACGCGTCGACCCCTGAGATGCAGGAACGCTACGAGGCTTACTTTGCCGAGAAGGCCAAGCGCATCGACATCACGAACCGCTTCTCGTTTTACCAGGCTCAGTCCATCCTGCTGCGCGGCATGATCCGCGACGGCGACTCCTTCGCCGCCAAGGTCCGCAACGCCAACGGCGAAGCGAAACTCCAGCTGATGGAAGCCCACCGCGTCGGCGACCCTCTCGAAGGCAATGTGCCCGAGGGTATGCACGACGGCATCCAGTTCGGTCCGTATGGCGAATACATCGCCGTGAACATCTACCGATCCGACGGCTCCTCCCGCCAAATCCTCGCCCAGTCGATGATGATGGTGGTCGACCAGGAGTACGCGTCCGGCGCCCGTGGCGTGCCCCTGCTCCAACACAGCATCAACTCCATCCAAGACGAGATGGAAATCCTCGCCCTCGAGAAGCAGGCCGTGAAGGACAACGGCGACGTCACCCGCATCATCAAGAAGCAGGGCGGCATCATCGACGGCGACATGGCCAACGAGCTTGGCTCGACCGGCACTGGCTCGTATGCCAACCTAGCCAACACGATGGGCGGCAAGGTCATCGCCCTTGAGCCTGGGGAGGACATGACGTCCTTCCAGAGCAACCGCCCGAACGCCACCTTCACCGGCTTCCTCGCGGCGCTGGAACGCGACATCTCCCAGGGCGTCCTGCCTTACGAGTTCGTCGGCGACTCCTCCAAGCTAGGCGGCGCCACCGTCCGCCTTATTACGGCCAAGGCTGGCCGCGTCTTCTCGAAGTATCAGACCATCATGATCGAGAACTTCTGCGTCCCGACGTGGGGTTACATCATCGGCCAAGGCATTGCCGCCGGCGAACTGCCTGACGACCCGGACTGGAACCGCGTATCCTGGACGACCCCGAAGAGCGTCACCGTCGACGCTGGCCGTGAAGCCGCCAACGACCGGGCTGACGTTGAGATGGGCCTGTTGTCCATGTCTGAGCTCTACGCCCAGCGCGGTCTAGACTTCCGCACCGAGATGGACAAGCGGGCCTCCGACATGGTTCACATTAAGGACTTGGCCGCCAAGTACGGCATCCCATTCGAACTCCTGTTCCGTCCGTCCAACACCCCGGTCGGCACGATCAGCGGAGACGTCGAGGAAGGCCCCGAGTCCCCCGAGATGGAAGACGAGCCCGCCTCGATGGAAGAGCCCGAGTCCGAAGACCAACCCAACTCCTAATTTCCTATGCGTTTCCTCACCAACGGACTGTCGGGCCGCGAGCCCCTTCTCATCGACCCGACCAAGGCGAAAGACCACGCTGTTATCGCCGAGAAGTTCGGCTTCACGGATATGCTCGCCCAGCTCTTCGGCGTGGCCCCTAAGCCCTACGTCGTCGACGGCATCGGCATCATCCCCGTCGTCGGCGTGATCGGCAAGGGCCTGTCCCCTCTTGAGAAGATGATGGGAGCCGTGGACGTGAACGAAATCTCCGAGGCTCTGGACGCGTTCGCCGCCAGCCCTGATGTCGAGAAGGTCGCCCTGCAAATCTCTTCCCCTGGTGGCACGGTCACCGGCGTCGAGGAACTCGCCAACAAGGTGCGCAACTTCGGAAAGCCTACCCTCGCTTACACGGACTCCGAGATGGCGTCCGCCGCCTATTGGATTGGTTCGGCTGCGGACCGCGTCGTCGCCAGCCCGTCCTCCACCGTCGGAAGCATCGGCGTCTACATGGCCATCCCTGACTATTCCGAAGCCGCCAAGATGGCCGGCATCAAGATGGTGGTCATCAAGTCCGGCAAGTTCAAGGGCGCTGGCATCGAAGGCACGTCCCTCGACGAAGGCCAGATGGGCAACCTCCAAGAGGGCGTCGACACGATCCACGCCGAGTTCAAGGAAGCCGTGAACATGAAGCGCAAGATGGTGAAGGCCGAGGCCATGGAAGGCCAGACCTTCTCCGGCAAGCAGGCCGCCGCCCAGGGCTTGGTCACGGGCTTGGCTGACTCTTTCAACGACGCCCTGCGTTCGTTCTGATGGCGATCAGCGTCCCCGACTACGTATCCTCCGCAGCTCGACGCGGCCTTGAGTGGCACGCCGAGGGCAAGTCGGGCGACGGCGTGACGGAGAAGACCCTACGCGAAGCCCGCGAGATGGCCGACGGCTCAGTGTCCGAGGACAAGGTGCGCCGGATGGGCCCTTGGTTCCGTCGCCACAAGGCCGACATGGACGCCCCGAATAACAAGCCGAGCGGCGAAGACTTCCCAGGAGCAGGCGCCGTGGCGTGGGCTCTCTGGGGTGGCCCTACCTCCGGCGACATCATGCGGACCGCCGAGTGGGCGGAGGCCAAAGTCGAACAACTCGACCGCGAACAGTCCGCTTCTAATTCCATTAACCGCAAATCTAAGATGACCATCGAAGAGCAACTCCTCGCCGCCACCGCCGCTGTCTCTGGCCTCACCGCCGAGCGCGACGACCTCCGCACGACTGTGGAAAAGATGACGGTCGGCGTCTCTGCCGAACTCGAAAGCCTCAAGGTCGAAGCCGCGTCCAAGGACGCCAAGCTCGCCGAACTGACCGCCGCCCTCGAAGTGGCCGTCAAAGAGTCCGAGTCCTTCAAGGCCCTCGTCGAGCAGCATGAAGCGACCAAGGTCAGCGCCTCCAAGGAAGCCGCCAAGATCGTGGCCTCCGTCGGCGTCTCCCCGGTCGAACTCAGCCCCGCGGATGGCAAGCCCACCGCCGAAGCCGTCGACCACCTTGCGACCTTTATGTCCCTCCCGGTCGGCTCCAAGGAGCGCAACGACTACTTCGCTGCCAACAAGCACGCCATCATCAAGGCTTGCATCTAATTTCCCCTCAACACTCACCCAATACTAACACACTATGGCCAACTCCATCGTCGCCGCTCCCAGCATCCTCGCTGAAAGCGTCATCGCTTCCCTCAAGGGCAAGCTCCCCGCCCTCCGTGCCTTCTCCAGCGTCTTCACCGCCGCTGAGTCGTCCGCCGGAAAGACCGTCCAGGTTCCCCTGATCGGCGTCTCCACTGCCACCGAGTTCGGTGCCAATGGTTACCTCGAACAGGACGACGCGACGATCACCGCCGCGAACGTCACCCTGAAGCACTTCAAGGTTTCGTCCCGCTTCTCGCCCCTCGACGTCAAGTCGTACGGCGCTCAGTTCCTCTCGAACTCCTTCGTCCCGACCGCCGCCAACGCCCTCGCTGAAAAGTGCCTGGCTGAAATCGGCGCTCTCATCACCTCGGGCAACTACGCCTCTGGCACGAACACCGGCGCTGGCCTGACCTACGCTGAAGTCGTCGCCTCCAAGGGTGTCCTCGACGCCGCCAAGGCCGCTGAGCCCCGCGCGTTCATCCTGAACCCGACCTACGCCAACGGCCTCCTCGCCGACGCGACCATCATCGGCAACTCCGTCCTCGGTGCTGGCATCCTGACCTCCGGCCAGATCGGTACCCTCGCCGGTGCCGCCGTCTACCAGTGGAACAGCCTCCCGTCCACGGGTAACCTCGCTGGCTTCTCCTGCGGCGCTGACGCGATCGCTGTCGCCTCGGCTCTCCCGATGAGCGAGATCCCGGGCTTCGAAGTCGCCAACGCTGTCGACGCCGACACCGGCCTCGGCGTCCAGATCCTCATGGGTCAGGAACAGAGCGGCTACTACAACGTCACCGCCACGCTGCTCTTCGGTGCCGCTGTCGGTCGCGCGACCTCGCTCAACCGCCTCACCACGGCCTAATCAGCCGCCGCAAGGCAAACAAACGAGGCTCCCAGCAATGGGGGCCTTTTTTGTGCCCCCTACCAATCCGGGCAAGTATAGGATGAGCCTCTACGGAACCGAGTTTCTTAATGACGCCAAAGAGATGGTGGCGGACTTCGGCGTGGCCGGGTCGGCCAACTCTGGGGCCATCACCTTCTCCTGCCTCATCTCCGACCCCGCTGTCTCGACCGTCCTCGAAGCAGGGGGGTATATGGAGCGGACCCAGTACTCGGTCAGGCTCCCCGCTGTAACGGCCTCCTGGAGCCAGCCAGACGGGTCTATTGGGGCATCGGCGGCCCTACTGTCGGCAGGGGTGCCCATCGCCAGCCTTGCCCAGGGGAAGAAGATTGTGGCCGGCGGGAAGACCGTCCGCATCACGAGCCAGACCTACAAGCCCGGGTCGGCATGGATCACGCTCGTCGTCATCGACGATAACCAGTAACCCGCCGTGGTAGAGGTCAGCATCCCTCGGAAGTCGCTGGCAGATTTCAACGCCACGCTGACTAGGGTCTATAATGAAATCGGCATGGACGCACAGAGCGCGGCCACAAAGCAAGCCATGCTCCTATGCCAGGACTTGGCGGTCTTTACTGCGCCGATGGCAGCAGGCGGCGGGCAAGGTCTTTCCAACGCGGCCAAGAAGGCGGGCGAAGGCGCCGTGGCCGGAGACATCCGCAAAATCTTCGTGGCCGTAGGGGACCGAAACATCAACAGCCAGAAGGCCATCGTTTTCCAGAGCTTGGCCCATGCGACCCAAACGAATAACCGCGCGTCCTTTGATAAGATTATCAAGAAGTCTCGCATCGAGACTTTACGCATCTCGCCGATCATGACAAAAATCCTGAACGACCAGAACTATGACCGGGCGTTCCTGAAGGCGAAGAACTACCTTAACCGCGTGCCGATTGCCGCAAACGAATACGGCTTTGACTATGCCCGAGACCTGCGTAGCCATCATGACCGTGTAAAGGCCAAGTTCGGCGGACGCATCAAGCGAGGCCAGCGCATCGGCGTCCCTCGGCTCCTGGTTGAGTCAAAGCAAGAACTCGATGAGTATATCAGGGAACGGCAGATGGCCGTCGGCAAGACCAAGGCTGGATGGCTTCGGGCCCTGACGATGCTCAAACCCCCGATGCAGTCCAACGTCGCAAGCGGACGCTTCGGCGCCAAGCTGCGGGACACGATGTGGGTGGCCCGTCACGGCGGCCTAGGCTCGGCAACGCAGACTTACACCGTCAAGGAGGTCTTTATTCAGATCAAAAACCTCCTCGGCAACGTCAATTACATCGCCGACGCGGCGGACACGCTGACCCTTGCGCTAGGCAATCGGGATAAGATGATGCAGCAGGACCTAGCAAAGTTCATCGCCCGAACCGCCAAGAAGAACGGGATGTGATTACTTGTCCCCGCGAACTCGGACAAACACCGGGTGGCGCAGGGACCCGGTCGGGGTCTTCATCTGGAAGTCCACCTCGGCGGTCTGGCCGATAAGCTGAGAGCGGTCGGCGAGCAGGGCGACGCGCGTGGCGTTGTCCATGCCGGTGCCGACATTGACGAGGCGGCGTCCGCAGCGCACGACGATATGGCCAGCCATCCCGGCGCACTTGCCCGTGCCTTCGACGACGTCGACAATCTCGGCATCAGTCGTGTCGGCATCCTTGACCTTGAGCCAAGCCCTGGAGCGGAGGCCGTGGGAGTAGGGGGCGGTCGTGTCCTTGACCATGGCACCTTCGAAGCCTTCGGCGCTAAAGCGGAGAAAGGCTTCTTCTGGGGTGCAGGAGACGCTAGGAATGAGCAGGAGGGAGGTAGGGTAGGACTGAGCGAACAAAGCCTCCAGAGAGGCACGGCGAGTGCTGTAATCGCCAACCACGGAGGGAAGGTCGAACAGCCAGACGCGGGCATCGTCGGCGGACTGTTCCGAGCGCAGGGCACCGACCGAGGTGAAGAAGGACTTGCCGGACACGGCCTCGCCGTCGAGCAGCCAGACGCCATCCTTGCCAACCAGGAGGTCGAGCACTTCGTCGGCCAGATGGTTGAGGGAGGGCATCGGGTTGCCGTTGCGTGTCTCGAAGCGGACGGTGCGGCGGGACAGGTCCGCAGTGATCAGGACGCGGAGGCCGTCGACCTTGGGCTCGCAGACATAGGACGCAGGCGTATCGCCAGCATACAAGCGGGCCAGCATAGGCCCACGGCGAACCTTGGGCGAACGGCGCTTAGGCTGACGCGGTACCGCATCCTCGAAGATGGCGAAGAACGCGGCAAGTACTGGGTCCTGTTGGCAGAGCATCGGTGGAACTCCTGAAGCAAAAGCCCAGCCCCCTATCTCGTCAAGCCCCTTTCCCTACCAAAGCGGGCAAAGGTACAATGGGCACGAAGAGCATCCGCCACATCGTAGAGGCCACCTTGGCCACCTACCTATCCACCCAGACCGGGCTGACCACCGTGGCCTTCCTGACGGGTGACAGCGCCGCGACCCAGACCCTGCCCAAGGCCGTGGTCCTGTGCGAGTCCGCCCGGAGCCCTGCCGACCTCCCCGAAGGCGCGGGCAACTTCAGCTGCTCGGTCCGCATCACCCTGTTTTCGAACGCTGACGACACGACCCTCGCCGATCACCGTGCCCGCTGCGCCGCCCTGTCCGGCAATATGCGCGACCTGACCTCCATCAAGGCGGCCTTCGTCACCTCGACCGACGCGGCCTGTTACGACGTCACCGTGGTCTCCGAAGACGAGGGCATCGACGAACGCTCCTGGGCGACCTCCTTCGCCTTCGACGTGCTGGTGGTCCTGCCTGCCTAAGCCAATTCCAAAGCCTGCAATTACAAATGGCCGCCATCTCAAACGGAACCACCTGCATCTACGGAGTCGCGGGCACTGTCGCAAACCTCTTCGTGCAGAGCTACAGCCTCTCGTCCTCCTTCAACGCTGACGTCACCGTGGTTGACGAGACGGGCATCACCAAGACCCACCGCTTGGATGACCGCAAGAGCGAGATTACCATCGAAGGCATCGCCAAAACGACCTCGATGCCCGTCCTAGGCGCCGCTCTTTCCTTCACGGTCAACACTCTTTCGGCCTACCCGGCTGGCTCGGCCTCCGCGTCGTTTGTCGGGACCATCACCAAGATTGACGACAAGGGCTCGAACAAGGGCTTTACCGCCGTCACGATCACGGCGATTGATTACGAAGGCATCACGCCTGCGTAATTGACACCCCCGAAAGGGGGGCAGTCTAGAGGACAGTGGACCGTCGCTTCCTCAACGCCTACGTCGACCCGGCTCCCTTCAAGGTTCTGGGTCGAACTCTTTACCCCTGGTGCCTCAAGTACAGGGTGCGCCTGATGGCCTTCGACTCGCCCCTAGTGACCGGCTCCCGCGGCATCACCCCCGCCGACCTTATCTTCGCCTGCCAAGTGTGCGCCGAAGAGCAGCTGGGCGACATAGGCTGGGTGGACAAGCTGCGCATCCTAAGCCTTCAGCGTAACCCCGCAAAGTTCGAGCGCCTGCTGGAAGCCTTCGCCGGCTACATCCTCGTCGCCGACTGGCCCAAGTTCTGGGAGCAGACCAAGACTAAGTCAGGGGGCGGGGACAAGGGCGTGCCTTGGCCGCTGTCCATCGTGGCTAACCTGATTGCGTCGGGCATCCCCGAACAGCGGGCTTGGGAAATGCCAGAGTGCCAGGCCATCTGGCTCAACTCCGCCCTGGCTATCCGCAAAGGTGCGGACGTGGCGATCATGTCGCCCGAGGAGGAAGCCTTCATGGCCGAAGAGGAAGCCAAGGAGGCCGCCGCGTCTGCTTCCAATCCTGCAAAGGAAAGCACCCCCTGACATGGCCCAAGACCTGACAGTAAACATTAAGACGACCTCCGACGTCCCCCAGGCGATGGATAAGGCCAAGTCGGCGACCGTGTCCTTCTCCAAGCAGGTCGAGGACATTCAGAAGAAGTTCAGCACGGCGTTCAAGGACATCTTCCTCGGCTTCACCGCCCCGATGATCCTTCTACAGGGTGCGATTTCCTACATCACTGGTGCAATCGAAAAGGCTAAGCAGGACGCCAAGGACGGACTAGACCTTATCGCCAGGGGTGAAAGCAAGTTCGCCACAAGCGAAGAACAGAAGGCCGCTTCATTCTTCAAGCGTCGCGCCGAACTAAAAGAAGAGCAGCGGCTCGCCGAAGAGGGCCGTGCCGAGATTACCAAGCAAGTCCTGACCAGCACGGAGTTCAAGGACTTCGTCTTGCCCGATCAGTTTAAGCGCCGTCTGGCGGCCGGAGAAAGCATCTCCAGCATCTCTCGGGACAAAGGACTACAGCAGGACGCCCTAGATTTTTACAAGAACACGGCGGAAGGCCGCAAACTTACCGAAGGCATCGACATGGGTAAGACCCCTACCAAGACCCCCGATTTCAAAGGCCCAGAAGGCTTCGGCAACGTGATTGGCGTCGGCGCAAACCCGGTCATCGAGGCCATGACCGCCCAGCTCGAAGAGCAGCGCAAGCAAACCGGGCTTCTCCAGAACCTAGTCGACCGTAATCCTTTTGTTTCTCCCGACTTCACCAAGGGCACCCAATCTAAATAATTTATGGCACGCGTCGACACTGGCAACAACCTCACCACCGTACTCCAACAGCCTGGAGCAAAGTTCCAAGAGGACGGCTACGGCCTCGCCACGGGTACCATCGTCTTCAAGGCCGCAATCACCGCCTCCGT
>Ga0255079_1000411_pt1 | contig 11517 bp, 12 predicted proteins | sample Colum_Atlam_RepB_FD_188586 | JGI IMG/M metagenome (GOLD analysis project Ga0255079, IMG submission 188586) | Freshwater microbial communities from Columbia River, Oregon, United States - Colum_Atlam_RepB_8h | ecosystem: Environmental > Aquatic > Freshwater > River | place: USA: Oregon... | reverse complement strand
TTCTGTTTTGTGTCCAATGGATTTGGTTGCAATGTGGCTTAGTTCATGTATCGCCACAAACATCAAAGTGTGCTCATCAATCATGGTTGACCCCCCCTTCTCTGTATTCAGGCAAAAAGCCAATTTTTCTCCCTTGTTCTCACTGTAGGCTGTATATTCACTGGTAGGCAAAGTTTCCATTACCTTTTTTGGATTAAATCCATCCACCAATCTCTTTACATTTTCTTGATCCGGAAATTTCTCGCCGACGTAGGTGACCAATTTCTTGCATTTTTGGGTAACCTTGGCCAACATGTCCGCAGATTCTTTTACCTTTTTTGTTTCTCTCACACAATATTTATTTCCATCCACTGTAGAGACAACGCATTTTAATTGGAAATCACTCTTTTCAAAATAAACGTATCCACACAGGGCAATAATTACAATAACAATTGTATAAACAAATATTTCCTGGTTCATTCTAAAGTATATATATAATAATACATAACATTTGATTACAAAAAAATCTTATCAACAAGCTTGCATAACTGGTTTTTGTTCATCAGTTTTGCAGAGACAATGGAAACAACCATTCCTTCTCTGCAGAAATACTTGCAAATACACCGATGAATATCCGCTTGGGTAATTGGATCTATCAATTGCTTGTATTTATCTGCGTATCTAGGCGCCGACAAATTATTAAACAAATGATTTTTTCCATTGTACTTGGCGATGACCGAGGAATATTCCGCGTTCATTTTCTGCGACCCTTTGGAAAACCCCTTGGCCGTCTCAAGTTCATCTTTGGTAACTCCATGCTCCAACAAATCGCGAATCATTTGACACAACAGAGGAAAAACACCGGGTCCGGGTCCATTTTTAAAGACCTTTGCTGGGTCACACTCGGCATACATCTTGAAATCGCCCATGTGTTCAAAGAAGTCCGAATATGCATAAGAAGTATAAGTCAGTCCGTTATCTTCTCTTAACAACATAAACATCCGACTGTTTATTTTTCCACTCAATATGGTTTTCAACAACTTCAAACAATATTTATCGGGACTTGACAGAGAACAAGTGCGAAACCCGATGCATATATGCACTGGATTGGTTGTCCGTTTCTCCAAACGATAAATAACATCCGATTGAGGTTTTACACAAAGATTTACAGATGGTCTTGGTTCTATCTTAACCACTTTTGTAAAATCCGATTGTTCCACGTATTTGCAAACGGTTTCGAAAGAGAGACTTGAACAAACACTCAAGATAAAATTGGCGGGAATATAAAACTTCTTGTAAATTTCCAGAATATTTTCATATTTCAGGGCGTGTTTTCCTTCGTGGTATTTCAACTCATCCACCGGATGTTCATATGGCGAACCGGCGTATATCTCTCTGTCGGCGTTTTCTAACGCAAGAAGCTCATAGTCGTCGGCGTCTCTCACCATTTCTTCTTTTACAACGTCGCGTTCTTTCATGTACTCGGTTTTGTCAAACACGGAGTTTAACAACATATCTGCCAAAGTAGAGATACAGAGACGTGTATTGTCTTTGTCGGTGTCGGCGTAATAACATGTGTATCGGCGATCCGTGTATGCATTGGATTCTGAGCCAGTTTTATCAAATATGAGATTCACTTCTTTAGATGATTTTAAATGGGTGGTGCCTTTGAAACACATGTGCTCAATGAAATGCGCGGAACCGCGGGATTCGTCGGGTTCGTGGATACTTCCGATGTCGCAAAATACCTGGATTGACGCGATATTAGATGGAACACTCGTTTTTTCATATACAAGCCTAAAGCCATTTTCATAAGTTTTGCTATTCATTTTAATATATAGATATAGAAAAAGTCGAAAACAGAGAAGGTAAATAAATATTATTTATTTTGTAAAATAATATTATATTAAAATTGATTTCCATTGTGTGTTACTTTTACACCAGAGAAGATTTTAAATAAAAACTGTTGGCTCCATACAAGTATGGGATTAAAAGGGAACGACGAGTTCCCTTTATACTAACACGTAAATATTCTGGAACTCATCATCATTGATTGGTGCCATGTTTATTTTCCCATGTTGAGAGAAACCACATTGTTGGGCAATCTTTAGAACCGCCTCTTCCAAATCCATAAACAATGTCCGTTCATTTTGCCGGACATTTTTTGTGACAGCATCCGTAAATGTCTCCGTAAATGTGGATGCACCTTTTTGTTTAATATCGTATTTTGCAAAATAGGTGAAATCTCCAAAATCCGTTTCCGACTTTGTAATTCTCTCTTTCACATATTTTTGCGGATTGTCTACTAACAATGTTTTTCCAACTACTGTGTTGAATCGATTCTTATCAACCAAATGTAAAACGAGTGCGCCACCGTTCCTCAACCAATACCTGCAATTGGTGAAAAATGCATGTTTGTCTTCAATTTCGTAAATCGTCTGGTTCAAACACAAGATGTGTGTGAATTGATTTCTTGAAAAATGGATTGGTTCAGTGACATCGCCTTTTATTACAGAAGACCCGCATTTCTCTTTTGCTACTGTAATCATTGCTTCCGATTTGTCAATACCAATGCATTTGGCGCCTGAATCGACCAAAGCCGACAACGTGCAACCAGTGCCAGAACCAACATCCAAAAAAGCACTGTTGTTGTCAGCACCTGTGATTTTCATAATCTCTTCCAACTCTCTTTTTGGATCAGGAGAATGGATTTTGTCATAAATTTGCGCGTAAAAATCGTCGTATGATTTGCCGTCTTTTTTTAAAACAAATTTATCTTGTTGGACAAATCCCTCTTTCATAATCACTTTATCTGAAAAATACTTGAATGCCAATATACAAACTGCTAAAATAAATAAATTAATTAATATTTGGAGCAAACCTTTATTCTTGAATTCGGGAATCATTATATAAATAAGGGAACAAAGTTCCCTTATGATACCTCCTTTTACCTCGCTTCGCTCGGAGGCGACGTAAAAAAAACAAAATACTAAAGTTTGATTTTAACCCTCCCCTTTACCTTGCTATTATAAGGGGTTAAGCGAAGCGACCGTAGGTTGGCGCAACTGAGTTCGCGTACTATTGAAAAAACGGTCCTTTCCAATTTTTGATCCAGCGTTCATCAAATTCGGATGCACGCCCTGGACAAAGGACGGCTTGTCAAACAAATGACTATATTGTTGATCAACTGGTCTGGAAACCACATTGACTTTGTACAAATCACTGTCACTGCTTGGAACATAGACACTTTGTGAGGAATTTTGTAAAGCCATTGACTGGTTTCTTAAAACAGTCTCTGTATCCACATTGCGCGCATACCCTTTGAATGGGGCATTGCGAGTGGCCGGATTGAAATTCATCTGCACAATATGTTCAAATTGTGGTTGAATCGGAACTGTGGGTAAAGGATTCGAATTTTTTGCCATAATGGGCATCAAGCTGTATTTGGTGGAAACGGGCCTTGGAGAAAAATTGGGTTCCAACGGATAATCGGAAAATTGCCGACTTTTGATTCGGTCATTTATTTCATCCAATCGTTCGTGTTGTCCTACAATTAATTCTCTATGGACTCCATCAATTAATCCTGATTTTGAAAACATTATATATATATTCGCTAAACTTATTTCTCTGCAATAAATATACTAATGTTCTCTCTATCTTCTTCATTTTTGAAAACCTTCCTATCAATTTTGGTTATAATGCTTTTACTCGATTCAGTTTATTTGTATTTAACCAAGTCTATTTTTGGCGAATTAGTTGCAAAAATTCAAAGAACTGCAATACAATTCCGTATCGAAGGTGCTATCATTGTGTATCTACTTTTGGCGTTCGGTCTCTACTATTTCATTGTGAAACCTGGGTTAAGTGCTTGGGAAGCCGGGCTTTTAGGCTTGGTCATTTACGGCACGTTTGATTTTACCAATTATACAATGTTTAAAAACTATGATTTGAAAATAGCAATTATGGACACAGTTTGGGGTTCTCTCTTGTTTGGACTCACAACATTTATTCTAGGTCTAGTTCGTTAATCCTACATTTCACCAGTATTTTTATACTTTAACCATGATGTTGGTTTTAGTTTAGTTCCACCACCATATTTTACGGCATATCTTTCTTTAATCAGCATTTCGTTCAAATGCACATCACCAATATAAACATCCGCTAAAATACGACCATATTTCTCACTCTCCACGTTTTCTAAACGAACGTATTTATTCAAAATTAAATTGCTAACAAAATCGCGAGCCTGTTTTGCAACTTCTTTCTCCTCTTCACTTTTGCCCTTGATTTCAGGGGCATCAATCCCACTTAATCGGACCGACAAACGGTACAATGGTGATTCTTTGTATGGTAATTTGGATGCAATTGTGATTGTATCCGCATCATAACATTTGATAACCCTACCACCCTTTATCGGAAATGTAAATTCCACAGTGTCTTCTAGTTTGATATCACTTCCATCTTCCATATAACTTGTAGTTGCGTCATTCTTAAAAAACGAAAACATCTGTTATTGATTGATTTTATAAATTTATAAAATAATTTTTATATCCTTTTTAATATTGTGAGTCCATTATTATTTTGATAATGTTCATGTAAAACCCATTCTTCATGGGTATCCAGAAATTCAGTTACCGCAGGCATTAATCCGCGATTAATCTCATCCAGTGGAAATCCAGTTTGTCTGGATTGTTCTTGCGCATTCCACCCAACTCGGATTGTTTCACCATAGATCCCATCCACTTCGGTGTCGTGCATAATAATGTATTTCTTGGTTATTTGGCTGTATTTTTCAAGCTCGCGTTTTAATTGGGCATACACATGCCAAGTATCAATAAAGGTGAGATCAGTCTCTATTGAACTAGTATCAACCAACAAATCATTTATCCACTGGTAAGTTGCGTCGATTCCAACTTGAGGACACAAACTCAGTAATTCATTGATGTTGCATGGCGTGATATCATTAAAAAAAATCTTTTTTCCAACTTTTCCATTTTCCACAAGTCCTTTGCAGAAAGCCCATGAAGAAACACATCCACGAACTCCCAGTTCAATGACACTTTCGCATTCCGAAGCATATTGGGCAAGTGTTGGCAGATGTTCATTAATATCACCAGTGCTTTCGCAGTGTAATTTGTATTTTGCAATAATTGTTTGCATTATGAATACATTGAAAAAAAAACGTTTATATTCTTTACCCTTAAAACTTGTTATAAATCGAAGTTAAATCATCTTATAAAACTCGCTTACAGTCGGATTCGTTTTGATTTTCTGCGGATTGAAACCACTCAAATAAAGCCCTTCTAAACTTCGAACGCGACTTAGACCCACATATGATTGGCCGTATTCAAACACATTGGACCCCAAATCCATCTCTGCAATGTCCAACGTGATTCCTTGCGACTTATGGATCGTGAATGCCCACGCTAGACGCAAGGGCAACTGTTCAATTCCAATTCTGGGGTAATCTCCGTGCTGATATATTTTGGGTGAAATTTGCATTGTAATACCGTTTAAGAATCGGACAATTGGATACATTACACCAGTGGTGCCTTGAACAAAACTTGTAATCACGCCTTGCGACCCATTGCATATACCTGCATCTATATCCAGGTTTGCCAAACACATGACAAGTGCGCCCTTCTTCAACTTTAATTCCTTATTGACTTTGCAATTTTCCATCAAAAGTTCCAGTTGTTGATCTACTTCTTCTCTTGACAAATCCGCACACCGAATCAATAGTTCTGGCTGAATCGGTTTTCCAGATTCAGCGTACGTCTGCATATTGATATGTTTGGCAAAATTGTAACTTTGCTCATCGTCATTGAGTCGCATATACATCATTTGATTCACGCGATCCGCATCCGCATTTCGGGGAAACAGTTTGGTAGGGATAATGCCGGTCCCATTGTCCTCGTATTTGGCTACAGTGCGTTGTTTCAACAATTCTGCAGATTCTTCCGAAATTACACCCTGTCTCACTTCATCCAACACTTTGATATAAGTTGGGTCTTTCTGTCGGAAAAGCGTTTTCAAAACAATGTGATTTTCTTTAGAAAATGTGGAAAACCAATTGGCAGATTGGAAACAAAACATGGTGGTTTCCGGTTCGGTATAACGACCTACGGGTGGCAACTGGTAGAAATCACCGATGAAAATTACTTGGATACCACCAAATGGTTTTGTATGGTTTCGGCGGATAGTTTGACCAATTTTGTTCAGCGCATCAAATATTTTCACAGACATCATGGATACCTCATCCACAATTAGTACGCGTGTTGTTTTCCAATTTGTATTGGCTTTGCGATTCTTAACTGCCTTATCCACAATATCGTGAATTTCGCCTGCACCAAGTCCAACACCACTCCACGAATGAATGGTTTTGGCGCAACAATTTAATAAAACGGAGGCACACCCGGTGAGCCCGCATACTGCATGCTTAATTTCGCGCTGTTCCAAATCCGCTTTGATAGATTTGATTAAATAGGATTTTCCGGTTCCACCTGGACCAGTAATAAAGACGTTGTGACCGAGCCGATATTGTTCAAAAGCTCGAATTTGTTCTGCTGACAAGGCATTGTCTATGAAAGGAACTAATGGTTTTGATTCATCTTTGTATGCAAATACCGATAAATCTAATGGTTTTCCAGTACTAACCGTCTTGGTATTCATATAATCAGTTGCTTCTGCCTCGGTTTTAAATTTTTTGTATTCTGATCCACTGAATCCCTCAATTTGCTTGGCACATTCTTCCCATGAAGGGTAAATGCCGGGTTCAATTCCTTTTTTGACTGCGTAAAATGACATTGTATATTTATTTATTAGCATATACTAATAAATAACTTTTATTTTCAATTTTAAAGGAAACCTACGGTTTCCTTTTGAACCTTCCCTCTTAAAAGGAGGGATCATAAGGCGTAAGAGAAGCTTCGCTTCTCTGAATACCTTGGTTCCCTTAACCTTGGTTCCCTTTATATTTTGACGCATCTCCCCTTACTATTACGTATGGTTCCTGGTTTGCATTCAATCCTGCACCGACCTGTGGCATAATTAAACTCTTTTCCTGGAGGACAAGCCTTGCGAGTTTTACTGCGTTCTGTTGTAGAACTGTCTGATATTAAATCAACCAGTTTTACTTTTCTGCATTTGCCAGTTTTATTATTCCGAAAATGGTTTGGCGGACATATTTTTCGGCATCGACGTGTTGATGGATTTAATTCATGGCCAGGAGGACACGTCTTTAATATATTTTGTATTCTGGCTATCGTAGTATTAATTATTTCAGATTCAAATGACGCATTTGCATCTTTGATTTCTCCATTTGAAATTGTTTTATCAAGTCGCGACAACACACCAGTTTCCGTCAATACTCTCTCGTACCACGCTGCATACTCATCAATGGAATATGCGGTACGGCCATTCAAATTGGCACTGCACATTTTTCGAAACAATTTTCTGTATTTTGCATATTGTTCTTGTGTTATTGCCCCTCTATCATAAAATGCATTCAATGCATAATTCATAGTAAATCCTAACGAATAAATGTCTGTGTTTTTCAACAGTTTTTCAACAAATTCGGGGTACGTGTTATTCGTTTTGCAAAAAACCAACCCGGCAAACACCTGTTTTACAAAATCTTCTTTTGAAAATGGATGAGTTCTGTCCTCCATATATTTAAAAACGCTTTGAAATGATTTGGGTTTAATGCCATATTTGTTAGATTGGTTTTCATAAGCAGGGTCTGAGAGTATCTTTATAAAATCTTTTTCCAAAGAATTAAAATCTATGATTTTTTTAAAATGGTAATCTTTTGTTGAATTCAAGAATCCAAACTCCAATGGATATGACCAGTGAAAATTTTCGCGGGCATTTTCAGAAATGATATCATTCACAAGTTTGCTTTTTTGTTCAATTAATCCAAAATCAATATAATTGAAACGATGATTGCTTGATTCAAATACAATGTTTTGCGGTTTAATATCGTGGTGCAAGATATCATTTGCCAAAAACAGTTTAATTCCTTGGAACAAGTTGTATGCGTTCAAGAAAAACATATCTGTCTGTTCTTGAGAACCACTTGCTAAATAATCATCTAACTCCTCGTTTATAAACTGTTTTAAATCGTGCCCACCATCATTGTAAATTAACAGTTCATATTTGGTAATATCGGGGTCTTTCTCAAACAACTTGCATTCACCCGGTGTCATTTCACTTTTTGCATCTGCAGGATCTGGTTCGCAACGAATTGGTGGGCCCGGATAATACTTATTTTTCTTGTCGGCCTTTTTAATTAATTTATATTCTTTTTCCTCTTTTATGGCGGCGCGACGTGTCATTAATTTTGATATTTTTCCGGCTGGATATTTGATGCCATTTTTGCATTTTATGGGTGGTCGATAAACACATCCATACGTTCCTTCTGCAACATATACCATTATATATTAGGGGAACAAATAGTTCCCCTATAACCCCTCTTTTTATAAAGGGAAGGATCAAAAGGAAACCTACGGTTTCCTTTAAAGAAAGGCGTTCAAAAATACTCTGAAATCTTTCTTGGAAATGGTAAAATCATCATATGCAACGACCTCATTGAATCTGGTGACCTTTTGCTTAATGTCATCGTACTCATCATAGTTTGTCAAATTATTCGCATAATTTACTGAAATACTTATTGTGTGTTTGTCATTAAAGCCCATTGTAATTGAAATAAAATCGTACATCTGGTTCTTGCAATAAAACGTCTTTGTGTATCTTACGTGTTTGGAACCACCACGAGAACCAAAAAGATAATACATTTCTTCCTCCTCATCAAAAACAATAAATACGTTGGAATCCTTATCACCTTCTCTGTCGTATTCGGTAATGTTAATTACCATCTGAGGGTCGTAATAAGTCGTGTTGGTGGGCTCGTCGTAATATCCAGACATCTTATAATACAGTAATTAGGTGCAATTTTTTATATTCATTTGGAAAATCTTCTTTTACGCTTGGTTTTGATAAGCTTTTTACCCGTGCGTTTTTTACCCGTGCGTTTTTTACCCGTGCGTTTTTTACCCCGTCCTTTATTTAGACTTTTTGAACGACTACTCTCGGTAGCTAACATGTATCTGGGTGTTTTGTTTCGAACTGAATTGTTAAAAATTGATTCTAGATTTATGCGATGCAACTGTTCATATATTTTAGAATTCTTCGATTTTTTGGGCGGTTCTGGTATTCTTGGGTACAATTTAATAGGCGTAATATTTGGATCATCTATTATTACTAGATTATTATTAACCACTTGGTCAATTAGGTTCAATGTGGAAACCGCATACGGTTTATTTTTATTATCATAGTTCAAAAATCCATAAGTACGGTACAGCTTTTGCAATTTTTCAAATGCGTCTTTCTCCGAAACACCATCTCTATATTCGGGTGAAATAAATAGCGCAACTTCGGTTGCGGGTGACAACTTTTTATTAAACAAATAGTCTTGTTCTTTAACAAGTATTTGCATAAATCGGTTGAAACAACGACCCCTTAGTTTTGCACATTTACACTCAACCGAACTTAAATTAATTTGGTCATTTATCAGACGCAACATCATTTTTGCACATGGTTTGTCGCCATCAAACAATTCAATGGTTTGACCTTCATCTGAAGTATCTAACTGATATTTTATTCCATGCTCAAAGAATTCCATGTATATATTATGGGTTTAAAAAAATTGTTGATCTGTTTTTCGTTGATCTGTTTTTCGTTGATCTAAAATCCATCACGAATCGATTTCCCAGACAAGAACCGAGGTATTCCTTTCTCTGATAACTCTTGAAATTTAATTGTTAAAAGTTTGCCAATATTGGCTCGTGCATTTTGGAAAAGGTCTTTTCTATGTTCCACTGATCCAACAGGTCTGCAATCAAATTCGTCGCCAGTTTTAGTGGCACATTTCCAAATGACGGTTCCTGTATCTCGACCTTCCGCTTCTTTAAATCCAACAATAACAAATTCGTCCTCCTCAAATTCTTTGTATTTCTGCAAATCATGGCTACGATTGCTTACATAAGGACCCTTCTTATTGCGCAACATAATACCCTCGTACCCATCTTGCACATATTCAGTGAATTTTGTCTTGAAATCATCTACACAAGTTGCTTCGTCGGTTTTCACAATTTCAAAGGTCGGTGGAAACAAGTGCTTATTATCCAGGATGAATTTATGTCTCTCTGTATATCCTTCAATTGAAACAATATCGTATATGTGGAAATGGACCTGATGTATTTTTGGCAAATCTTCTTTTTCAACCTTTTTGCGTTTAATGATTCCAACCAATTCCTCGAATGGATATTTGTTTGTGTAAAGCTCGCCGTCCAAAATGACATTAGGCTGTAAATCAAAGAATTTTTTAAGACCCGTTGTTATATGATCCATGGTTGTGAATATACCACCCGTCCTTGACTGTGTTATCACAGTACCATCCGCAGTTTGATAAATTAGACAACGAAGTCCATCCAACTTGGGTTGCACAAAACAGGGATACACAATTGGATTCTTCACCTTGGTCTTGGATTTGGGATCGTAGATGTGCGCTAACATTGGGAAAACTTTGGTACTAACCTCGCCAACTTCCTCATTCTCGGCGTACCGTTCCTTCTCTTTCTTGTCTGACCATTTTTTCTTGATTTCATTGAAACATTGTTGTAGAGGCGTGGTTTCATTGGCTTTACCAATATTTTTACCCTCAGTAAAATCTCTGCTAGTTGTTTGGAGTTTGCCATCTACTTGGCCGTATTCAACTGTGTATCTGGCAACAGAACCGTCAGTATAAATCACAGCAGACCATTGCTTGGTCTTTCCGGAGGTGTCTTTTCCATATAAGGTAGGTAAAGTTTCGTGAAGCTTGAACATTTTATACAAATTATATTTTTTGGATTTATATGGTTTTGATAAAAAAAGTAATTTTTGGAAAACAGTTTAGGCATTCAAAACTATTTTTTAAGAATAAGGATTTAAAGTGGTTTTATTTTGTTTTACATATTATAATTAAATATGAGTACAGCCACCACTACTACTTCTGCACCTTCAATCGCACCTGTCCAAGCCCCTGCTACTGAACAATACCGACTTCCAGATGCTACCACTTTGCAAAATATCAGTAAGATTGCGATTTCAGAGGACAAACCCATTATGTTGGATTACTGGACTGCATCTTTAGAGAAAAAAGCTTTGATTGGAGTTCGCGAGAACAACGAGAAGTTGCTTGTCAAGAGTGAAGAGGAATACACCAGTCCCATTCAGAAGATTTTCAAAGTAGGTAATGATTTCATTATTATGACCGAGAATTCTATCTACGTTGTTGATAATAAGATTCCTACCAAACGTATCGCGTAAGGGAACTAATAATTTTCAATTTCTTTAATAAAAATAGGTAGCAATTCTAAAAAGTTGTCACAGTGAAAATATTCTCGTATATCATCACCCGAAGCCTCAAATGTTTGACAACTCTTGGATTCATTTACCATTGATTTAATTTTTTCTTCAAGACCTCTAATATTAGTG
>Ga0255079_1000410_pt1 | contig 11532 bp, 14 predicted proteins | sample Colum_Atlam_RepB_FD_188586 | JGI IMG/M metagenome (GOLD analysis project Ga0255079, IMG submission 188586) | Freshwater microbial communities from Columbia River, Oregon, United States - Colum_Atlam_RepB_8h | ecosystem: Environmental > Aquatic > Freshwater > River | place: USA: Oregon... | reverse complement strand
ATTTTTTGGATATTCATTTTTTCTCTCTATTTCTTTTGTATCCGGAAAAACTTTCAAAATAAATACTTATTTTTTTGTATATGACCGACGCATTTACAATTAAGAACTATTCCATTCTAACATCCTTGAATAAAACGCAAATTTACATCAAAATGATGGATTTGACAAATCACCTCACTTACGAAACTAATTTAGATTCTGGAGAACTCCGTCTCTCAACAACTTTAGAAGACGCGTACAAAATAATATGTAACTGTTTTGCCGAAGATGCCGGATACAAGGTCGCAATTACCGTGAAATCCGGGATGATGAAACTGAAATTTAATGCACTTGTCGGAGGGTTTCTGAAAATCGATTTTGACGTTCTTATCAAAGAGAAGCTCATATCCAATGACAGCCAATTAACATTGTTCATGAATCAATTGGAACAGAGACAGGAAGCCATTGTCGAAACCTTATCAAAACGGTGCAATGAACTGGTTTCTCTCATTGATGCCCAAGAAATCCGATTTAAACAGATGGAATCAATTTTGAATATCATTTCTTGTGCAGAGATTGAACTGAGAATGAACGCCTTTTTCCCAATTAATTCACAAGTAATTACAATCCAGGGAGACACCCATTTGAAAACAGACAAGATACAATTGTTGTATAAATTGCAAAAAATAGTTTTCACTTCTTTTTCTTTCTCCAACTTATCTGGTTTCAAAAATGGGTCGTTGAGAGAAATGACAATTGAATCTTCCAAAATGACTGATTTGAAAGGTCTGGAAGGGTTTCCCAATTTAGAAGTTTTAACCATTTTGAATTCACCCTTGCTGAAAGACTTCTCTGCACTCTATAAAAATTTTGGTAAGTTGAAAAATATAAAAATTTATGGCCCTCCAGAACTTCAGGCATTTTGCACACAACATAAGATTTCTTTTTCGCAAACCATTTAATGGTTTTACAACAAATAAATATAGTAAAATATGCAGACGCACCCAACGAATACGCACTCTATGATAACTAGATCAAAGAGAGAAATTGTAAAAACACCGCCAAATTTATATTTATACATTGTTCTTGGTTTATTGCCAATGTACTCTCTTTTTGGAATTGCCATTTATTTTCTTGTAACAAATATTGGATACAATAGTGTGCCAGCATTAATATATCTATTTGGTGGATCATTTGTATATGGTTCGATAATGAAACAAATTAATTAGGGGAAGGGGTCATTAAGCCGTCGGCTTCGCCTTAGGGGAAAGGACGCGAAGCGTCCGACGGTCGGCACCCTTCGGAGCGTCGCTAGACGCGACGCACCTTATAGGGTGCCTTAACCGTAGGTTTCCATTATTATTTTATAAATCTACTTAATATCATGTTGCTACTAATTAGTAACATGATGTTTATTGAAGAACGATCAACGTATTATCCATATATTATTCTTAGTTTGATTCCCATGTATGCAGGATTTTGCAGTCTTATTTATGTGTTTATAAATCATTTTGGTCTAGTTACATGTTTATATATATGCTTTGGTGCAGTGGCATATGGTGCATTAATGAGACGCATTCATGTAGAGTATTAACTTTAGGTTCGAATAAAAAACACTATTTTTACAAATAACTTTTATTTTTCAGATACAACACTTTGGACCTCACGTCTGCAAATAGGACAATTGCTGCGACATTTCAACAATAATTCACAACAAGATTTGCACATACAAAGATGCCCACATGGGACGAGAATTTCGGTGGAGTTTTCAACCATACAAACAACACATTCGGTGATTTCATAGATTTGAAGACTGCTAATATCCAGTTTTGCAACAATCTTCATATTTGTAGTTTTGATTTGGTAGAATGCCTGCGTATTTGGACGTGAAACCAAGACAATGTCGTCGGGTCCGATTTCGTAAAAATACCCGTCTTGACGAACATCTTTGGGAAATTTGCAGTTCAAATTATTGTTGTAGACATTTGTATATACTTTGCCTTCGGTATCTGTGAAACTGAAGAATTTGATTCTTAGTTTGCTTTTTTCCTTTACACATTGAAGTGTGATCTTTGACATTTTTTATCATAATTTGCTATTATTATTTTTGAAAAGAAACGCATAGACATTGAAAAAATTATATGTATAATATAATTTTTTATTTATGCAATTCGTCTTCTTGTTCTTCCATGGCCGTCACCGTATTCGAGACGCGCTTTTTTCGCAAGCGTGAATGCTTTGCCTTTATGATTACATCCTTTTTCCAGAATGTTGAAATCCACGGCGGCTGCTTTACCAGCGGTCAATGCACTTGCTAAACGGGCATAGCCCCAAGATTGTGCGGTCTGATTTGGACGCGATCCGGACGAAAAGTAGGCACCCTCGCCTTTCTTTACAATCTGGTTTAACGCGTTTATAGAACACCCTGTTGCTTTGGCTAATTCTTTGCTTGGCACCACCTTCTCTACATTATACATTTTTTGTGCATTCTTAATATGATTGGATGGCCGGCTCTTAAATGATTTCACTTGTTTCCTTGTAAAATAGTTTCCTTTTTTATATTGGGATCTGGATTTCTTCAACATTTGGACCTGTTTCTTAGAATCTTTGTTTGATAAACCAAATGGTAAATAACGTATGGGGATTTTCATCATTTATTTATTTGGAGAATAAAAATATAATAAAGTAGATTATTACATTTTTTTAAAATAAATCTTTATTTATTTGTTTTGGTAACCCATGACCAAACATTATCATGTATATCAAAGCAAAAGCTGATATGAGTATGCTTCTATTTTCAGCTACAATTTGCCTTTGTCCCAAAATAAATATCATAAATACATACAAAACAGTTCCAATTACAATTGAATGAAATAACATAGTTGCGCCACTTTCCATTATTATATATTATAAAATATATAAAAATATTTATATATAATATAATGTTGTCTTTTTTACTTTTAGCATCTCTTTCTTTCTTTGCAAATAGCAAATCATTACCCGCTGTTATTTCGGAAATTAATGTACCAAGCTATTTGGGTCATTGGAAACAAGTATATCAAGCACCAACCAATATGATTTTTCAGGGATATGGAACTTGTATTACTGCTGATTACGGATTGCTTGATAATGGAAATATTAACGTATTAAATGCTCAATTGGATGAGAATCACAATATTGAACAAATAAGCGGTTATGGATATTACAAAAACGCATCCGAACCTGGTAAATTGACAGTGCACCTGGATGGAGTACCCGTTGATTCGCCATATTGGATTGTAAAATTGGGCGAAATTGTGGAGAATCAATACCAATACAGTATCATTACAACTCCATCTGGAATATCACTTTGGGTACTAACAAGAGACGTTGATGTTTTTATGAAGAATTATAACACCGAGGTTGAAGATTTTTTACATCAATATGATTTTAAATATACAAAAGTCATTCAGGATAATTGCGATAAAGAACCTATGATGCTACAATCAAATTATCAATCCGAGTGTCAGATTTCAAATTATTTGAAAAAATCCGGATTTCCAGATTATACGATACCCACAATGGTATGCATAAGTAAGTATGAAAGCTCATATAATTGTGATGCAACAAATAAAAATACGGACGGATCTACCGATTATGGTTTAATGCAGATAAATAGCTATTATTGGTGTTCTGGCGATGCTTTATCCAAATACAATGAGTGTAAAATGGCGTGTTCCAGTTTGTTTAATTGTCAATATAATACAAATTGTGCGTATATTGTATGGAAACAGCAGGGCTATACTGCATGGTATGGATACAAAAATCATAAATCAGAGTGCGATTCATACAAGATTAGTTGTTAAATATCCATAGTTTATGAATTTACAAATATAAAAACATAAAAATTTTTGTTTATGTTTTTTAATGAACGAGCTGAAAACCATACCCTATACAGCAATATCGCTCTCTGTAATTGGTCGGTTTATTTTTATGTTTCTCTTGTACAAGAACAAAAGCACCAACAGTTTATCTCTCTTGTTTTGCATTCTAAACATTTGTTCGTCCAGTATGTGGGTCTATTACAGCGTGCAAACCCAGGATGTTCCAATGATTTTTCGTAGTTCGACCGAGATTACGCTGTTGGTTCTTTCATCCATTTATATCATTCGGAATAAAATTATTGATAAGCAAGCAGTTCTCCCTGGATAACTCTATTTTGCATTTTATATTCTGTAATGATTCGGAATGCCAAATCTGCAAATATTAGTAATAAATTGTTCGCTAATAAAATGGTAAAAAAATAATTATTTTTTATTTTTGACAACATGCATACCAATACTCCAAACATTACTGTTTGATAAACATAGCTAAAAATTAACCTAGATTCTATTTTTTCAATATCACTTTTTGAATACATTAAAATGCAAAAATTAAAAAATATTTTTAATAAATAAAACAACATCAACACTTGGAATTCAGGATGGATATTATATTTGGGATAAATCTTGAATACACATATATTAATTATATTCATACCTGTATTTGATAATAGATGAACCAGCATAATGTGTCTGAAATTGTTTCTTTTATATGCATGTTCTAGTTCTATCAAGTAGTTACTTTGGATCAGTGGATTCACTGGATAAACTTGTGGATAAACTTGTGGATAAACTTGTGGATAAACTTGTGGATAAACTTGTGGATAAACTTGTGTAAAAACTGGTTTTACAACTTGTTGTAACAAAATTTTGTATTTTGTTTTACAATGCGGGCAAAAATTCTTTTTTTTTCCAGATTGTAATAATTTTATTATGCAAGGAATATGATATGTTGAATTTGCACATTTACATGGCAATTGTACAATTTGGTTAATTTCTATATCTACAGGTTCCAGACATATCAAACATTCCTTGTCCTTCAAAAATTCTTTTTCCGGTTTTTCAAATTTTTGCAGAAAATCTTTTCTTAGAACATCCATATAATATTAAGTGATATCCATCTAATATTATTGTAAAATTATTTATCTTCTCTTCATAGTTTTATTCAGAGAAACTTTATTTCGCTTCGTCTTCCCAAAATTAATCATTGCATTTAATCCATAGTACTTGGCAACTTTGGTATCCGTCCATTCTCTGTCAAGCGGTGGCAATGGCAACCATTTCAATGTCACCTCGCTAATGTGTTGATCTATTTTCCGCAAACTCAGCATGTAATTGGCAAAATCGGTTTCCAAATAAGATTTGAGAGACTTGGCTTCCTTTTCCGATCCAACTTTGAACCCAAAATAGGTCTGCGATGCAATTTCTTTTGGCGAACCAATAATGATGTTGCCAAATCCGTCGCCTCCTTTCCCTGACCCCTGCGGTGTAAATACTTTCCAGAAATCGTATGCATTCTTAATGTATTTTTTTAAAACAAATTTTTGTTCGCCCTTCTTCGCAGAAACGTAGCACTTAACACCATTTGCAGAATTACTGTTGGAAAAGTGCTCAAAGTTGGTGGTGATTCCAAAATGACCTGTAGAGAGATATAAATCACTTAAACAAGGATATTTTGCAACTTTATTAATTAATGGATAAGCTTTGGTGTCGGAAACCAGAATGTCGTATTTGTCCAACTGTATCTTTTGGCCCCTGTTCGAATTACTAGTGAATTCCGTGAGCCCATTGTGCGATTTGTCTAAATAAAAGTAATTGACACCTCCCTTGATATCAACCTCCGGCCAAATAGTTCGACTATTATTAATATGCTGAATAGAGACAATGTCTTTGCGTGACAACATAGATTTGCGAAACTCATCAAGTCCTTTCCCACCCGAAAACCACCTACTCGGAACCACAAACAATAGTCGTGGAGTCATCTCTATTGCTTTGACAATGAATTTGGAGTAAAGCGGTTGGTCCGAGGTTTCCTTAATTCGCGCCTCATTGTAAGGCGGGTTTCCCACAATGATATCATATTTGGTGAATGCATCATATTCTAAGAAATCTTTATTAGATATATTAATTTTTGCCTCTGGATCAATCATTGCAAATAATTTTCTGCAGAGAACTACATTCTTTTTGTTTAATTCGTTCATAAAAAGCATTTTCTCTATGATATGCTTGCTTCGAGCCTTATTTCCAACAATAGTTTTATCCAAAGTTTTCATCAATCGATAATACACCATTATAGGAAAGTTCCCAATTCCACATGCAGGGTCAAACCATTTGAGTCCCTTGTCTTTCCAAATGGACGCAGGTAATGCATCCAGCATTTTCTCTACAAAATGAATGGGTGTGAAAACCTCACCATACACATTTTTTTCAAAATCTTTTGGAACAAGGTTTTTTGTTAAAATATTCAAGACCTCTTCATTCATATTATATATTCTTTAGAATTTATTTAAGGGAAACCGTAGGTTTCCTTTTGAACCTTCCTTTAAGGCATAGTTCTTCTTTATAAAATAAAACATTATCATTTTTATTTATAGCATGGGATTAAAAGGCGTAAGAGAAGCTCTTCGCTTCTCCGAATACGACGAGTTCCCTTTATTTATTCTTGTTCTTGAATTCGTTCCACGACATTTTGACAGGCTCAACAAAGGTCGGTGCCTCCGACTCATGCAACTTATCTAAATTGTTGCCACGGCGCATCGCGCTATCCACATACATCTCTTTCAAAATGGTTCCGACTTTGACCGACGCATCATACTGGTCCAAAATCCCCTCCTCAATCTGCTTCAGAATAAACACAAATCTGACCATCATCTCCATATTTAGCTCATCTTTCACAACCTTGTAAAAAATATCCGTGTAATGATTGTAGAGAAATGGCGTGGTCTTCTGACACAAATCATTGTATCCCAGTTCATCCATCATCCGCATATTGGGATGTTTCTTTCGAAGTTCGCACAACTTTCCAATATCCTCCAAAATGTTCTCACTGTGCTTCAGCTCACGTATGCGATCCGTATTATTCACATAATCGTCGCTCTCCATGAGAGCCTTCATATCTAAACCTTGCGTGAATGAATTCATTAATTATATATTGGTTTGAGCAATTGTTTTATGTTGTTTATACCAGATAAATAATATGTAAAAAATATATATCTCTAAGATGCCTTATATATTTGATTTAACCGTAAATGACAATTTATGGAGAGAAACCATTATTTTTACAACATTGTTTAGTATTTTTTTATTTGTGACAAATATAATTGCAAGAGCATTTGAGGTGAAAAACAATTGGGAACGAATGAGATGCACACCGGAAGTAATGCAATATTCATGGTTGTATGGCAAAAAACGAAGCGAAGTTATGGAATATTGCTTAGAGAATGCTGGAAAACAGGTGAAACAAAGCAATGTAGTTGATCCAACTATGCAACAAATTGAAAGCGGATACAAAGCAATTGACAATAAACTAATTGGAATTAACTCAAATTTGACGGCGCTGGATACAACCATAAAGAATACAGATATAGCCACTGGAAATAAAGAGAAAGCCCTGGCTATTCATAAAAATGTTTTAGCATTAAAAGAAGGAGTCCAGAAAGTAATTGCTGGATTAGTCATTCAAAATAACATGAACAATGGCGTACTAAAAACAACGAGTGCTACTAGATTGTTGAATGAAGTTTTGGCAACTAGTATTAGTGCTGATGGCAACAATGTATTGGGTAGTACTAGATAAGACTTTTCAGTTAGGTCCTAGACAATAAAAAATAATTAATTATTATATGCCGGATATAATTATTAATTATTGGAATTTGAATAGTGTATATGTTATAATTACGGTATTGGTATTTATGATGTTTTTTGTTGTCAATTATATTTTATTCAATCGGTTTCAGTTTGTATTATCAAAAGAATTAAATGCGGATTGTAAAAATCCACTTGCCGTTTATTTTCACAAAGATGAGAGAGACCGATGTTTATCTGACAAAATAATGAAAAACACTGAAATGCGTGTTCCAGTAATTAGTTACGAAACAAAAGTAAAACGATTAAATGATACGATTGCAAAAACAAATCAACGAATGGTGGATGTTAGCAACAATTTTGAAAAGTCAAAGGTTGCGCCCGAATTAGCAAAAGTTGATACAGCCGTTACTGACGTGTCAAATGCATATTATACAACTTTGTATAAGAAATACGAAGACATAACAAATAATACCGGAACCATGATAAATGGAATTGTTGAGAACGGAAACAAAATTGCAGGATTCAAAGATACGATAAATGACAATATTGTAAAATTAATTAGTGTTGGTAATCTATTGTTGAATAAAATAATACAAAAAATACCGCTTGACAAAAAGTGGTACAAGGGGGTAGAAGTCAAAACATTTAACAACATAACAAAATATTTGAATACAACGTCTGATCCAAATATTAATGTAAATGTTAATCCAGAAGTTCAACAAAACGTAACAAATGCTATAAGCAATTATCAAACCAAGATGAACCCATATTCAACTCGAATGAATAGTTGGGCCAACATAAAGGATTATGATCCAAAAAAACCTGCAAAAAAGAAACAAACTGTTGGAACATTTTTAAAAAATCTTTTTAAAAAGAAAAAGAAAAAATAGACTTTGGCTTAATTTTATCTAATGAATAAATATAAAAGATGGATACCAGATTATTAAGCATTATTGGATTACTTTTAGTCATTTTTATTGCTGCAATGTTGGGAAATAGTAGCGTTGTCGGATATTCATCGGCAAATTCATTGAATGAGTATCCCTACGAGGGTTTTGAGCAAATCCAAGCTTCTTTTGAGGCGAGAGATGAGTATGAGAAAAAACAGTATGCTAATGCGGAGGCATTTGAGGCCATGGACGAGTACAAGAAGAAGAATTATGCGGAGGCATTCGGTCCGATGAATTCGGCATCTAGCCTTACTTCGGAAACCCCCGCCATAAAAGTTGCTGGTTTCAATGGATTACAATCCGGCGCTTACGGTGACGAGAAGATCATTGGATTTATGTACAACAATGATGCCAATACTTCCTGCAAACCATTTGGATACACAAACTCCAAGGGAAATATTTGCTTGAGTGAGGGAGATATCAAGATGCTGACCACTAGAGGTGGAAATGCTTTAGGCGCGTCGGACCAGATCGGCAAGTAAGAAAGGGAACCAAGGTTCCCTTTTGAACCCTCCTTATAAGGGGAACCAAGGTATTCAGCCTTTGACCCAGCTTCGTTTATATTATTTTGCAAAAAAAATAATATAATATTTTTAATTAATTAATTTTAAAATTATAAAACAAAAGGAGGGGTCAAAGGGGAACTACGTTCCCTTTAAAGGAGGGGTCATAGGGGAAAGGGCGAAGCCCGACTGGCTTAACCGTAGTTCCCCTACAAGTACATACTATTCAACACGCTCAATCTGACACACTCTTCCACTTTCACTAGTGTATCAACATCCTTTCTTGACAATGTGTAAGGAAATTTCACATTGAGTCCCATGTCTTTCTCAAATATTCCGGTTGCTTCCGGCTTCACAAGTCTGTACAAATTCAACTTGGTGTGTATGATTTCCAATGTTCGCTTCAAATTGCGCACACCTTCTTCACCTTTCGCCTGATTGGAAATGATGTGCGACAAAACCTCATCCGATATCACAATATCGTCCGGACCAAACCCAACTTGTTCGCGAATCTTGGGCAACATATAGTTTCGTGCAATCGTCAGCTTCTCCTTCATATCGTATCCTTTCGTGACAATTCTGTACATTCTGTCTTTCAAAATCGGATTCACCAGATTCTCGTCATTGTAACTGAATATGAACAAGCACTTGCTCAAATCCAAATCAATTTCCGAGAAATACTTGTCGTGAAACTGGCTGTTCTGCGAAGTATCTGTCAAATGGGTCAGAATTCCAATGATTTCTTGGCCTCTTGGTGTATCACTCACCTTGTCCAACTCATCAAAGTAGATGACCGGGTTCATACACTTGCTCTCGGTCAAAATTTGCACAATTTTGCCCCAGGTACTTCCCTCATATGTGTAAGAATGGCCTTCCAGGAAACTGCTGTCACCACAACCACCTAGTGCAATGAATGCAAACTCGCGACCCAGAATCTTGCTGATTCCGTCCTTGACAAGCGATGTCTTGCCGGTTCCTGGCGGTCCGTGGATAGCAATGGCCGTACCCATTGATCCAGGATTTGAAATCCACTGTCCGACCATTTGCATAATTTGCATTTTTGCAGAATTTAAACCAAATACACAGGTATCCAACTGTTTCTTCGCATCTATTACATATTCACTGCATTTGTCAATACCATCATTGATATTGATTGATAAGTTCTTGTATATTCCAAATGGAATGCGCATAAAGTTATCCACCCAGTTCTTGAGCTTGAAATACTCGGCCTCGCCGGGCTCCATCATGGCCAACTGGTTAAGTCTTTGAATCGCAATTGCCTTGAACTTGGGAGGCATATTGGACTGCAACAAGGACAAACGATAAGGCTTCTCCACAAACATAAACTTGTTGATGTCGTTCAAATCGTTCATAATCTTCAGTTGCTCCTTGTTGGATAACTTCTTCTTGAAATATCCAAACTCATCTACCATTTCGTTGCTATCCGCATAATTAATCAAGTCTTCGTAAATCTTGGCGTTCTTATTACGCGCATTCTTGATAAGCTTGACAATGGAATTTTCACATTGCTTCAACGCTTTTCGGATGATTTTATTGTTCGGATTTGATTTCAACTTATCCACCAAAATCTTCTTAAGCTCAATAATTTCCTTGTACTTGTCTCCAATATCAACTACCTCGGACATAGTATCACTGACATCGTCTTTCACCTTCTTCTTTTCGGCTTTTGGCATCTTGATTATTGCGCTTTCAGACAAAGATTGATGAGAAGTTGATGGAGTCAATGGCAATCCAACGGACTCGAACGTCTCCTTCATGAAGGTCTTTTCGTCGTCAGAACCATATTCGTCGTTGGACAAATTGGATTGGACTTTGTTTTTCATTGGCTGGCCACCAATGGTGATGTTGATTTTGAAATTCTTGTCTTCAGCATCTTCGTCGTCGCCTTCATCTTCTTCGTCTTCATCATCTTCATTTTCTTCATCATCGTCAATGTCTTCATAAACGGTTTCTTCATCTTCGTCATCATCTTCATATACCTCTTCTTCTTCAGATTCGGATTCGTATTTTCTGGATTTCTTGAATTTCTTGTGTTTCTTCTTGGACTCCTCTTCATCCTCCTCTTCAGATTCGGACTCATAATATTTTCTGGATTTCTTGTGTTTCTTCTTGGGCTCCTCCTCCTCTTCATCGGAGTCCTCGTACTTTTTGTTCTTTTTCTTGGGTTTTTCTTCTTGTTTCTTCTTCTTGTCTTCCTTTACTTTTTCTGCCATATACTTGGAGGGAAATAGACTTTGCAAAGTCTTGTGGAGTTCAGACATATCCGAATCTTCAGATGCATTGTCGTCAAATGTTTTCTTGGATTTCTTAGGACTTTTTCTAGACTTGGGAGTCTCTATTTCACTGCTATCGTATGTGTCATACTCAGAATCAGACGCATAACTAGAATCACTATCGGAATCTGAGTCGGGT
>Ga0255079_1000401_pt1 | contig 11647 bp, 10 predicted proteins | sample Colum_Atlam_RepB_FD_188586 | JGI IMG/M metagenome (GOLD analysis project Ga0255079, IMG submission 188586) | Freshwater microbial communities from Columbia River, Oregon, United States - Colum_Atlam_RepB_8h | ecosystem: Environmental > Aquatic > Freshwater > River | place: USA: Oregon... | reverse complement strand
TCCTGCATATCGTGCGTGCTGGCTGCCTGTTCTTGCCGATTCTCCTCACCTGGCTGGCACTGTCGCAGGTCATCGGACCGTTCGCGTTGTATCTCCAGAACGTCCAGGCAAGCGCAAACTTTCTGTGGTTTTGGCAGCAGAATCCGGACAATTCGTTCTCAGATCTCTACGTGCTGAGCCACGTGGCCTTGACCGATGCTGCAGTTCTCGCATTCCTTCTCGTGCTTGCAATGCGTATCAGCTGGTGGGAGACCACTCGTGAGGAGAAGATGGAGACTGTCTACGCAGACATGCTCTCCACCCTTGAGCGGTATTTCGCCCCACATCGTTCTAACTGAGCACACGAGTGCAGAACGAAGACTTTCTCGTTCACACTGCCTCGCCCCGAGGTTTCACACAGGCGTTCGTTCACGAACGTACTTCCCAACACGCACCGACCATCGTGTGCGTGCATGGCTGGCCAGAGACCAAGCGCATCTTCTGGAGAGTCATCGCGCCACTGAGAGATGCCGGGTTCAACGTGGTTGTGCCCGACCTGCGGGGCTTCGGAGACTCAGACATTGCGCCAGATGGTTACAACGACGTTGCGGCCCACGCGGAAGACATCCTGGTGCTGGTGCGAGACCATCTCGGGTACGACAAGGTGGTGCTCGCCGGCGGAGACCTCGGCGGTCCGATCATTCAACACCTCGCACTGTCGCAACCCGAGTGGGTTGGCCGCATGGTGCTCTTCAACTCGCCGCTGCCATATGAAAAAGCGACGATGTCACATCTGGATACGCGGCCTCCTCGTGCATCGATGGATTACTTCATTCGTCAAGCGACCGATGCAGATGGGTTAATTGGCGAACTTCAGACCGAAAGCGCGCGAATGAACTACATCGCGACTTTCTACACCTCAAGGTATTGGGCGCACCCCGGGTCGTTTTCTGAAACTGATGTCCGCTTTCACTCCGAGCCGTTTGCTGGCGCATCGAAGTTGCGTGCAACATTCGCCAATTACGAGTCGTCGCTTCCTGGTGCAGCGATTTCGGCTCCAGTGAAACTTGCTTCGAATAACCACACGAAGACGTTGATCATGTTCGGACCGAGTGACCGGGTGCTGTATCCAGACTTCGACAAGATGGCGGCGCTGGTGTTCACTGACCATGTCGGGCCATTCCTGTTACGTGACTGCGGCCATTTTGTGCCCTGGGAAGCGCCTCACCAGTTCTTCTCTGGAACAGTGGCGTTCTGCTCTGATCTGTTGCGTTAAATAGTTGTCTTGTCAGTGTCGCTCTGAAGTCGTGCTGCTATTGCACGATCACGACGAATGACGTTTCGCACCACAACAGTCGCAATTGTTCCGACGGCCGCTAGCAAGATGACGAAGACAAGACCCTGAAGAGCGCCTCCGCGGTCGCCCGCTTGTTCGGGCTCCTTGCCGCAGTTCGGTTTCGGCAGCAATCCGATGCACTGTGATGGCTCTTCCTTGAGGTCGTATACAAATGTCGAATCTGTCGATGGCAGCGTTGTCTCGGAGCCATCTTGATTTTTTGTCAGCATCGAACTCGCTTGTACATCAGTAGCGAGAGGTGTTGCGAGGCACAAAGACGCGAATATGACCACGGAGAAAGATCTACGAGTCGGCACGGCTCCATCGTCACACGCCAACTAGGGTGAGACAAGTTATGGGCGCCCACGACACAGTTCTTGTCGTTGATTTTGGTGCCCAGTACGCCCAACTCATCGCGCGGAGGGTGCGCGAGGCCGAGGTTTACTCAGAGATCGTGTCTCATCGGCTCTCAGCTGCGGATATTGCCGCGAAGGACCCTAAGGCGATCATCCTCTCGGGTGGTCCAAAGAGTGTTCACGTCGAAGGTGCGCCGACTCTCGATCCTGCGGTGTACGAGCTCGGTGTTCCGATTCTCGGAATCTGTTATGGCTGCCAGTTGGTCGCCCAACAACTGGGTGGCGGAGTTGAGCGTGGCGGCCGTGGAGAATACGGCCGAGCCACGCTTACGCGCACGGGCATTAGTCGCTTGTTGCCCGACGAAATGGGAGAGTCAAGTGACGTGTGGATGAGTCACTTCGACGCGGTTCGAACGCTCCCACCTGGCTTCGTGACAACAGCATCGACACTCGATGCGCCGATGGCGGTTATTGAGAACACGGATCGAAAGATCTTTGGTGTTCAGCACCACCCTGAAGTTGTGCACTCTGTCGGCGGTCAGGCGTTACTGCGTAAGTTCCTCGTCGATATCGCCGGATGTCGACCGAAATGGACCATGTCGTCGATTGTCGACGAGCAAGTTGCGGCTGTTCGAGCGCAAGTGGGCAATGAACGTGCGATCTGTGGGCTAAGTGGCGGAGTCGATTCGTCAGTCGCAGCTGCGCTGGTACATCGTGCAATCGGCTCACAATTGACGTGCGTGTACGTCGACACGGGTCTCATGCGTCGCGGAGAGAGCGAGCAAGTAGTCGACACCTTCCGCCGCAGCATGGGTATCGAGCTCATTCATGTCGATGCCGGTCAACGTTTCTTCGAGAAATTGAAGGGCGTCACCGAGCCCGAAGCAAAACGAAAAGCCATTGGTGAGTTGTTTGTGCGCATCTTTGAAGAGCACACCGGCGGATTGACCGATGCAAAGTTCTTGGTGCAAGGAACGCTGTATCCAGACATCATCGAGAGCGGGGGAAGTGACGGCACCGCAGCTGTCATCAAAAGCCATCACAATGTCGGCGGATTACCTGAGGACATGACGTTGCAATTGGTGGAACCACTTCGACATTTGTTCAAAGACGAAGTTCGTCGCGTCGGTTCAGAGCTCGGACTGTCTGATGACATCGTGTGGCGACAGCCGTTTCCAGGGCCGGGACTTGGAGTTCGGATTATCGGCGAGGTGACACCAGACAAAGTCGAGATCTTGCAACATGCCGATGCGATTGTGCGAGAAGAAGTACGTGCAGCTGGTCTCGAGCGGGACATCTGGCAAGCCTTTGCGGTACTCGCGGATATTCGCAGCGTCGGAGTGATGGGGGACGAGCGCACCTACGGTCGACCGATCATCATCCGTGCAGTCACCAGCGACGATGCCATGACAGCGGATTGGGCGCGTTTGCCGTATGAGTTGTTGGAAAAGATGTCGAGTCGCATCATCAACGAGGTTCAGGGCATCAATCGAGTCGTGTACGACATCACCTCGAAGCCCCCTGGCACAATCGAGTGGGAGTAACTCGAAACCTTTGTCACATAAGGATTTCCAAGCCGATGCCCAATGTGGCGAGGTACTCATTACCCTTTGTTGAATCATGACTGGCACCCGAGGTCGTCCTCGTCTGCACCGTGTCCGCTCGAACGGAGTCGTCTGCGCCCTTCTCGTCGCAGTTTCTGTTGGCGTCCCCGTGGGTCAGCGTGCTGGCGCGACTGGTGTTGACGACAAGTTGCGTGAGGCCGAGGCAATTGCTGATGAGCTTGAGCGATTGTCTGAGCAGATGGACTCATTGGGTGAGGATTACGTCGAAGCGTTAGCGCGGCAAGACGAACTTGGCGTCGAAGTTGAGCAGGCCAAGTTGCAAGTATCAGAGAACGAAGCCAAGTTGGCTCAGATGCGCGGAACGCTCTACACGGCAGCCGTCAGCCAATTCATGAATGGTGGCCGTAACAGCACCCTCACAAACTTGTTGACTAGTACTGGTGGGGTGCAAGACGCCCTTCAGCGGCAAGAGTTGACGGCGATCGCATTGAATACCGGTGCAACGACAACCGACTCGTTGGGTTCTCTGTCGACAGAGTTGAACAAGCAACGTAAGCAACTCGAGAAGAAGCAGGTACAGGCCCAGAACCTTGCCGAGACAGTACTCAAGCGGCAAGGTGCTGCCGAGTCACTCGCATCCAGATATCAAGATCGACTTGGAGGCGTCCAAGGAGAATTGGCTGTGCTGTTGCGTCAAGTTCGTGAGCGACGCAATGCACAGGCACTGGAGGAGGCCCGTCGAATTGCGGCTGGCTACGAGAGCAAGTACTCCACGACGCAGTCGAAGTACAAGAACATCCCAAAGGTGTCAGCGCGTGCTCAGACCGCGATCAACGCGGCACTTGGTCAACTTGGAGTGAAGTACCAATATGCGCGAAGTGAACCAGGTGTGGCTTTTGACTGCTCCGGTCTCACGTCTTATGCATGGGGTCGAGCTGGGGTCGGGCTGCAACGCAGTTCTCGAACTCAGTACTCAAGCCTCCCAAAGATTCCGACAGAACTTGCCGCGCCAGGTGACTTGGTGTTTACCGGATCTCCAATTCACCACGTCGGCATCTATCTCGGTGGCGGGCAGATGGTGCACGCCCCTCAGACCGGTGACGTCGTGAAGGTATCGCCTGTTCGCTGGTACAAGGTCGTGGGTGTCGTCCGCCCCGGCTGATCACACGAACACCCGCCCGTACTACGGTTCGCATTGGTGGTTGCGGGGATCAACGAAGTCAATGTCGGTCGTTGGTTAAACGACAACATCGACGGATTCACGTCGCCGTATTCGTACTCCCTCATCGCGGGTGGACGCAGCAACCTCACCTACAAGGTGACGGACTCAGCGGGTCGTCACGTGGTGCTTCGCCGCCCGCCGCTTGGCCACGTTCTCGCCACAGCACATGACATGGCACGCGAACATCGCATCGTTTCCGCGATCGGATCTTCGTCAGTCCCTGTTCCGAGAACACTCGGTATCTGCACAGATCTGTCAGTGAATGATGCGCCGTTCTACGTCATGTCCTTTGTCGAAGGTGTAGTCCTTGATTCACCCACCAAAGGTGAGACTTTGCAAACGCCGCTTCGCCGCGTGGCCTCTGGTCACCTCATCGATGTGCTCGCTGATCTGCACTCGCTTGATGTCGATGACATCGGACTTGGAGATCTGGCCAAGAGGACGGGCTACATCGAGCGGCAAGTGAAGCGTTGGACGACTCAATGGGAGAACTCGAAGACACGCGATCTAAGCGCGATTGATGAAGTTGCTCGAATTCTCGCAAACAACATCCCGCCACAGCAGGGAGTGGTTGTGACACATGGGGATTACCGATTTGGCAATTGCTTGACAGATATCGCGACTGGACAAATTGTCGCGGTGCTCGATTGGGAATTGTGCACCCTCGGTGATCCGTTGGCAGACCTCGGCTACATCGGTGTGTATTGGACCGACAATGGGCACCCGTTGCTGCGTGAGGTAGATCCGTCAGGCATCGAGGGGTTTCCCGAGTACGCAGAACTCGTGCAGCGTTACGCCGACAAGACCGGCCGTGATGTGTCGAACGTGGGGTACTACCGGGCGTTCTCTAGTTGGCGACTCGCAATCATCAGTGAGGGTGTTTTCGCACGTTTCACCAAGGGTGCCATGGGCGATACGGATCAAGACACGGCGGTCATGAAAGCGAGTACTGAAGTGCTGGCAGAATCTGCGTTACAAGCGGTGAGGGAGATGTCATGACGAGCGATGCGTTGAACGGATGGGTGCGAGGGTCATTCTCGTCAGGTGGACTGACGCGCGACACGTATCGAAAGGGAAACGGTCCTGCAGTCGTCGTTGTGCATGAAATTCCCGGTGTCACACCTGCGGTCATTCGATTCGCCGAAGATGTCGTTGCACGTGGCTTCACAGTGGTCATGCCTGATCTTGTCGGCACAGCTGGCAAGGAGGTAAGTGGCGGATACATCGGGAGGTCGATGCTGAAGGTCTGCATCTCTCGTGAGTTCACGACAATGGCGATGAACAAGACATCCCCGATCATCTCCTGGTTGAGAGCACTTGCCAGGTCGCTTCATCAGGAACTGGGTGGCAAAGGTGTTGGCGCCGTCGGCATGTGCTTCAGCGGCGGATTTGCACTCGGCATGATGGTGGACGACATCATGGTCGCACCGGTGTTGTCGCAGCCGTCACTTCCGTTTGCAGTTAGCAAGAGCCGCGCTCGTGATCTCAACTTGTCGCCCGATGATGCGTTGGTCGTGAAGCGCCGTGCCGCTGCAGGCTGTCAAGTGCTTGGTCTTCGTTTTGATCAGGACAAGCTCGTTGGTGATCGATTCTCGATGTTGCGCGACATGCTTGGCGATGCATTCATCGCCATCGAACTTCCCTCAAAGGACAAGAAGGATCACTCGGTTCTCACCGAACAGCGAGATGACGCGGCGGTGAACAGAGTCCTCGATTTCTTCGCATCTAAGTTGCTCTGACTTCGGACAGTAGACCAATCGGTTTAATTGGTCTCTAAGAGCACCGTGTAGTCAGGGTGTTTGAATGACGTTGCAGCCTTCGCAATCGATACACCTTTCGACGTTGCGATCAACACGTGCCGTGCGAGCAAACCCTTTGCAGCCTTTGCGTTGTGGCCCCCGACGGTGCCGCCGCGTTTTGACACAAGCTCAAGTCTGATGGTGTTGGGTAGTTGAGCCCAGTCGATTGCGCCACGGTGTTCTTGTGGCAATAGATCAATGATTTCGCGCCGTCGTGCGACCTTGGTCAATGCCTCAGTCACCTCAGGCCGCCACCATGGAGCTAGCGCACCGAGGGGTGCGAGGCGGGCGCCCATCTTCAACCGGTAGTCAGGCAGGGGATCGCTAGCCATGACGAGGCCTGTCAGCCCGCTCACTATCGCAATAGACGATGCCGCTTGTTTGCGTTCCGATGCAGTGAGTGACGCAAGGTCAAGGTGATCCCACACGACGCCGGTGTAGCGCTGCCACGCGGGAAGTGTCGACGCACCAAGCAATGCAAAATTCGCTCGACGTGCTCGTTCGAGGTGCGCACCTTTGACACCGAGGAGCGCCGCATCGCCACCGCGCGCTTTCGTCAGTGCCGAAACACTGAATGTGCCCGAATCGACTTTCCATGGTCGGCGAACATCGCCGCCTTCGGCCTTTCCCTCAGATGGCGGAAGAAGAATGAGAATGGATGACGCTCCGATGTGCTCATTCTTGTCTGTCAGCCGTACTCTTTAAGTCATGCGAGTGCGAGTTGATACGGCCAAATGCCAAGGACACAATCGGTGCTATGCGTTGGCACCAGAGCTGTTCGACGTCGACGACTACGGAAACGCACATGAGTTGAACGACGGCGTGGTGCCGGCTGGGGTCGAAGACAAGGCGCGATTGGCTTTGGCCAATTGCCCTGAATACGCAATCTCGATTGAGGAGTGAGCGACATGACCAATTTGTACGGTCCCGTCTCTGATTGGCAGAACGATTTCGATCACGCCGACCCGAGTTACAACGAGAACATCCACGAAATTTGGAATGACCTTCTTGAGAACAAGAAGTGTCCGGTTGCCCACACCGAGCGTTACGGCGGCACCTGGTTGCCACTGACACATGAGTACGTGCACGAAATTGCCTATGACACCGAACATTTCACAAGTCGGTCAGTTGTCGTCAGTCGCTTAAAGCCAAGCCAGATGGAAATCCCACCGCCGCCTGCACCAATCGGGAACGCACCACCAATCTCAAGCGATCCACCTTTCCATCATGAGGCACGTCGTTTGCTCTTGCCGGCTTTCGCGCCGAAGAAGATCGAGCCATGGGAGGAAGAGGTTCGACAAATTTGCAATGAGCTCATCGACAACATGGGTGATGCAGAGTTCGTCGATGCAGCAATTCAGTACGCCCAGCACATTCCGGTCATGGTCATTGCCCGCATGCTCGGCCTTCCGTTGGAGGATTCAGACAAGTTCCGTGGTTGGGTGCACTTGGTGCTCGAATCTGTGAACGAAGAGCCAGAGAAGCGTCGAAAGAAATTTGAAGAGTTTGAGGCCTATCTCAGCTACCACGTTCAGGACCACATCGAGAATCCACGTGATGACCTGATCACGTACCTCTTGAACGCAGAAATCATGGGTAACAAGTTGATGCCCGAGCACGTGCGCGGGACCATCGTGTTGCTTCTCATCGCAGGCATTGACACCACATGGAGTGGTATCGGCTCCTCGTTGTGGCACCTTGCGACGAATTCGGTTGATCGTCGTCGCCTTGTTGAGAACCCGGGTCTTCGTCCGACGGCGGTCGAAGAATTCCTCCGCGCATATGCACCAGTAACCATGGCGCGGCTCGTTAAAGAGGACTACGACTTCCACGGTTGTCCGATGAAGGCAGAGGACTGGGTTCTTCTTCCGTTCCCCGCAGCAAACCGTGATCCCAGCGTGTTCGAAGAAGCAGACAAAGTCATCATCGACCGCGAAGAGAACCGTCATGCAGCGTTCGGCCTCGGCATTCATCGCTGCGTCGGATCCAACCTTGCCCGACTTGAGATGAATGTCGCCATCGACGTGTTCCTTGAGCGATTCCCAGACTTCGAACTCAACACGTCGGAAGAAGTGAAGTGGAGCGTGGGGCAGGTGCGCGGTCCGCGATCGCTGCCCGTCCGCGTTCTCGCGCGTCGCTGACACGTCGCGCGATATACGAGAACTCGGGGACACTCGTTCTCCGACACAGCCCCGTCTTACACTGGCTCGGTCATGTTGAATGTCGGTGCAGAGGGTGATTCAGAAGAGGGCTTGAACCCTCAACAACTAGACGCAGTCACCCATCCCTCCGGTCCGCTGCTTGTCATCGCCGGAGCAGGGTCAGGGAAAACCCGCGTTCTTACCCAGCGGGTCGCATGGCTCATTCGCAACGGCGTACATCCCATGAACATCTTGGCCATCACGTTCACCAACAAGGCCGCAGACGAGATGAAGGAAAGAGTCTCTGTGCTGGTTGGTCCGATGGCTCGCAGCATGTGGGTCACCACCTTTCACAAGAGTTGCGTGCGCATGCTGCGTGCGCACGCTGACAAGATCGGTTACCCGAAGACGTTCAGTATCTACGACGCTTCTGACAGCAAACGACTCGCAGGTTATGTCGTGCGCGATATGGGTCTTGATCCCCGCAAGTTCCCAGCTCAAGCTGTTCAAGCCCACATCAGTCTCTGGAAGAACGAACTGGTTACGCCATCCGCGGCACTCGATTCGGCCCAGCACATCGTCGATCGGCGTCATGCTGAGGCCTATAAGGAATACCAATTGCGTCTCGAACGGGCTGGCGCCATGGACTTCGACGATCTCCTCGTGAACACGGTCAGACTTCTTCGTGACTTTCCAGACGTGCTGGCCCACTATCAGCATCAGTTTCAGCACATCCTCATTGACGAGTATCAAGACACCAACCGAGCCCAGAACCAGATTGTTCTCATGCTCGGCGCCACACACCACAACGTGTGCGTCGTCGGTGATACCGACCAGAGCGTGTACAAGTTCCGTGGCGCCGACTTCCGCAACATCACTGACTTCGAGAATGCATTCCCTGAAGTCACGGTCGTCGTACTTGCACAGAACTATCGCAGCACGCAGACCATCCTGAACGCAGCAAACGCAGTTATCGCTAACAACCGTGATCGCAAACCCAAGGATCTATGGACCGCCCATGGTGGTGGTGACCACATCGTGCGTTACTACGCCGAGGATGAGCACGAAGAGGCCGCCTGGGTGGCCAGTACCGCAAATGATATGCACGAAAGTGATGGCCGCCAGTGGCGTGAGATTGGAGTGTTGTACCGAACGAATGCGCAAAGCCGCGTAGTCGAAGAAGCCTTCATGCGTCAGGGCATTCCGTATCGCGTCGTCGGTGGCACCAAGTTCTACGACCGCAAAGAAGTGAAAGACGCGATTGCATATCTGAAGATTGCGGTCAACCCCAGCGACGAAGTCAGTATCAAGCGCATCATCAACGTGCCGAAGCGGGGCATCGGCGACACCAGCATCGGCAAACTCGACTCATGGGCTCGAGCCAATGGCACAAGTTTCTTGCAGGCACTGCGCAACGCATCAGACGTCGGCGTTACCGGTGCCGCCGTGCGTGGTATCAACTCATTTCTCACGCTTGTCGACAAGTTGGCGAGTACAGCCGAAGACGGGCCTGCCGCAGCGCTTCAAGTCGCGCTTGAGGACAGTGGGTATGTCTCCGAGCTTGAAGCTGAAGACACGGTCGAGTCAGCCGGACGGCTTGAGAACATCTCGGAACTCATCGGGTCGGCAGCCGAATTCACCGTTGTCGATGAGTTCCTCGAACAGGTTGCCTTGGTCGCCGACACCGATGACTTGAATGACGACAGTCGAGTGGTGCTGATGACATTGCACTCTGCAAAAGGTCTTGAATTTCCAGTTGTATTTCTCGTTGGTTGCGAAGAGGGCGTGTTCCCTCATAATCGTGCCCTCCTCGACCCAGCTGAACTTGAAGAAGAGCGCCGCCTCGCATACGTCGGAATTACCCGTGCTCGCGAGAAGTTGTTGGTGTCGCATGCGTGGCAGCGAATGTTGTTCGGACAAACGCAGTACAACCCACCGTCGCGTTTCCTTGCTGAAGTCCCAGCCGAGTTGTTCGATCGTCAGGGTCATGTCGATGCCGGTTATGACAACGATCGCGTGTACGGGCGCACGCCGGGGGACTGGCACAGCAACGACATGCCTGCGTATAAGCGCCGACAGGAGCAAGTCATCTCATCGGGGTTCTCATCGCGTGAGTCATCTTCGAGGCGGCCTGCCCCAAGGAATCTCGACCCGTCACAGATGGGGCTGCACATCGGAGACGATGTCGAGCACGCCATTTTCGGAGAGGGCGTCATCATCGACATCACCGGGTCGGGGGACAAGATGGAGGCCACCGTGCGCTTCCGTGACGCAGGCACCAAGCACCTCGTGCTTGCGTGGGCGCCGCTCAAGAAGGCCTAATTCAGCCGCGCGCCGGCCGTGTGACCCAAGTTATGGACTATTCGTCCACATTGGGTAAAAACTTTTTGTATGGTGGTGGTGATGAAATTTCTTTCTCCAAAGCCGTCGCTTCTCGCACTGGCTGTCCTTTCGGGGCTCGGGTCCATTGTTGTTGTCGGACATGGCGCAGCACCTGCTGATGCTGGTGCAGGTGCAAAAGTCACCATCTGTCACCGCACACGCAGCATCACCAACCCATACCGTCGAATCACTGTGTCGCGGTCGTCAGTGATCGGCAATGGTGGGCACCAAGGACATGACCCGGACAATGTGGTCTGGACGTCTTCGATCACAACGTCAGGTCTCACGCCGTGGGGCGACATTATCCCTGACGTAGACAATTCCAGCCAGAGTCTTCCGAACAACAAGGACAAGAACTGGACCACTGCAGGCCAGGCGATTTACAACGGCACAACCACCGTTGCATCAACTGGTAAAGCTGCATGTCGGTACATGACGGCTAAGGAATTCTTCGATTCAGAGAAAGCTGCCAAGGTTGCTGACCCGCAGCTGAGCATCGATGACGCGAGCATCCTTGCTGACCTTGAAAATCAATCGGCTGGTGAAGACACCGCATTGAAGAAAGCGCTGGGCGGTTCGTTCACTGGCGCGACTGCGAACGCACTCGCCACAGCCACGTTGACGCAGACCGACCCCGTGAGCGGGAGCACCATCACAGGTTCAAGTGGCAACTGGGGGGTGACACTTCCCGGCACTTTGAAATTTCCGGTCACCGACGGAACGTCATTCCTTGGGTTGTCGTACTACTTCCAGTACTCACAGAGTTCGTCGCTCGCAAGTGCAACGTCGACCTCAATGAGTACTTTGACGACCAACGGAACGAATCAGGCAGTCACCACGGTCATCGCCAGCGGACTTGCCAACGGC
>Ga0255079_1000399_pt1 | contig 11678 bp, 9 predicted proteins | sample Colum_Atlam_RepB_FD_188586 | JGI IMG/M metagenome (GOLD analysis project Ga0255079, IMG submission 188586) | Freshwater microbial communities from Columbia River, Oregon, United States - Colum_Atlam_RepB_8h | ecosystem: Environmental > Aquatic > Freshwater > River | place: USA: Oregon | collected... | reverse complement strand
TCGCAGTCGAGGCCTTGTCCTGTGCGGTCGTCGTCGATGACGCCATGCCGACTGCTTCCGAGGAACCCAAGCTGTCGACCATGATGAGGCGCTCGTTGTGGCGTAGCAGCCCCGCTTTCGTCTCGGCAGACCACATGACACCACTCGAGATGATGACGCGGAGGCTAGAGATGTCCCACTTGCCGGGGTTCTCGTCGAGTGCTTTCAGGATCGGCTTGGCAAACGCGTCGCCGACAATCGACATGCTGTTCACCTTGTGTTGTTGCACGGTGTCGAGCAACTCCTTCGGGTCAAAGCTGCGAGATGTCATCGTGCAGACGGACCCCGCGAGAGCCATGTTCCACATCGCATTGAATGCGCCAGTTCCGTGCATCAGCGGAGCAGCAGGAAGATTCACCGGCCCGGGCTTAGCAACTTTCTCATCGAAGGCATTCCAGTCGACGAAGGTGGGCAGTGGGTTCTTCGTGGAGCCATCGAGCGAAGCGACCATGTCGTCTTGCAACCACATCACTCCTTTGGGCATGCCCGTTGTGCCACCGGTATAGAGGAAGTACATGTCGGTTCCGCTTCGGCCCCAGGGTGCGACGACGCGCTCCGAATGTGACTGCGCTGCAGAGTCATATGGGATGGCGAAAGATGGGCATGGCTGCGATCCATCGTCGACCCAGATCCATGTCTTCACGTTCGGCAGGCGGTCCCTCACGTTGATGCACTTGTCGGCGAACGAGCCATGGAAGATGACTGCCACTGAATCGGAGTTCTCGCAGATGTAGACCAGTTCGTCTTCGTTGTACCTGTAGTTGATGTTGACCGGTACAAGTCCAACCTTGAACAGCCCAAACATCGACTCCATGTATTCCGGACAGTTCGTCATGTACTGAGCAACTTTGTCTTGATGAGCGATCCCTGCATCGAGCAGAGTCTGGGCAATCCCGTTTGCCCGCTTGTCGAAATCAGCCCACGTCACATTCCGGTCGCCATGTACAAGCGCTTGGGCCGCGGGGAAGCGAATAGCGACGCGCTCCCACATATCGGCGAAGTTCCAGCCTGCGTTGTCTGGGGAGGGAGTCGAAGAAGTTGCCACCGCGCAAGGATACGAGAGCCGTAGGTGAGAGCGAAAACGACCGAATACTGTGGCGCCGTGCTTGACGTGTCGTCCGCGGTCCTCCCAGGTGACGACGATCCGCGTCGCCAGTTGGTCCGCCGTTGGTTGTCGGGCCATCCAAGTGCCACAGCACGCGAGTTAGCCGAGTCGGGTTACGTAGCACCCCACTGGCCTGAGCCCTACGGCGTGAACGCAGACCCTTTGCTGCAACTGATCGTCGATGACGAATTCAAGCGCGCGGGCGTGACGCGTCCAGCGAACCCAATCGGAATCGGATGGGCAGGCCCAACGCTCCTGTTTGCCGGTACTGAGGAACAAAAGAAGAGGTATCTGCCACCGATGCTCGCGGCAGAGGAGATCTGGTGCCAGTTGTTCAGTGAGCCACAGAGCGGGAGTGATTTGGCGAGTCTTAGTACGAAGGCCGTGCGAGATGGCGATGAGTGGGTGATTAATGGCCAGAAGATATGGACGTCGGGGGCGCATGAGTCACAATTCGGCATTCTGATCGCACGTACCGACACGGCGATGCCGAAACACCGTGGCATCACTTATTTCATTTGCCCCATGGACGCACCAGGAATCGAAATTCGCGGCATCACGTCAATGGCCGGAGCCGCGTCTTTTAATGAAGTGTTCTTCACAGATGTGCGCCTTCCCCATGCAAATATCGTTGGTGAAGTGAACGACGGGTGGCGTCTCGCGAAAGTGACGCTCGGTAATGAACGTGTCAGCTTGTCATCTGGCGGTGTGCTGTGGGGCATGGGGCCATCGGCGGCTGATCTTGTGTCGATTGTTCGTCGTGGTGGTGGAGTCGCAGACGCGACGCTGCGTCAACGTGTCGCAGCGCTGTACACCGAGCATGTCATCTTGGAGTTGATCCGCGCACGCACGTTGACGGCACGTCTTCGTGGTGAGCAGCCAGGTCCGGAAGCAAGTATTCGAAAGATCATCGCTGATGAGCACGGCCAGCGAACGATGATGCTTGCTCGCGACCTCATCGGAGCTGCTGCAATGTTGGTCGGGCCTACGCACGACTCCACTTCTTTGAGTGCACGTTCGTGGTACAGCGGGTTCTTGTTCTCTCGTGCTCTCACGATTGGAGGAGGAACCGGGGAGGTGCAGCGCAACATCATCGGCGAGAAGGTGTTGGGTCTTCCCTCAGAGCCTGATGCAACGGCGTCTGTTCCATACTCCTTGATGCCTCGCTGACGAGGTTGTCTGAGCCCCGTGACGGGTGTAGGTCGAATCGCTCTTACACTCGAAGCCGTGGCAGCCCCCGCCTCAACCAAACGTCGTCGTGTCATGCGCGGCCTCGTCGCCGTATCGTTCATCGCGACAATCGCCGCGTGCTCATCTGGTGACGATTCGAGGCCGACCAGCGACATGTCTGCCGTCAACGATGCAACCACGGTCGCAGCGCATGATCGAGCTCGCGAAGAATGCTTAGGAGGCTCAGTAATCAGTGGCGGCCCGTTGGGTATCGCAACCACGGTCGCACCAATCACGAACCTGGTGGCACTAATCGTGGGTGACTCCGGAGTAACTGTCACTGGAATCGTGCCAGAGGGAACCAACTCTCACACGTTCGAGCCGCCGCCAAGCGTGGCTGCAACTCTTGAAAAAGCAGATGTTGTGTTTATCAACGGCCTTGTTCTTGAGGAGCCAACGAAGGATCTCGCGACTGCGAACATGAAGGCTGGTGCCGTCATCTGCGAATTGGGCACCGCGATTCTTCCCGAGAATCAATACCTCTACGACTTCTCATTCCCAGAAGAAGGGGGCAAGCCCAATCCGCATTTGTGGACCAACCCACCGCTTGCACGCGAATATGTGACACTGATCAGGGATGTACTTGTGACGCGTGACCCAGAAAACAGCGCCAAGTACGAGTCAAATCATGACAATGTGGTGGCGATGATTGACAGTCTCGATGATGCGATGGCGACCGCCACGGCCTCTCTGCCGGTGGACCAGAGAAAGCTGCTCACGTATCACGATGCATACGCGTACTTCGCAAAGACGTACAACTGGACAGTCGTCGGGGCGATTCAGCCGTCCTCGTTCGAAGAGCCAACTCCGAAAGATGTCGCCAAACTCATCGAACAAGTACGAAGTGAGAATGTGAAAGCAGTTTTTGGTAGCGAGGTCTTTCCCTCGCCTGTGCTCGAACAGATTGGTAACGAAGCAGGAGTCGCGTACATCGACGTGCTTCGCGATGATGACCTGCCAGGGGGTCCGGGCGATGTTGAGCATTCGTGGGCCGGTCTCATGCGTTTCGACTACGTCACGATGGTAGAAGCACTCGGCGGCGATGCAACAGCGTTGAAAGAAGTTGACATCTCCGTTGACGTAGAGGACAAGGCCTACTACCCACAATGAACGCTTTAGCGGCCTCGGAAGCACTTGTTGAATGTCATGAACTGACATGCGCATACGACGGGGCCGTAGCGGTCGATGACGTGTCGATGGCGATTCGGCGGGGTGACTTCGTCGGGGTTGTGGGTCCTTCGGGGTCCGGAAAAACCACACTGTTGAAAGCGATTCTCGGTTCGGTGCATCCGGCCAGCGGACACGTACACCGACTGCAGGGTCTGAAGATGGCGTACGTACCGCAAGTTGAGAGTGTGGACTGGAACTTTCCGGTGACAGTTCTCGAGACAGTGGTGATGACGCGCACACGTAACGGTTGGTGGCCGCGTATCACGAAGGACGAGCGGGATGAGGCAGAGCGAGTGTTGCATCGGCTTGGGCTTGTTGATGTCGCTGCGCGACACATTCGTGAACTTTCCGGCGGACAACAACAGCGAGTGTTTATTGCCAGAGCATTGTTCCATCGCCCCGAACTTTTAGTTCTCGATGAGCCGACGTCTGGAGTCGACGTTCGCACGCGACATGAGGTCTTACATTTGCTTGCAGACTTACACGACGAAGGCCTTTCGATCGTGCTGACGACTCATGACCTGAACGGCCTTGCCGCCCACTTGCCCCGTGTGGTTTGTATCAATCGACGAATTGTCGCTGACGGGTCACCGCGCGAGGTTCTCACTCCTGCCGTGCTCGAGCAGACCTACGGGGCTGCAATGGAAGTGCTGATTCATGGTGGAATGCCGGTCGTCTTGGAGAGTGGCGCAGACCACGTCGCACGTCGACTCTCAAATCTGACGACATCTTGACGCAAGGCCACACAATCATGCTCGCGACGTTGTTCGAACCCTTTGGCTATTCGTTCTTTAATAATGGACTTGCAGTCGCGACACTCGCTGGCGCACTGTGTGGCTTGCTCGGCGTGTTCGTCGTCTTGCGCGGCATGAGCTATATCGGACATGGACTCTCGCACGCGGTGTTCGGCGGTGCAGCAGCCTCGGCTGTGGTCGGCATCAACTACTTCTTGGGAGCTGGCATCTGGGCTGTTGTATCAGGGGTGCTCATCGGCCGAATAGCTCGTCGTCGCATCATCGGTGCGGACGCGGCTATCGGAGTTGTCACGACGGCGTCTTTTGCAATCGGCCTGGCATTGTTGAATCGTTACGGACAGGCAAAGAAAAGCATTGAAGCGGTGCTCTTCGGATCGGTTCTCGGTGTGCAACCAGCCGATATCTGGGCGGTCTCAATCGTCGCCGTCTTAGTTGGAATCCTTATTGTCGCCTTCTATCGACGCTTGTTGTTCGCCACTTTCGACCCTGATGTCGCGCAAGTGACCGGCGTCAAGGTCGCCTGGGTCGAAGCACTGGTGATGATGATGTTGTCGCTCACCATTCTCGTCACGATGCGCGTTATCGGAACATTGCTCATCTCGGCGCTTCTCGTTATTCCGGCTGCGACATCTCGGATGTTGACGAACTCGTTTGCGCGCATGCTTTGGATCTCGCCAGTCCTTGGTGCAGTCGCTGGATTTGTGGGGATGAACGCTGCGTACCATCTGGACACGTCGGCAAGTGCCACCGTGATTCTTGTAGCCGCATTCGGCTTCGTGTCGGTGTATGCCGCTACTGGTATTCGTGGCCGTGCGCGCGTGGCACACGTGCATCACATCTGACATCAGTCACGTAACTGCCATTCGACTCCGGACGGAGTGTCGCGAACTTCGACGCCTATGTCGGCGAACGCATCTCGAATGGTGTCAGAGAGGTCGAAGCGTTTCTCGGCTCGGACGATGCCTCGCAGGGAGAGCAGTGCCTCGACGAATGGTGCGACAGTTTCGCGTGGATCACGCGCTCCGCCCACGGCAAGATCGCCAAGGTTGCTGATCATCGAGCGAAGGGTTGCTCGCGCGCGGTCAGCATCGTCGCTTTGCAGTGAATCAGTCGACCACTCTTGCATTGCCTGCTCAAGCTCGAGTGCTGCTCTCACAGCAGCTATCGGGTCACGCGCTTCCAATGCTGCATCGAACCGCAGTCTGCAGTCCGATGTCACCGCAGTGAGCGAGGTTGCAATGACTTCGGCTTGCGATGTCGTAGCTACGTCGACGTCGGACGTCGCTGGCGCGCGAGAACCTCTGTTTGGTTGGGCGGCGGGGTCGCGCAGTAGGTCGAGTGGAAATTCGTCGCGACTTTCAAAAACGCGTGTCTCGCCTTTGTGGCGAATTGTGACAGTGCCGTTACCTGCAACCGTGCAGCAGTCACTGTCGATGTCAATGACGACAGCGGTGTGTTCGTCGACGCCCAATACGAAAGTGTCGTCATCCAGCATGGTCTCAAGCAGGCGAAGACGAGTGTCGCCGAGGTAGCAGTAGCGCGTGTCGTGATTTCCGCCTTCGGCATTGTCAAAGTGGGGGATGACCACTGCGTGTACGCCGATGTCACCAAGAACATTGAGGCCATCGAGAAGTCGGACATCTTCGCCGACTTTGTAGATCTCGTAGACCGGCACGGTGTATTTGCCAAGTGTGAGCGCAGCTGCCGACGCGAACGTGATGATGCCACCCTCGTTGAGCTTTGTGCGGAGCACTTCAGCAAAACGGCTGCCGGACCACTGGCGAAGGGCATAGGTGGGTGATCCAGGTCCGGCAAAAAGGTATGACGCTGAGTCCACCATTCGTAGACCCCGTTCGACCGAAACGGGATCTGCGGCGATATGGGTGTCATGAAGGCGCACCAGTCCGGCAACTTTGGCATCGATGTTGACGCTCACCTTGAAATAATCGATGGCTCGACTGGCGAGTTCGGGTGCGTTCTCCTGGAACCCGAACGGAGTGTCGACGATGACTGCATCGACCGGGGAGGGGAGTTTGGCGACGAGTCGTCGGTGTGTGCTGACCATCGTTGGTGCGGTCTCGCCCGAACCCATGATGGTGAGAATGCGAGGCAACGTACTCATGCGAAGAAACCCTCTGTGATTGCGGCGTGAATGGCGTCGGCGAACTGACGCGGATATTGGGCATGAAGATCGTGGTCAGCACCAATGAACGGAGCCACTCGACTGCGATCGAGGCTCTGCACTGCTCGCTCCAGCGAAGCCCGTTTGTTGTGTGAGAAATCGGAGTCGTCAAGCGCGGGCGCAAACATGACCGGCACAGTGATGTCCGGAAAAAGGTCGTGGGGAGAATGTTCCCACAGACCGCGGAGAATCTTCATGTGTCGATCCCGAGTGAGCCACGGTCGTACCGTCCCATCTGGGAGGTGTTCCATGTTGGCAAGCGTCGCGTCGATTGCATCGTCTGGCCAGTCTGGATGTGTCGCCTTGATGGCAGCCCATAGACGGTCGTATCGCGTGCCAGCGATGTGAGGAGGGGCAAGTTGGCTGGCGCAGTCTTCCCAATCTGGAAAGGCGGACTTCAAGTCGATGGTTCCTCCATCGACTGCACACACTCCGCGAATTCGCTGTGCGTGTTTCCATGCGAGGTGAACGACGATGTTTCCACCCCATGACTGTCCGATAACAATCGGACGCAACCACGTTGCATCGTTGGTCGTGAGCGAGTCGATAACAGCAGCAAGGTCATCGGTGACAGTGTCCATGTCGTAGCCATCGTCAGGTTTGTCGCTGGTGCCATGACCACGTTGATCGATGGCCACCACGCCATGGCCGAGAGCGCTCAAGCGGCGCGCGGCGCCGTCCCAGAGTTGCGCGTTCGAAGCAAGACCATGCACCATCACAATGGGCGTGCCAGTCGGGTTCGGAGTGCCCCACATGCGACAACTGATCTCAAGCTCAGGAGTGAGATGAATACGGATAATGGTCGGTGTGCCGGCGGACGAAAGGTCATGGGGCGACTGATGCACCATCGCATTGTCGCAGGGCCGAGCGGAAAAACAACCGCAAGCAGGGCTCGGGTTCTGTGTGTCGTCAGCCAGAACCTAGGGTGAGGGCACTGTACGGAGGTGCACATGAAGTTGGCGATGATGTTGAACTACGCCGGCGGATTCAAGGAATCTGTCGACCAAGTCGTTGAACTGGAAAAAGCAGGTCTTGATCAGGTGTGGGTGCCCGAGGCGTACAGCTTCGATGCGATTTCACAAGTGGGCTATCTGGCCGCTCGAACGGAGCGAGTGGAAATCGCAACGGGCATCTTGAACGTGTACTCACGTACGGCAACGCTCATGGCAATGACGGCAGCTGGTTGTGACTACGTCAGCAATGGTCGATTCATACTCGGCCTTGGCGCATCTGGACCTCAGGTCGTCGAAGGTTTTCACGGCGTGCCCTACGAGAAGCCAATGCAGCGCATCAAGGAATACATCGATGTTTGTCGCGAAGTGTGGAAGCGTGAAGCGCCGCTCAACTATGACGGCAAGACAGTGAAGGTGCCGTTGCCTGCCGGACAGGGGACAGGTCTCGGCAAACCACTCAAGATCATCAATCATCCGGTCCGAAAGACGATTCCAATCTGGTGGGCATCACTCAAGGACAGGAGCATCGAAGCAACCGCGGCCTATGCCGATGGTTGGTTGCCAATTATGTTCATTCCCGAGAAGTACGACCAAGTGTGGGGTGCGTCCCTCAAGTTGGGTTTTGCGAAGCGTGATTCATCGCTCGGAAAACTCGAGATCGCTGCGGGCGGGATGCTCGCCATTGACGACTCGCTGACCGGCGAGACCAAGCACAAGATTCTCGACTTCGCTCGACCTGGAGTGGCGTTGTACGTGGGCGGTATGGGTGCTCGCGGCAAGAACTTCTACAACGACATTGCAGTCGCGTACGGCTACGCAGACGAGGCACGCATGATCCAAGATCTGTATCTCGACGGCAAGAAGGACGAAGCAGCAAGCCATGTTCCATCTGAGTGGCTCGACCTGTCAAACCTTGTCGGCCCGCGGTCGTTCATCAGAGAACGCGTGGCAGCTTTCAAGTCCGCCGGGGTCACTGTGTTGAACGTGAATCCCGTCGGGCCGAACGCAGTCAAGACAATCGAGACACTTCGCTCCATCGTCGACGAGGCCTGAGGTCACTGTGGGCGTCCCAATCAACGGAACCGTTGCCCCCGGATGGGAGCCTGTTCGTGATGTATTCGTTGCGAACTTCGAAGCTCAAGGTGAAGTGGGAGCCGGGGTCAGCATCGTCCATCGTGGTGAGTGCGTCATTGATTTGCTTGGTGGCTACACCGACAAGACAGATTCTATTCCGTATTCACAAGACACCTTGCAGCTCGTGTTCAGCACCACGAAGGGAATTGCCGCTATTGCGCTCGCCATGCTTGTCGAGAGGGGACAAGTGGACTACGACGATTTCGTCGTCGACCACTGGCCAGAGTTCGGGCAGCACGGCAAGAACACGGCAACTGTCGCCCAGCTGGTTTCACACCAGTGTGGGCTGTACGCAGTCGATGGTCCTTTGACATTGGATGAAGCGCTCGAGTGGGACCTCATCACTTCGCGTCTTGCGGCAACCGCACCACGATGGCCAATCGGCACCGCGCACGGATACCACGCACTCACATACGGCTGGCTGATCGGTGAGGTCATTCGCCGCGTCGATGGACGCTCACCCGGTCGATTTGTGCAAGAAGAGATCGCCGGACCTCTTGGAGTTGAGATGTACATCGGTCTGCCTGGCGAACACGAGCCCCGAGTCTCTCCCGTCACGACTCAACGTGCGACGAAGAAGGAATCGAAAGTCGATCCGAAGGTTGCGGCGATGATCGAAAAGTTCATGGGCCCGGGGACACCTGCACACGATGCACTGTCGCTCAGTGGAGTGTTCGGAGAAGGTGCGTTCAACCAGCCACGTGTTCGCGCTGCGGAAATTCCTGCCGCGAACGGAATCACAAACGCCCGTTCATTGGCGACCATCTATGCCGCAACCTTGCGCGAGGTGAACGGTGTTCGTCTGTTGTCAACAGAGATCCGCGAACGCGCGGCGCGCACTGTGACTCCGGAAAACGAACCTGACAAGTGTCTCGTGTTGGGCACAACCTTTGGTATGGGATTTATGACAAGTGGACCGTTCGTACCTATGGCAGGTCCGGGAAGTTACGGTCATCCAGGAGCGGGAGGATCCGTGGCCTTCGCACAGCCATCTCGCGACTTGGCGTTTGCCTATGTCATGAATGCGATGTCAGCAAACCTTGCTGGTGACCCGCGCTCGCAGGCACTCATCAAGGTTGCATCGTCGGTCGCAGATTCGCTCTGAGCGTTCGGGTGAACATCAGATAGGTGATGCTCGCGGCTGCGGCTGCTGCAGCAAAGATAGCGATTGTTGGGCGCACGCCGATTGAGTCTGATGTGACGCCTGCAAGGATGCTCGTGACGCTCAACATCAACGTCACGAGTGCAAAGTCGCCCGCCATCACTCGGCCACGCAGAGCGTCTGGAGATTCCATCTGTAGCCCATACGTGGACAGGGTCCATTGAGCACCGCCACCAAGGTGGGCGAGCGCGACAGCAATTCCAGCAATGACAATGGAAGGTGAGACTGCTGCGCCGACGTAACACACAGAAAACACGAGCCCCGAAATTCCACAGATATGCAGAATTCGTCGCATGTCGCCACCAGCCATGCGTGCGGCGATGATCGGCCCGAGGCCACTTCCGATTCCACGTGCTCCGAAGAGCAGCCCACGTCCGGTGTCACCCGCGTCGAAGGCACTCGAGGCGAGGACTGGAATCTGACTCACGATGCCTGCACCTACCGCAAAGGTGAGCTTCGAACACATGAGCGCAAAGATCACCTTGTCTTCTCGCGCAAGTTGAACCGCTTCCTTCATGTCGCGCATTGGCCGCATCCTTTGCGATGCGTGTTCTGGCGATCTCTCTTCTTGCATTGCACCATGCACGAGTGCGACCATGCCGGCAGCAACGAAAAACGTGATCGAGTCTGTGATGAACGACGCAGTACGTCCGAAGATGTCGGCATAGACGCCACCGAGCGCAGCACCGACAGCGAGCATGACTCCCCATGTGCTGCCAAACAGTGAGTTCGCGAGTCGCAAGTCATCCTCGTTGTCGACGAGATTTGGTACCGCGGCTTCCGTGGCCGGACGAACGAATGCTGCAAGACCCGAAATCATGCACTGTGCGAGGAATGCAATCCATACGCCTACAGAGTCCGCGAGAAGTAGTGCGAGCGCGGCAACACCCTGGCCGAGCGAAACGAGTACAAGAATTCTCTTCCTGTCGAACCGATCTGCGGCTGCGCCGGCAACTGGTGAGAGAAGAAACGATGGCAAGGTGAGCGACACCAACACCAACGACACGAGAAACTTCGAGCCCGTGAGGTCTTCGACGAGCCCTGCAAGTGCGACAAAGGTGAACCAGTCGCCAAGGTACGACACAACCTGGGCGATGAAAAGATTTCGGACGTCGCCGTTACGGCGCAGAAGAGAGAACACGTCAGCGCACGTGACGCATCGTGCGCGAGAGAGCTTGTTCGGCTTCTGAGACGATGCGGCGTACCAGTTCGCCGGCGGGAACCAATGAGGTGATGGCACCGGCACCTTGGCCTGCTGGCATGAATTCCATTTTCGGGTCGGCGATGACACCGTCGGATGGTCCGAGATGGTTGACCCCCGCACGACTGGAGATGATGAACTGCTCTGGGAACGACTTCAGTTCCTCTGGGTGCTCCTCAAATCGCTGTGTCCAATCGGTGCGCACAACGCGACAGGTCTTGCCCGTGTACGCGCGAGAAACGACGGTGTCGTCTTCGGCCATTGACAGCAGTGTCTCTTTATAGCCAGTTGCAGTGCGAGCTTCAGGCGTGGCGATGAAACGCGTTCCCATCCACACTCCGTCAGCACCAAGTGCAAGTGCAGCTGCAAGTCCTCGTCCGTCGAACAATCCGCCAGCAGCGACGACTGGAACTTTGTCGCCCACCGCATCGACGACTTGCGGTACGAGCGACATCGTGGCCACTGTTCCTGTGTGTCCACCGGCTTCGGTTCCTTGTGCGACGACGAAATCACAACCAGTTGCAACCGCAGCAATTGCATGGCGAACTTTCCCGCACATCGAGCCGACCAAGATGTTGTGCTTGTGCAGTTCGGTGATGACATCACGTGGCACACCGAGCCCAGCGACGTAGATTCGCGCACCTCCGGCGATGATCTCGCGTACGCCGTCTTCAACATGTTGTGGTGATGCGGTCAACAGATCGACGCCGAAAGGCTTTGAAGTGAGTTTCTTCACCGCTTCTATCT
>Ga0255079_1000381_pt1 | contig 12107 bp, 13 predicted proteins | sample Colum_Atlam_RepB_FD_188586 | JGI IMG/M metagenome (GOLD analysis project Ga0255079, IMG submission 188586) | Freshwater microbial communities from Columbia River, Oregon, United States - Colum_Atlam_RepB_8h | ecosystem: Environmental > Aquatic > Freshwater > River | place: USA: Oregon... | reverse complement strand
TTTCATGCCTTCTGGTGTCGGCACTGCCAAGCGTCTCGGCAACAGTGTGGGCAGGCGACAGAGTATTGAAGTCAGACGAGCAAGAAGTGCAGTCTGAATGGCCGCACATTCAGCTCATCGACAGAACTCTGGACGAACGTTGGTCAAACTCGTTGCTGTCCTCGGACTTCATTGCCGAACTGCGCGATCATGCACGCCGTATCGTTGTCGTTCTCAACACCAAAGGACGGGCACGTCTTCTTGCGTGCGCCTCATGTAAATCGTTGGCTCGCTGTGCCAGCTGCGATGCTGCAGTTGAAATTGATGCTGAGGGCCAATTCTCGTGCCCGCGTTGTTCTACTAAACGGCCTCAAGTATGCATCAAATGCTCGTCGGCAAAGTTTTTAACGCTTAAGCCAGGTGTAAGCAAGTTACGTGAAGAGATCGCGCAGGCTGCAGGAAGAAATGTGTCTGATGTAGTTGAGGTAACTGGCGGAGGAGTCGATGCAGCTGCTATTGATCAAGCAAAAATGTTGTTTGTCGGAACCGAAGCGGCGTTGCATCGCGTTCACGAAGCCGACACGGTGGTATTTCTCGACATTGATCAGGAACTGATGGCACCCCGGTATCGCGCATCCGAAATTGTTGGATCGTTGCTCGTGCATGCGGCACGCTTGGTTGGTCGCAGCGATCGCGGTGGAAAGGTGATGGTGCAAACTCACAGCATCGATAGCCCTGTGTTGCAGGCAATGGTTGCTCTGCGAATCGATCACTATCTGCATTCGGTTTCTGAGATGCGTAGTTTCATGAAGCTTCCTCCATTCGGCGCACTCGCTCAATTGTCGGGCACCAACATTGATGATGCGATCCAGGAATTACAGCGCAATGTATTTGTTCACGTTTCTGCATCAAGTGATGGTTCGTATTTGGTGAAAGCCGCAGACTGGCAAATTTTGGCAGATGCGCTCAGTGAAGTAGAAGCGGCGAAAGGGGTCAGGCTGAAAGTTCAGGTTGACCCTGGGCGCGTGTAGGTGTCACGCGCAGTACACGAAAACCACGTTTGCTTGTCAGGCGTTCAACCGAATAACCCTGTTCGGTTAACCAGACTGCCAGTGAATCGGACCCAAGATTTCGATTAATGACGAGCCAAGCTTCGCCGCTGTTTGACAATCGTGAAAGCCAAGTAGTGAGTAACTTGTGAAGTTCTTGCTTGCCAATTCGAATCGGCGGGTTTGACCACAGCACATCAAAGCGGATGTGTTCATCAACTTCGCTAGGAGCGCAGGTGATCACGTTTGACATTCCATTGCGTTGTGCGTTTGCCGCAGTAAGTTTTTGTGCTCGCTCGTTGATGTCAATGGCGTACACCGTTGCTTCTGGTGAATATGCTGCGAGTGAAAGCGCTATCGGGCCAGCACCACATCCGAGATCAAGAAACGTTCCCACAATCGGCGGTCGTGCGGCAGACTCAAGTAACACCATGGTGCCCTGGTCAATTCCTTTGCGTGAAAACACGCCGCGGTCAGTTCCAACAGTGATGTCGCGACCGGCCATGCGCAAAACCGCAAAATTCTGATCCTTCGAGTGGGCGACAGAAGCAACCTGTGGTTGTGTGGTGAAGTACTGCTCGTCGCTCATAAGCCTCGCTAGCCTTACACGTTATGGCGCAGTCACCGAACAAGAAGGGTTCATCCATCCGTACCTACGGAGACCCAGTTTTGGCCGCGATGGCCGACGAAATCACCAACATCGACGGCAAGTTGGTGACCCTTGCTGAAGACATGTTTCGCGTGATGTATCAAGCTCCAGGTCTTGGGCTTGCCGGACCACAAATTGGTGTGCAGAAACAGATTTTTGTCTACGACGTAGACGATGATCCGCAGGTCATCATCAACCCAAAGATCGTTGAGTCATCTGGCGAGTGGGTGTACGACGAAGGTTGTCTCTCGATCCCAGGACTGTACGTCGAGATGCTTCGTCCCAAGAAGGTGCTCGTGAGCGGATTCACTCTTGAAGGTGATGAAGTGCAAATTGAAGCCGATGAGTTGCTTGCTCGTTTGTTTCAGCACGAAATTGATCACTTGCAAGGTGTGTTGATGTTTGATCGCATGTTGCCTGACCAGCGCGAACTTGCCATTGTGGAATACGCAAAGGTGGGCGACAATCCAGCCAATGCCGAGCCGGTGTACCTACGACTTTCGTGACCATGCTTGCGCCCCTGCCGCGCGAGCGCGCCAAGCGCATTGTGTACATCGGTACCCCAGAGATTGCGGTTGCTCCGCTACAAGCACTTGTAGACGAAGGGTTCGTGGTTGAACTTGTTGTCACAGGTGTTGACAAAAGAAGGGGCAGGGGTTCGCAAACAACTGCTAACCCGGTAAAGACTGCAGCCATTGCGCTGGGAATACCTGTTTCACATGACATCACTGATGTGTTGCGACTCAGTCCAGATGGCCTGCTTGGAGTTGTCGTTGCATTCGGCAACATCATCTCTCAAGAAATCTTGCAACATGTGCCAATGATCAACATTCATTACTCGGCGCTTCCAAGGTGGCGAGGAGCGGCACCAGTTGAACGCGCAATTCTTTCGGGCGATGCCACAACCGCGGTGTGCATCATTCAAGTGGCAGAACAACTTGATGCAGGAGATGTGCTCGCGTCGGCACCTTGCACTATTCAAGAAGATGATTCTGTGGAAACGCTACGTAACCGCCTTGGCCAACTGGCGCTTCCGTTGTTGATCAATATCTGCAATCACGGTGTGACTGAGCAAATTGCACAAATTGGTGAAGTAGTCGTTGCACGGAAAATCACTGCGCAGGACCTCGCTATCAATTGGTCGAGTAGTTCTGCACAAATTCTGCGACAGATTCGTGTGGGCAATGCATTCACTTTCTTCGATGGAAAGCGATTCAAGATCCACGAAGCTTCCAAGTCGTCTGTCAATCTTGCGCTCGGAACTATTTCAGTGCAGGATGGCAACGTGTTGGTTGGTTCGCTTGAGGGTTCTGTGCAACTCGTGACGGTTCAGCCAGAAGGCAGCCACGGGTGTTGGCAACTGACTGGGCACGAGGTGCACGACTGTCAGATACAAGCTCGTTTAGCGACAGATAGCCTGCGCATATGAATCAATCGTCAGCGAACTCGCTTGATGGACGTCTGCTTGGCCATGTTGAGCAATTTGATTTTGATCGTGGACTGGGAATGATCTGGTCTAATGGCCAGGAGTATCTTTTCCACTGTGCCGAAATTGTTGACGGCACACGAGACATCAACATTGGAGCATCCGTATCATTTGTGGTTGCTCATCGCTTCGGGCACGTAGAAGCGTCTGAAATTGAAAAACTTCCGAACTAGTCGGGCTGAACGTTTCCTTTAATCTGCACAAACGCCAAGCGGATATTGGCGAGAGCTTCCGTAAGTGTGGTGAATTCTTCGCCTAAGCGTTCACCCAGGCCCTCAACCACGCATGCCACGGCATCAATTGCGAGGGCCGATTCGACTAATCGGGGAGGATTTGCCGAGAGATGGATGGCTGCAAGTTCGTACAATCCCATGACGTGGTTGACCACCACAACATTTGCTGGTGTTTGGGCAATTCGGGCTCGTGCCTCGGCCAAAGCGGTTTCGGCATCGTGAAGCTGGTCGTCGAAATCATCCGGAAAGTGGTCAGTTGGGTTGTCAGCCATGCCCGCTACGCTAATAGCCCAAGTGGGGAACGAGTTTCCTCCACCTGACCACAGATTTCAGTAATTCGGTGAGTGTTGCCGAGCAGCTGTCGAGTGCGTTTGGGTCGAGTGCGCAAGATGCGACGCTATGCGTTGTGGGCGCTTCGGCTCTGCCGTGCCCGCCGTCTTCTCGAACATGCTCACCTCCACAAATAGGAGGCAACGCCACTTGCATAAGAGAGTAAAGCCATAGCACCGCCAACAAATGAGCCACGTTTCAACGAGCGAATTCGCGCACGCGAAGTACGTCTTGTAGATGCAGATGGTTCACAGGTTGGAATTGTGAGCATTGCCGACGCACTTGAAAGAGCGCGTGTTGCAGAACTCGATCTCGTCGAAGTCGCTTCGCAAGCAGACCCACCCGTATGTCGCATCATGGACTACGGCAAATTCCGCTACGAAGAGTCGCAGAAGTTGAAAGAGTCGCGCAAGAAGACCGTGCAGATCACAATGAAAGAGGTCAAGTTCAAACCAAAGATCGGCAAAGCCGACTTCGACACCAAGGTTCGTCACATGCAGGAGTTCTTGCGTGAGGGACACAAAGTCAAAGTCACCTTGCAGTTCCGCGGTCGCGAAGTTGCCCACCCCGAACTAGGTACCAAAATTTTGCACGCAGTAATTGAGCAATTGGGATCAGTCGCCAAGGTGGACACACACGCACGGCTTGAAGGTCGCAATATGACCATGGTTCTCTCTCCAGAAAAGAAGGCGCCGAAAAAGGCAGACGCAAAACCAGCTCCGAAAGCCCAAGCAGCACCAGCTGCAGAAGCAACAGCGACGCCGGTAGCACCAGAGCAAACACCGACCGAAATTTAAGTAGAGAAGTACAGAAAGCAACAGGAGACAACATGCCAAAGATGAAGACATCAAAAACCGCTGCGAAGCGTTTCAAATTGACTGGTACCGGCAAACTTCGCCGTCAGCAGTCCATGCGTCAGCACTTGTTTGAGCACAAGCCATCAACCCGCACCCGCCGTTTGGACGGCAGTGTTGATGTTCACTCGGGAGACGTAAAGCGCATTAAGCGTTGTCTTGGTTTGCGTTAAATCAATTCAATATTTCAATTCAATTTTTGTAGTTACTAACGAAAGGATGTTGACATGGCACGTGTAAAACGCGCAGTACATGCAAGGAAGAAGCACAAGGCAATTTTGGAAAAGGCGAAGGGTTACTACGGTGACCGTTCACGCACATTCCGCTCGGCAAACGAACAGGTACTGCACTCAGGTCAGTACGCGTTTCGTGACCGTCGCGCAAAGAAAGGCGAGTTCCGCAGCTTGTGGATTCAGCGCATCAATGCTGGTTGCCGTCAGAATGATTTCAGCTACAGCCGTCTCATTGATGGTTTGAATAAGGCAGGTGTCACTGTTGATCGCAAGATCATGGCCGACCTCGCAGTTCATGATCCAGCTGCATTTACGAAGTTGGTAGAAACAGCCAAGGGAGCGCTCGTCTGAGCGACGCTCGCCTCGGATTTTCACATCCACGAATTCAGAGACTGCGGCGCCTTCTTGGGCGCCGCAGTGCTCGTATTACGGACAATGCGTTTGTTATCGAAGGCCATGTACTCATTGCTGAAGCGATTAGTGCTGGTTGGAATATTGAAGAGCAATTCGTGGCTCCGGGTGGAATGGCAGTGCTTGGTACGTCCGCTCGCACGTTTGAATTAGAAAACGGCGTGCTTGAGCGTGTTGCAAGCACCACAACGCCACAGCCTGTCATTGCTATTGCTGAGCGTCGTGTCTCTGAAGTGGAAGAGCTTGAGTCATGCGAGTGGATTGTTATTGCCGATCAGATTTCTGATCCGGGTAACTTGGGAACCATCTTTCGTTCGGCCGAGGCTGCGGGTGCATCGGGCGTCGTGCTTACGCCTGGCACGGTTGAAGCGTTCAACTCGAAAGTTGTTCGCTCATCTGCTGGCTCCATGTTCTACATTCCAGTATTCGAAGACATCACGATTGACGAAGTGAAGCAAGCAGGGTTCTCCATAGTTGGAACCTCATCGCATGAGCAACGTGGAAGCCGTCCATTTACCGAAGCATCCCTCACGGGCAAGATCGCCATTGTGGTTGGCAATGAAGCACACGGTATGGATGATGCTGAATTGGTTGATCAGTGGATCACCATTCCGCATCGTGGTCGGAGCGAAAGCCTGAACGTCGCTATGGCAGCAACGGTGGTGTGTTTTGAAGTGGCTCACCAGCGCGACAACGCAAACTAAGCCCATTTCGAAAATCTGGAACGACTAGCGTCAATAGGCGAAATGTCATCTTCAAACACTCTCGCGAGCGAAATTTCGCAGGCCCAAACCGAGGCTTTGACGGCCATTGCTGGCGCTAGTGACGCTGCGGGTTTGCGATCGGTCCAAGCAGATCTTTCAGGAAAGAAGTCGGCGCTTACTGTCTTGCGATCACAGCTAGGCAAGATCCAAGACGCTGAAGAACGAAAGGCTGCGGGTCAGGCAATTAACGCCTGTGCGCAAACGATTGAAGCAGCGATCGGTGAGCGTATGTCGTTGCTTCTTGCTGGCGAACGTGCCCAGCAGGTTGCATCCGAGGCAATGGACTTGTCCGAATTTGTGACCGCAAAGCGGCGGGGTAGTACGCACATCGTCACGCAGGCAACACAGCGATTGGAAGATGTGTTTATCGGTCTTGGATTCCAGGTCGCCGAAGGTCCAGAGGTGGAAACCGACTTCTACAACTTCGAAGCGCTGAACATGCCAAAGACGCACCCTGCACGCAGCGAGTTCGACACGATGTTCATCGAACCAGCATCAGCCGATCAAGAGCCAAACTCGGTGCTGTTGCGTACACATACATCGCCTGTGCAAATTCGCGTGATGCAATCGTGGAAGCCGCCCATTTACGCAGTCATGCCAGGGCGAGTATTTCGTCGCGATACACCTGATGCGACGCACATGCCAGTGTTTCATCAAATTGAAGGCATCGTGGTCGACAAAGGAATTACGTTTGCGCACTTAGCCGGAATCATCGAAGCTTTTACTAAAGCATTCTTTGGAAACGAATTCACCAGCAGACTTCGTCCTTCGTTCTTCCCATTTACTGAACCAAGTGCCGAGTTCGATATTCGTCGCGCGAATGGTGCATGGATCGAACTTGGCGGCTGCGGAATGATGCATCCAAACGTATTGCGTGCTGGCGGAATTGACCCAGATGAATACACCGGTTTTGCATTCGGATTCGGTATCGATCGCATGGCTAAAGAGCGTCACAATGTTGAAGACATTCGCGAGATGTACACCAATGACTTGCGTTTCCTAAGGCAGTTCTCATGAAAATTCTGCATTCATGGCTGAACGAATTCGCCGACTTCGGTAACGACGTCGATGCCATCGCCGATCGCATTACCGAACTTGGTCTGGCAGTTGAATCTGTAGATCGTGTCGGCACTCCTGTGAAAGGTGTGGTGACAGCAAAGGTGCTTCGTCTGGAGAAGCACCCGGACGCGGCAAAAGTTACACGCGTGTACGTAGACGCGGGTGATGGCGTTGAACGACACGTGTGGTGCGGCGCAACCAACATGCAGGCAGGCGACATCGTCCCGTTAGCGACACTTGGCACCAACATGCCCGATGGTCGCGTCATCACACAGCGTGGAATTTTGGGAATCGATAGCGAAGGCATGTTGTGCTCAGGCACCGAAATTGGGTTGAGCTCAGACGGAAGTGGTTTGCTCATTCTTCCGCAGGGAACTGCGCTGGGCCTCGATGTATACGAAGCTCTCGGAGTCGACTCAGACGTGGTGTTCGATCTTGATGTCACCAGAAACCGACCCGATTGCACCGGCTATTTAGGCGTTGCTCGCGATTTGGCAGCAGGCCTGGGAAAACAACTCGTCCTTCCCAAGGTCGATCAAACGGCTACCGGACAATCGCTTACCGTTCCTGTCGCCATCGCCGCGCCAGATCGTTGCAGCCGTTTTACCGTCCAGGTCATGTCGGGTATTTCCATTACGCAATCACCTGATTGGATTGCTCGACGTCTTGCACGTGCAGGAATGCGGTCGATCAACAATGTTGTCGACGTTTCAAACCTTGTCAATCTTGAATTGAATCAACCGAATCACGCTTACGACTTCGATTCAGTGAAAGACGGTTTCAACGTGCGCCTGGCTCGTGAAGGCGAGCAGTTCACCACCTTGGATGCTGTTGAGCGAACGCTTTCAGGGGACGACCTACTGATTTGCAATGCACAAGACAAGCCTGTGGGCATTGCAGGAATCATGGGTGGTCTTGATTCTGAAGTTACCGATACAACAACGTCAATTGCTGTCGAAATTGCATACTTCGAACCCGATGCCGTGCGCGCAACCTCAACTCGACTTGCTTTGCGGACTGAGGCTTCGCTTCGCTTTGAACGTGGCGTTGATCCGTTCGGTGCAGAGTTTGCCGCAGCACGTTTTGCTGAACTGTTGCGCATTACGTGTCCAAACCTCGTTGTGCATTCGGGTGCTACCGATGCTCGAACCGATGCATTGCCTCAGCAGGCGAGAACCACTGAAGTGCGACTGAACACCATTAAGCGAGTGCTCGGCATCGATGTCACAGCACAAGCCCTCGAAGATTTGATTGCTCCGATTGGGTTCACTATTGGCAAATCTGCAACTGATGGGTCAGTTGTTGTTGGCATTCCGTCGTGGCGTAACGATTGCAATAGTGAAATTGACATTGTTGAAGAAGTAGCGCGCCACTATGGCTACGCCAATCTGGGCAAGATCGTTCCAACGTCTCCTGTGCATGGTCGTCTCTCCGATGTTCAGCGACGTCGACGCATTTTGCGCGAGATCGTGGTGTCACTCGGTGCTAGTGAAGCCATGCCCAATCCGTTTCTCGCGCCGGGCGATCTCGCAAAAGTTGGTCTCAGTGAAGACAACGCATTGAAGCTGGCCAATCCGCTTGTTGCTGAAGAGAGCGTGCTGCGCACTTCGCTGGTTCCCGGCATGTTGAAATCCATTGCGTACAACCAGTCACACCGCATTCGCGATATCTCGTTGTTTGAAATTGGTCATGTGTATCCACAAGGCACGGAAATCCTGCCCGATGAATTTGAATCACTGTGCATCATGGTCGCTGGTGCGGACGCATCGGTTGCAATGGACTTGTGGAGTCAGGTTTCGTCCTCGCTAGGAGTTGGCGCTCAACTGGCACAAGACCAACCACCAGCTGGGTATCACGCAACTCGAAGTGCACAACTCAAGCGCGGCAAAATGGTGCTTGGCTCGGTGGGTGAAATTGATCCAACGGTGTTGGCCAATGCTGGCATAGTCGGACGTGTTGCGTGTCTAGAGGTCAACCTTTCAGTGGTGCTCAGTGAAGTGCCTAAGCCACAATCTGCACAAGTCGTAAGCAAGTATCCATCAAGCGATTTTGACCTTGCCTTTGTCGTGACCAACAGTGTTTCAGCGGCCACGCTAGTGAAGGCCCTGCGACAGGCTGGTGGCAACCTGCTTATTGATTTGGCTCTGTTCGATGTGTATCGCGGCAAGGGAGTGAGCGACGATTCACGCAGTTTGGCCTATCGCTTGCGCCTTCAGGCTCCCGATCGAACGCTGACTGATGTGGAAGTATCGGATGTACGCGCGAAGTGCATTGCCGCCGCCGAAAAGCTTGGTGCAGCCCTGCGGGGATAGCCCATATAGGTCGTTGCATAGTTATGCGACCTTCTGTATAATTATGCAATGATATCCGTTGGCATTATCGGCGCATCTGGGTTCACAGGGGCAGAACTGCTGCGCATCTGTGCAACACATCCGCACTTCGAAGTGAAATATGCAACGGGTGATTCGCAGGCGGGAACCCTTGCGCGTTCGTTGTACCCATCGCTTGCTGCCACGTATCCAAACTTGGTGTTTGAAGAATTCGAGATCGACAAAGCCCTCGCCTGTGATGTGTTGTTTCTCGGTTTGCCTCACGAAGCCTCACTAGAGCTCGTGCCTCAACTGGTGAACAAAGTGAAGTTGGTTGTCGACCTATCGGCTGCTTTTCGTTTGACCGATACGTCGAAGTATCCGCAGTGGTACGGGTTCACGCACACCCATCCAGAATTAGTCGCAAGTGCGGTGTATGGCCTGCCCGAGTTGCATCGAGAGCAGTTGAAGACAGCGCGTCTCATCGCTACTCCTGGTTGCTATGTGACGGCTGCAAGTTTGGCGCTACAACCGTTGGTCAAAGCTGGAGCCATAGACCCAGTCGGCGTGATTGTGGATGCTGCTTCTGGTGTTTCCGGTGCTGGTCGAGCAGCAAAACATTCAAACTCGTTTAATACGGTTGACGAAGATTTCACCGCATACGGATTGCTTGATCACAGACACACTCCCGAGATTGAACAAGTAACTGGTGCACAGATTTTGTTCACCCCACATTTGGCCCCGATGAACAGGGGAATTCTGGCAACGTGTTACGCGCGCCCGACTGCAGGAACGACGCCGACAACTGCATCGCTATTGGCAACTCTCGCACGTGCATATGCAAAAGAGCCTCTCGTTGTCGTGGGTCAGAACTCACCTTCAACCAAGGCAACACTCGGCACCAATGTCACGCACATCACCGCGCGTTACGACGAGCGCACGGGCTATGTCATGGTGCTGAGTGCGCTGGACAATTTGGCAAAAGGTGCCTCGGGTGGAGCAGTGCAAGCAGCAAACGTCGCACTTGGCTTGAATGAACTCGATGGTCTTTCAATGGTGGGAATGTATCCATGAGCGAACTGATGAACGAATCACACGAACGCGTCGGCGCGCTGCTTATTGAAGCGTTGCCGTATATCCAGCAGTTTGCAGGTAAGACAGTTGTTGTTAAATACGGTGGCAATGCATTGGCCGGAGCAAGCGATGCAGACGCTGCGGGAACGTTCGCACAAGACATCGCCCTCATGCATGCCGTGGGTATTAAGCCAGTGGTGGTGCATGGCGGCGGGCCACAAATCAGCGCTCTCATGGAACGACTCGGTAAGAAGCCAGAGTTTCGAAACGGTCTGCGCGTCACCGATGCCGAAACAGTGGAGATCGCGAGCATGGTTCTTCTTGGCACAGTCAACCCACAATTGGTTTCGGCAATCAACGTGCATGGCGCATCAGCAATCGGCGTCTCAGGACAAGACGCCGGTTTGTTGCGGGTAACTCAACGAGACCCCGAGTTGGGTTTTGTTGGCGACATTGCCTCTGTTGATCCAACAGTGTTGAAGAGCGCTATCGCCGACAATGCAGTGCCAGTGGTTGCCACGATCGGCAGTGATGCTTCAGGTCAGGCATACAACGTAAATGCAGATACCGCTGCTGCCGCAATCGCCGTTGCACTAGGTGCAGAGAAGCTCATCTACCTCACCGATATCGAAGGTTTGCGTGCCAACAAAGACGATGTCGCATCAATTATTCGTCGTACAACAGCTTCAGAGATCGCACGACTCATGGCGAGCGGTTCCATAGACGGTGGAATGATTCCGAAAATGGAAAGTTGTGTGGACGCAATTACGAGTGGAGTATCGCGCTGTCACATTTTGGACGGGCGTATTCCGCACGTACTGCTGATTGAGCTATTCACCATTGCTGGTGTTGGAACCATGATTACCGCTGATCAGGAAGTGGGGAAGAAATGACGTCACACGCTTTTGCTACATCGGGTAACTATTGCCCGTTCATTCCTGTCTTTGGACCGCCACAAGTTATGTTCGAGCGCGGATTGGGAACACAATTGTGGGATACCGATGGGAAGCGGTATCTCGACTTTCTGTGCGGAATTGCGGTCACGTCGCTGGGGCATAGCAATCCAGTAGTTACCTCTGCAATTGCTGAACAAGCTGCAACGTTGATGCATGTCAGCAATTTTTTTGCGAACCCTGTTGCAACTGAGACCGCGGTTTTGGTTGACCAGTTATTGGGCGGTGGAGGACAGGTGTTCTTCTGTAACTCTGGAGCCGAAGCTAACGAAGCCGCAATCAAGTTGGCGCGCAAGTTTGGTGGCCGCGGTCGACACACCGTGGTCAGTGCATTGGGAAGCTTCCACGGAAGAACGCTTGCGGCGCTCGCCGCTACTGGTCAGCCAGCCAAGCACGAACCGTTTCAGCCGATGCCGCAAGGATTCAAGCATGTGGTGTTTGACGACATTGCTGCCCTCGATGCTGCTGTCGATTCATCGGTTGCCGCAGTTTTGCTCGAACCGGTGCAAGGAGAAGGCGGAGTTATTCCTGCATCGCAGGAGTACATGAAGTTTGCAGAGAAGATCTGTCGCGAGCGCGGCGTCTTGCTCATGATCGACGAAGTGCAAACTGGTTACGGAAGAACCGGCTCTTGGTTCGGTTTTGAGCATTATGGCATTTCGCCAGACGTGGTGATCATGGCCAAGGCAATGGGCAACGGAATGCCTATTGGTGGTATTTGGGC
>Ga0255079_1000374_pt1 | contig 12168 bp, 9 predicted proteins | sample Colum_Atlam_RepB_FD_188586 | JGI IMG/M metagenome (GOLD analysis project Ga0255079, IMG submission 188586) | Freshwater microbial communities from Columbia River, Oregon, United States - Colum_Atlam_RepB_8h | ecosystem: Environmental > Aquatic > Freshwater > River | place: USA: Oregon | collected... | reverse complement strand
CACGGGGGCGGGGGCGGCGACCGGAGCGGCGACCGGGGCGACCGCGGCGCGGCCTCCCACATCGCGCTTGATGCGCAGCTTGAATTCCTGGTCCTGGATTTCGAATTCGGACAGGTCCGACTTCTTCATCAAATCCACGACTTGTTTGATCTTATTTAGGTCCAAGGTTTTGTCCTCCGTGAGGGGGTTTGGACCTCTCTGATACAGCCAGACTCTGGGGTAAATCAACCCTCATTCCAGAAGGGAGGGGGGTATTTTACCCAAGTCTTTGTCTTCCTTAGACTTAACTAAGTCCTTTAGCCTAGGCAGGGCATTGGTGCTGGGGTTCGCCAATGGGCCTTTTACCCTGATTTTTGTCAGGGCCACAAGTGCGCGGTTCAAGTTCAGGAACTGAAGGGGGTTGAAGGCCCCGCCGGAGGGTAGGGAGAAGTCCCCCAGGAAGTTCAGGGTCGGCCCGGCAAGGTCGACCTCGCCGGCTAGCTGAAGCCGGGCGTCGGTCCCGGTGAGGGTTAGGTCCGGGAAATAGGCCTTCCCCTCCAGGCAACCAAAGGTGCCTTGGGCGGTCCGGAGCTCGTAGGAGGTCGCGTCGACCCCGATGGACTCCAGGGCCGCGGAAAGCCCTCCCAGGACGCGCACCTTCTTCAGTTCGGGGTCGTTCAGCAGGAAGTCCCCCCGTCCGCGAAGCAGGGTGGGGTGCGCCAGGTCGACGATTCCGGAGAAGCGCAGGTCCAGCCGGGCGATGCTGGTCCGGGCCGGCGGGGTCGGCGCGGGGTCGGCGGGCTTGGCCTGCCCCAACTTGCCGGCCAAGGCCCCGACCTTGGCGAAGTCACAGTCGCGAAGCTCGAGTCGGACCTTGGGCGTCCGCAGGAGGTCTCCGGCGAGTTCCAGGTGCGCCCGCCCCGCCGCCAGGTCGAGGTCCGCGGCGACCTCGACCTTCGGGCCGACGGAGCGGACCGCCATCGTCAGGTGCGCGGACTCGATGGCCCATGCCCGGAAGGATTCGGCGCACGTCACTTGGGCCGTGACGTCGGGCAGGGCGCCGGCGCCCGGTGCGACGTCGATGACGAGGCGCCGGGTGGGCGGAAGTTCCAGCGCCCGGAGCGAAGCGCCCAACTCCGGTCCGGCGAGGGTCGCCGCGATCCAGGGCGCCAGGTTGCCTTCGACGTGCACGCGCGGTCCCGCTTCCGCGAGCGGCTTCGACCAATCCCAGGTGACGAGGCCGTCGACCGCCCCGTCCGTTTCCTGGTCGCCGCCGGCGAGCCGCTCCAGGCCGATCCGGGTGCGACGGGGGTCGGCGTCGATCCGCACCCCGACGGAGCGGAACGGCGCCTGCATGAAGCGGAAGCTCCGGAGCGTGCTGACCCCGCGGGTTGTGGTGCGCAGCGGTTCGCCCCAAGACCCTTCGACCTCGATGATCGCCACCGGCTTCGCGGTCAGTTGGAAGAGCCCCCAGAGCTGGATCCACCAATCGCCGAGTAGGCGATCGAGGCAAGGCGGGGCGATTTCTCCGCGCAGGTTGAGGCGGAACGGGCCGCCGGCCCGGAGCGAGCAATGGGCTTCTCCGTGGACGCCGGCGAGGTCGAGCCGCTCCAACACCAGCGGGAAGTCGGTCGCGGCGGCGTCGAACCGGAAATCGGCGTTCAGCGTCGCCGACGCTCCCGGGGCGATGGATTCCGCGTGCAGCCCGAGCGCCCGCAGCCCTCCGAAGGCCATCCGTCCCGACGCGGTGCGCGCCGTCCATGAGTCCGGCGCGAAGCCCACCTCCAAGTCGGCCAGCAGGATCGCCCCGCCCAATTCGACGCCGCCCTCGGTGAGCGCGGTCCGCAGCGCGGGGATTTGTCCGAGGTCCGTGGCCGACAGCGTCGCCGTCGGGCAGCGGAGTCGGGAAGAGCCATCGGCGTGCCGGCGCCAGGTGAAGTCGATCGCGGAACTTCCGTTGCGCAGTCGGCCCCGCCCGCCTCCTTCGGCGCCGCTCGCTTCGACGTCGAGTTCCACGCCGGTGAAGCCGAAGGCGCGCCCCTCCGTCACTCGCGCGGTGGCGCGCCAGCCGCGCGGGTCGAGTCCCTCGCCGGTGGCCGCGACGGCCACGCCGCGTGCGCCGCGTCCCTGCGATTCGAGGTCGCTCGCCTCGGCGGTCAGGCGCCACGCGCCCAGGCGGCCTTGCGCGTCGAGCCGCGCCTGCGCCTCGCAACGTGGCCGGGTGAAGCGGACGATGCCGAGCCGTTCATCGCTCCAATCGTCGCCGAAGTGGCCTTCGGCGGTGAGGTCCACGCCGCCGTCCGCCCGGCCCGCGCCGACCAGGTGGAGTCCGCCGCCGCCGGCCCGGTCCGACCAGTTCAACCAATTCTCGGCGGTCCCGAGGGCGGCGCCGACGCTCGCGGCCGGAGCCGGGGCGTCCCCCGCGGTCGGCGTCGGCGCGGCCAGCATCCCGCCCGGGAGCGTGCCGGCGAAGGCGAGCGTGTACTTGCCGGCGCGGCCTTGCAGGCGGGCCTGCCACCAGCGGCCTTCGTGCAGCAGGCTGCCGTGGACTTGATCGAGCAGCAGGGTCCGTTCCCCGCGGGTCGACGCCGTCGCCGGACACCAAAGTCGTCCTTCCGTGATGCGCAGCGAAGTGAGGCCGCGGTTCTTGCCGGTGAGCCGGAGGCCGACCTCCAGTCGCGAGGCCGTGAAGACTTCACCGGGCAGGCCCGCGACTTCCAGCGCCACATCCTGCGCGACCAGCGTGCGTTGCGGCGTCAGCAGGTAGCGACTGGCGTGCAGGCGCCCGCCCGCCGCGGCGACCCGGTCCTCCAGCAGGCGCGCCACCATCCCGGGGAGCTCGATGGGACCATCCCGCGTCACCAGCCAAAGCAACAGCAGTTGGCAAGGGAGCAGCAGGTAGAGGGCCGTGTTCGCGAGGCCCCGCAGGAACCGGCGGACCGGCGAGGTGGCCGGACGCGGTTTCATTTCCCGGCGTCGAGCAGGGGGATCAGGATGTCGGCCCGCGTGGGCGCCAGCAGGAAGGAATCGGTGTCGGCCTCGTCCTTCATCAGCAGATTATGGGCCCCGCTCGGGGTCGCGAGCAGGTAGGTGCGCAAGGTTTCGGCGGCGCCGCCCGCGCCCGCGGCGGCCTGGTCGGTCACGCGCAATTCGTATTTCCAATCGCCCGCCCCGAGGTCGCGCGTCGGGAATTCGGCCGCGGTCACCTCGGCCATCGTCTCCGCCACGCGCCGGGCGGTCGCCGCGTCCAATCGGCCGCTGCCGGTCCAGCTGCCGTTCGGGGCGAGGCGGGCCTCGCCCAGCACCTTGCCGCCGTCGCGTTCGGTCAGGCGCAGTCCGGTGACCTTCGCGCCCTGCGGAAGCTGCATCACGGTGCGGTCGCGCCACCCTTGCGGCTCGACCTGCGTCAGCAGCCCACCGAGCAGGCCGAAGTCGCAGACGGCGCCGAACTTGGCGTCCTTGGCGTAGATTAGATCCTTGTGCACGAACAGGGTCAGGCGGTCGTTGCCGAATTCGAGCTCGATCTTCTGCTGGGGTTCGGGCGCAGGGATGGGCAGGGCGTTGACCCGCCTCGCGCCGGGGGTCATTTCGCCCGTCAGGCCACCGCCGGCCTCCACGGCGCGGAGTCCGGCCAAGTCCTGCAGGAACCGCGTCACCTGGGCGCGGTCGGCTTCGCGGCGCTTGGTGGCGGTCGAACCGGGCACCACGGGGATCTCCCAGCGCGTGCCGCCCGCCGCGGCGTCGAGACGTCGCAGCGTGAGGGAACGGCCTTGATGCGAAAGCGTGAGGCCGGTGACCAGCGGCGGGTCGAAGGCCGCCGGGCGGCTCGAGAGGAAGAACGGGAAACCATAGGACCAGACCTTGAGCGCGGCGGCGTCCACCAGGAAGACCGCTGGGTTGTCCTCGAGCTTGGCGAAGCGCAGGCTGCCCTTGTCGCCCGTCGCGTTGCCGACCAGCAACGCCTGGCGGCGGGCGTTGCCTTCGAGCGCGATGCGCAGGGCGGGCGCGGCCAGCCCGGTGTCCGTTTCGGTCGTCGGCAGGAAGCGGGCGACGCGCAGGTTGGTCAAGGCGGCCACGGCCTTCGGCGTCGCCTCGGCGTCGGCCAGCGCGTCGAACGGCGATTCGTAGCGCCATTCGGGCGCGGTCGCCGCGACGCCCACGCGCGGCCTCGTCTCGCTGACGAGCGTGAAGACCTCGTCGTTCGGCCCGCGGCGGAGGGAGACCGCGCGCGCCTCGAAATCGGAGATCTCGAAGACCTTGTCCACGCGGTAGGCCTCCGGCTTGGTCTCGAGCGCGGCCACCAGGGCTTCGGAAAGCGGGATGATGCGGCGACGGTCCGCGGTGAGGAGGAAGCCTTTCCGCGTGTTGGGCATCAGGCCCACCTTGGCTTCCGTCACGCCACCGGCTTCGCCGGTCACCTTCAGCGTCCAGCGCGGCTGCGCCAAGCCGTAGGCGGCGAGCCCTTCGGCCTCGGCCGGGAAGCCCTTGTCGAGGCTGATGAAGCGCAGTTCGTCCTGCAGGCGTTGGACGGTCCAGATGTTGGCCGCCCAGTCGAAGGGCGCGGTCACGCGCCAGACCGAATTCCGCCGCTCCAGGACCAGCGTGCGGCCCTCGTCCGTGAGCTCGACCTTGTCCCCGGCCGCCGTGAACACGAGGTCCGGCGTCTCCGCCGCGGTCCGGTGGGTGGACGTGGCCCGCCACACGAGGCCGAAGGCGACGAGGTTGGCGACGAGGAGGAGGACGGTGGTGCGGGAAATCCGCATGGGACCGTCAACTTCTGCGTCGCCAGAAGGAAACCGCAAGCCCGACCGCTAGGACCAGCAACGGAATGAGGGAAAAACGCCAGGCCAGCGTCCAGAGGTCGTCGGCCGTCGCGTTGAGGCGGTAGAGCCCGCCGGCGCGGACGGGGACGGCGACCGCCCGCTCGCGATCGCCGAGCCAGGCGGCGCATTGCGTCAGGAAGGCCCCATTGCCGGCGCGTTCGAGACGGGCGTTGGCCGCGAGTTCGGAGGAGCCGACGACCACGAGTCGTCCGCCTCCGCCCGCGCCCTTGCGGATGCCTGTCGTCCGCGTGGCCGCGGCGGCGACGTAGACGGGGCCCGGGTGGTCGCGCTCCGGGTCGAAGCGGGCCGGCCGCTGCGCCGGGTCGGTCTCGCCCCAGGCCGTCGCGGAGGAGCGCACCAGCTCCCGCACGCTCAGCGTGCTGTCCGGCGAACTGCCAAGGTCGAAGCGGACCGGGCGCAGGCGGGCGGCTTGGAGCGGGAGCGCCGCCAGGGGCTTGGTCAAGGGATGGCCTTCGAAGAAGGAACGCAGCGCGATGTCGCCCTGCACGGTACGGCAACCCGGGTCGGGTTCCTGGAGTTCCGCGTCGGGCGAGAAGATGGCCCATTCCGCGAGCAGGGTGTCGAGCCCGTGGCGGTGGCCCGGGTCGAGCAGCAGCAGCACCCGCCCGTTCCGTTCGCCGAGGTAGTTGCGGAGGCGTTCGTCCTCCGTCGGCGAGAACGGCGTGCGGGGACCGGCGACGAGCACCAGCGCGGCGTCCCGGGGGACCGTGCCGGTGGTGGCGAGGTCCAGCGGGCGGACCTCGAAGTTGCGGTTCCGCAGCTGGCGGGAGAGCAGCGAGAGTCCGCGCAGCGCCGAAGGGTCGTCGATGCCCAGTTCGCCGTGGCCCTGGGTCACGTAGCAGACGGCCGCCTTCTCCTCGGTGATCTCGAGCAGCGCGCCGGTGATCGCCTCCTCGCCGCGGAACAGCTCGGGTTGGTCGGCCGCGCGGGGGAAGAGTTCGGCGTACGAGAGGTACTTGGCCTTCGTCCCGCGCAGCAGGATCAACGCGGTGCCGGCCTCGGGCGCGCCGTGGCGCGCGGCGATCGCGCTGTAGAGGGTCGCGTTGACCGAATCCCCGATGTCCTGCTTGACGAGCCAGGGCCGGCCGTCGCGGCCGGTCTCCGCCTCGTAGGACTCCAGCAGGCCGACCAGCCGCGCGCGGCGCGGGTCCGCGGGTTGGCCCGCGTTCGTCAGCACCAGCGCCCGCACCCAGGGTTGCCCGTCGTCCTTGGCGGCGCGGGCGAGCGCGCCGGCGGTCCGCAGCGTCGCGGTGGTCTCCGCCGCCAGGGAATGGCGGCGGTCCGGGGTCAGGTCCTGGCGCCAGCGGAAGTCGGGCAAGGACGCGAGGTAGTTCGCGGCCAGGGCCAGGGCGACGGCGAGCAGGGCCTGGGTCAGCCGGTTCAGCCGGCGGACCGGCCGCACGGCGGCGAAGTCGTCGCGGGGCGGGGCCATGCTATTCCTGGCCCTCCACGGTGAGCACGGCGAGGCCGAGGCAGAGCAGCATCCCGCTGGCGTAGAGCACGAAGGGGCGGGCGTCGACGATGCCGCGGGTGAAGTCCTCCATGTGCGAGAAGGTGCGCAGGTGCGCGGCCGGCTCCCGCAGCCAGCCCAGCCAATCCCAGCTCTCGATCGGCAGCTTCTCGAGGGCGCCCCCCGCGGCGGTGAAGGCGAGCAGGCCGACGAACGTGAGCAGCGCCGCGAGGGCGGAGCTGCGCGTCAGGCAGCTGCAGAGGATGCCGAGGGCGACGTGCAGCAGTCCGCTCACGGCGATGAAGGCCAACCCGCCGCCGAGCACGATGGGGTCGCCGAGCCGGAAGTCGCCCGCGGTGCCGAGGCGTTGGGCGACGAGCGCGGGGAACGCGGCGAACGCCAGCCAGAACGCGAGCCACGTGAGCCAGACGGCCGTGAACTTCGCCCAGACGACCGCCGCGGGGCTCGCCGGCGTCGTGAGCAGCGCCGCCAGCGTGCCTTGCCGGCGTTCCTCCGCGAAGCTGCGCATCGTGAGCAGCGGCAGCACGCACAGCAGCGGAATCCAGAAGAGCTGGAAGGTCGCCTCCAGCGGGGTCGCCGTCTGCGGCGCCTCGGCGCCGTCGAGCACCGCGAACCAGTGGACCGCGCCCATCAGCGCGAGGAACAGGGCCGCGGAGACCCAGGTGCCGCCGGCGAGCGCGGCGGCGCGGAGTTCGTGCGCGAGGAGGGTGCGGAAGTGGCGCATGGTCACGGGCGGCGGAGGTCCGCGGGCGCGCGGCGCGTGGCCGCGATGAAGATGTCCTCGAGGCCGATGCGTTCCTCCGCGATCTCGCGGAGCGGCAGGCCCGCGGCGATGAGGGCCCCGGCGAGCGTCTCCCGGGCGGGCGACGCGGCGGGGAGGGCGAGGCGGTAGCGCGTCCACCCGTCGGCTTCGCCGAGCGCCTCGACGAGCGCGGCGGGTTCGGCGGCGACGGCCGCGCGCGTGACGTCCGCCAGGCCGGCGCGCGTGACGACGGTGAAGTTGGCGGTGGGGATCAGCTCGCGGCGGAGGTCCGCCGGGCGGCCTTGGGCGACGAGCCGGCCGCGGTTGATGATCACGACCTTGTCGCAGACCTGCTCGACCTCATGGAGGATGTGGCTCGAGATCAGCACCGCCATCTTGCCGCGCAGCGACCGGATCAGGTCGCGGATGCCGACGATCTGGTGCGGGTCCAGGCCGATGGTGGGCTCGTCGAGGATGACGACCTTCGGTTCCGCGAGCAGGGCGTCCGCGATGCCGACGCGCTGGCGGAAGCCCTTGGATAGTTGGCCGATGAGTTGGCGGGCGGCCCGGCGGGCGAGGTCGCAGTCTTCCATGACCTTGGCCACGCGGGCGGCCACGCGGTCGGCGGGGACGTCCTTCAGGCGCGCGCGCAGCGTGAGGTATTCCTCCACCTTGAGGTCCTCCGGCAACGGGTTGTTCTCCGGCATGTACGCCATGTGGCGCTTGGCTTCGGCGGGTTCGAGCGCCACGGACACGCCCCAGATCGCCGCGCGGCCCGACGTGCCGGCCATCGTGCCCGCGAGGATCCGCATGGTGCTCGACTTGCCCGCGCCGTTGGGGCCGAGGAAGCCGACGATCTCGCCGGGCGCGACGGAGAAGGTGAGGTCCTCGACGGCCGTGAGCGAGCCGTAGCGCTTCGTCAGGCGTTCGGCCGCCACGGCGGCTTCCGGCAGCGGCGCGGCGTCGGCCATCGGGGGTTACTTGCCCGTCGGCAACGCCGCGGGCGCGGCCACCGGGTTGAGCAGGCCGGGCTCGGAGCGGATCAGGCTGTCCTTGTATTCGCGCCAGACATGGTCCTTGCGCAGGCGCTTGTCCATCAGGTTGAGCCACTTGGTCGCGGCCGGCAGGTCGCCCTTCGCGACGGCCAGGTTGGCCAAGGTGAGCATCGCGTAGCCACGCCAGGTCTCGGCGACGGTCTCGTCGTTGGCGAGGGTCGTCAGCGCGGTCTCGCCGGTGGCGTCGCCGCCGTCCACGCGGGCGAGGGCGGCCTCGAGTCGGGCCCGGGCGCCGAGCGCCTTCACCACGGGGGTTTCGCCGGCCAGACCGGCCAGGCGGGCGGCCTCGTCGAAGGCCTTGGCGGCCTCGGCGAACTTGGCGGCGGCCTTCAGGTCGTCGGCGACCTCGGTCAGGGCGACGACGGCGAGGGGCTCGCCGGCGTGCTTGGCCGCGAAGGCGCGGCGGGCCGGTTCGTCGAGGCAGGCGTTGTAGTCCTGGTGCAGGGCTTCGCGGCGGCCGGCTTTCCAGACGAACTCGTAGAGGAGGAGTCCCAGGACGGCGAGCACCATGGCGGTGGTCCCGCGGACGAGGGCGGTCTTGTTGCGCTCCCAGAAGAGCCAGAGGCGATCTTCGGCGTCGGCGTTCTTGAAATCATCGTCGACGACCACGAGGTTGCGGTCGTCTCCGCCCGGGGGCTTCTTCTTGAGGCTGTCGTCAGGCATGGGGGCTAAACCCTTGCCATGGGAAGCGAGGTGTCAACCCCCGCCTCCCCCGCCTCCGGGCTTGTCCCCGCCTCCGGGCGGGCAAGGATGGCGTCTCCCATGAGCGCCTCCGCCGTCGACCTCCTCTCCGCCCTCCGGACCGCCCAAGTCCAGGGTCAGTTGTCCGCCGCCGCCCTCGGGCAGGCCAGCGGGTGGCTCCAGTCGGGCGCCCTGCCCGCCGCCGCCTTGGAGTCGCTGGCCGACCTCGTCGCCCGGGGAGCCTGGGCCGAACTCGAGGACCGTTTCTACAAGGGCATCGCCTTCGGCACCGGCGGCATGCGCGGCCGGACGGTCGGCCGGGTCTCCGCCGCCAACGAACTCGCCGCCGACGGCACCCCGGTCCGGGCGGCCGTCGGGTCGGCCTGCCTGAACGACGTCAACGTCCTGCGCGCGGCGCTCGGCCTCTGGCGCCACGTCTCCGCCGCGCACCCGTCCCCGCGGATCGTCATCGCCCACGATGTCCGCCACTTCTCCCGGCACTTCGCCGAGCTCGTGGCCTCCGCCTGGTCGCGGCTCGGTGGCGAGGCCTACCTCTTCGCCGGCGCCCGCTCCACGCCGCAGCTCAGCTTCACCGTGCGGCACCTCGGCGCCCACGCGGGCGTGGTCATCACCGCCAGCCACAACCCGTCGCACGACAACGGCTTCAAGTGCTGCCTCGGCCACGGGGGCCAGGTCACGCCGCCCGACGACGCCGCCATCGTGGCGGAAGTCGGCAAGCTGGGGCCGGCGGATGTCGCGCCCTACCTCGAGAAGGACCTGGGCGGCGTGCGCACCGTCGACGCGGCCGCCGAGGAGGCTTACCTCGCGCGGGTGGCCGGCATCGTCCTCGAGCCGGAACTGATGGCGCGCCATGCGCCCAAGGTCGTCTACACCAACCTGCACGGCACCGGCGACGTGACGGTGGTCCCGGCGCTCCGCCGCCTCGGCCTGGATCCGCACCTCGTGCATGAGCAGCTGGAGCACGATGGGCGCTTCCCGACCGTGCCTTCCCCGAACCCCGAAAGCCCCGCGGCCTTCGCGCTCGCGCTCAAGCTCGCCGCGGAGGTCGGGGCCGACCTCGTCCTGGCGACCGACCCGGATTCCGACCGCGTGGGCGTGGCCTGCCCGCAGGCCGACGGCGCGTACCGCCTGCTCACCGGCAACGAGGTCGCGGCGCTGCTGGCCGAGTTCCGCCTCTCCGCCCTGAAGGACGCCGCCCTGATCCCCGCCGCCGGCTCCCCGCAGGCGGTCGTCCTCAAGTCGCTCGTCACCACGCCGCTCGTCGCGGCGATCTGCGCCCGCCACGGCGTGCGCTGCGTCGAGACGCTGGTCGGCTTCAAGTGGATCGCCCGGAAGCTCGAGCGCTGGTCGCGCCAGCTCGCCGAGGGCGCCGGGGCCGACGCGCCGCACCTGCCGCTGCGCCGGCGCGCGCCGCTGGCCCTCCGGCACGCCAGCCTCTTCGTGCTCGGCGCCGAGGAGAGCTACGGCTACCTCGCGGACGATGCGGTCCGCGACAAGGACGCCAACGCGACGGTCGTGCTGCTCTGCGAGTTCGCGGCGCTGCTGCGGGCGCGCGGCCGCACCTTGCTCGACGCGCTCGATGTGCTGCACCTGAGCCACGGCGCCTACCACGAGGACCTGCTCAACCTCACGTTCGAGGGCGCCGAGGGCGCCGCGGCCATCCGCCGCATCGTCGCCTCCTGGCGCGCCCAGCCGCCCCGCGAGATCGACGGCGCCAAGGTGCTCAAGGTCGTCGACTACGAACGCGACGAGGTGCTGGACGCCGAGGGCGAGCGCGTGCCGCCGGAGGAGTTCATCCTGGCCGAGCTCGCCGATGGCCGCCGCGTGGCGGTGCGCGCCTCGGGCACCGAGCCGAAGGCGAAGTTCTACGCCTTCGCCCGCGCGGCGGTGGCCGACGCCGACGACTTGCCCGCGGCCCGCGCCCGCGCCCGCGCCGCCGCCCTTTCCCTCCGCGCCTGGCTCGAGGCCGACGCCCAGCGCCGCGCCCGTTGATCGCCATGCGTCCCCTCTGGCTGCTCCCTTGCCTCGCGCTGGTCGGTTGCGCGGTCCCCGCCAACGACCCGTCCTTCCGGACGGAGAAATCCCCCGCCGCCGCGGCGCTCGCCGGTGAGGCCCCGGCCGAGGGCACGCTGGAGGACCGGATCCGCGCGGCCAACGAGCGCAACGACCGGCGCCTGCGCGACGGCGACTGGCGCGCGGTCAAGCCGGCCGTCGGCCCGAAGCCGTAGGGTCAGCGCAGCTTCGTCCCGAAGTGCCGCTCGAAATAGACCTCGAGCGCCTCGGCGACGGCCTTGGCCGTCGCGGCCCGGTGTTCCGGGGTGTCGCGCTGCGGCCCCGGCACCTCGAACTGCGCGGCATCGAGCCGGCCGCCGTCCCGCGAGCCATGCGCCGCGATGTCGAACGCCCCGTTGAAATAAGGGTCCGCCTTCGCCGGGAGCTCCGCGGGCGAGGGCACGGCGGGCACGCCGCGCGCGGCGAGCAGGCCGCCGAGGCTGGTTTCGCCGCGCAGCAGTTCGGAGAACTTCGCGGGCGTCCGGCGGCTCAGCGCGCGGATCGACGAGCGGGCCGCCACCGTGCCATCGGCGTCGAGGCGCGCGTCGGGCAGGCGCAGGTCGTCGGCCGGGAGGAGGTAGCCGATCTCGAGCCGCTTCTTCGGATGGCCGTGGGAATGGATGTCGAGGTAGAGCCCGTGCGGCGACCGCGCCAGCACCGCCCGTTCCGCGGCGTCGATGGCGCCGTGGTACTCGCGCCAGGTCCGGATGGCGACCGGGTCCGTCGCGCCCTCGGCCAGCGCGCGGTTGCAGTCGACCTTCCGCCGCGAGAGTTCGCAGACGATCAGGTGCGGCGCGCGGCCGAACCGTTCCCGCAGCGCGTCGCGGATCGCCTCCGCCAGGGCGCGCGCATGGCTGTCGCGCACGGTCACCCCCGTGGTCCGGTCCGGGATGTCCGCGGGCGCGATCGCGCCGTCGTGGGGCACGGAGAGCACGATCGGCAACTCGCCCGGCCAATGCCGGATGTAGCCTGTTTCGCCGGCGCGGACCGGCGCGGCCCCGGTCGGGGCGGCCGGCGTGGTCGGGCCCGGCGCGCACGCCACCAGGAGGAGGCACGCGAGCAGGGCGGGCACGCCGCGGGCCATGGCGTCAGGCGATCGCCCCGCCGGCGACGAAGGCCGCGACGGCCCGGTCCTCGGGGACGTCGTCCGCGGTCACCGCGGCGCCGACGCCTTGGAGCAGCACGAAGCGTAGCTTCCCGGCGCGGACCTTCTTGTCGCGCTTCATCGCCGCGAGCATCGGCGCCAGCGGCAGCGGCGCGCGCAACCGATCGGGGAGGCCGTGCGCGCGGACCGTCGCGGCGACGGCCGCGGCTTCCGCCGCG
>Ga0255079_1000362_pt1 | contig 12459 bp, 4 predicted proteins | sample Colum_Atlam_RepB_FD_188586 | JGI IMG/M metagenome (GOLD analysis project Ga0255079, IMG submission 188586) | Freshwater microbial communities from Columbia River, Oregon, United States - Colum_Atlam_RepB_8h | ecosystem: Environmental > Aquatic > Freshwater > River | place: USA: Oregon | collected... | reverse complement strand
TTTGAATGCGGTGTCATTTAGTTCGACGGTGACCACTGACACCATTTACGGAAATATGCGCGTTGCCGGGTCGGCGTCATCATTCTATGTGGCGGGACAGAACAACAAATACTATTATACCACGAATGGTGGAACGACATTCTCGGGGCGAACACATACGACCACTTCGTCGGCGGCGCAAGAGAGGCGCATATTCTATAACCAAGCAGTTCCGGATGTGTATATTATTTGGTCGCCATCGGGCGAATCGGATTGCGCGGTAATTCGCGACTATTCCACGTCAACTATCACCACTTCGTCTTCGCCCAGTTATTCGTTCAGTTCCCAGATTCAGTTGACGGCGCCCGTTTACATATACGATTCGCAATACGCATTTGTCACCGGATACACCGATGTGTCATATTCATTGTGGCAATTCGATATGTCCAATAATCAGATATCTTCCGTATATACGAATACAGAGGCAGAAACATTTGCAGGGTCCAAACAGATTCGCGCATTCTACGCGTTTGACTTGTCCAGCATTATTTTGCTTACATACGACGGCAAATTGTGGTATACGCGCAATGCCGGCGGATACTGGACAAGCGGCGTCATTGCGGATTATGGCATAACATCCTCTCTTTACAATAATATTACCACGATTAATGGCGACCCGACCACGTTCAACATTTTGGGCCAAGGTATCTACAAGTTTGACAATTTGCTGACCGATTACACGGGAGGCGAATGGCTCCAATTGGAGAGCGACGCCAATAAACGGCGCATCAATTCATACGCGGTAGTTGCGCCGACGACGACGGCGGTAGCACCACCCACGGCGTGGTATTTCTTGGGAAGCAGAGACGCGATAGTATGGAACACAATACAATCGGTCAGCACGGATGCGTTTACCGCAGGAGAGGAGCGCAACTTCGCGATTGCCCCGATCGACTACAAATATTATCGGATGTTGATGACGGCGCCAACCACGGGTAAATCCAGTGTGGCCATGGGCGAGTTCCGCCTCTTTTACACGGAATATGGCCCAACGGGCACCACGGGCACTACGGGGCCAACAGGACCAAGTGATACGGGTTCAACGGGAGCATTTGGACCGAGAGGGCACACAATATTATTTGGTACAACAGGAACTACGGGACCGACAGGTTATACGGGTTCTACAGGTGCTACAGGCCAAACGGGACAAACTGGTAGAACAGGCCAAACCGGCGCAACTGGCGCAACTGGTGACGCAGGTCCGACAGGTGCCATGGGCGCAACTGGCCAAACGGGTGCGAGAGGTGATACAGGCGCAAAAAGCGATACGGGTCCAACGGGCTCAACTGGATCACTAGGCCCAACAGGACCCACCATTGATTTTGATAATTACACGGTAACAGAGAAGGCCAAAGGTACAGTCTACGATTTTACCTCAACCATGGACGGAATGTTGTTGTGGAATGATGCGACAGCCATGACGAAGTTTGATATATCAGCCTCTATAATCTCAAAAATATATGACAAATCATCCAGCAATACGACATCAACCTTTTTTTTAACAGCAGGAGGTTCTACACGACTGCTATCCGAAAATATCATTAATGGTAGACCTGCGATTCAACTAACCAATACTGGTTTCACCAGTCCATTTGCGACTACTTATGCTGGAACCACATTCTCATTCTTTATGGTAGCGGAGTTTAATAGTCTAACAACATCACCCCGTATCCTCTCTTTCGGTCCAGGAACGGCAACTAACGATGCCTCTTTGAATACCGCGTTCATATTAACTGGCACGTCCAATTCACTAACCCTAATTAGAAACAGTGTCCAATTCTCAGTTGGCTCCATAACACTTGGCACCCCCTATTTAATTGCCGGGTACTTTGATGGCACAAATGTATACACGGGTCTCAACGGCGTCTACACATCTTATTCCTCTATTGGCAACTTCTCTATTTCCAAGGCTGGGTTGGGAATCAATACATATGACAACACTGGCGCAACACATTCTACCGACTTTGGTGAACTCATTGCGTACACTTCTGTTCCAACAACAGATCAACGCCAAAAAATAGAGGGACAACTTGCGTGGAAATGGGGTCTTGCCTCTTCTTTACCGGGTGGTCATCCTTTTTCGGCTATGTCGCCCTACAAGAAAACACTCGGCAGATTCTCCCCCATCTATGTGCCAAATGTATCTTCTACCAGTTTTTCTGGTCGTCTAATTAATACGAGGCCCATCACATATTATCCAATGGAAATAACATCCGGCAAAAAAATTGGTAATGTGGCCGCCATCGACGCGCTTCCCGACAATACCTACAATGGACAACCTTTTTACGATGCCGCCATCAACGATGATATGCCGCTTTACTACACATTTGACAGCGATTCCGTTTCCGGACAGCTAATTGGGAACAAAGCGTCTGGGGCTTATGTGTACGACGCATCGCTTTCCGCCTCTGCTGTCATATCCGGAACAAGCCAATTTGGAACCGGGTCTCTCACTTTGTCGGCGACCTCGTCCATGACACGGCCAACCACGACGATTGCGCCTCTCGGCACATCTTTTGCCTTCTGGCTGAGAACAGCCTCTACTGCCAACAACGCATATGCGTTCCTATTCCGCAATAATGCCGACAATACACAACAGGCGGTATATTTCAGTCTGGTTACTGGCGGGTCATTTATCCTGGGTGTCGCCAATAGTTCAACTAGCAGCAGCACGGTGGCGCCAGGAACGGTCATCAACAATAACACGTGGAATCATTTTGTATGGACAATTGGGTCCAATGGAACCTGGGTAATCTATGTAAACGGCGCACTGAATAACACCTATACGAGCAGATTGTATCCGACCGTGGGCGACCGAAACACAAATACTTGGGGCACAGGATTTGACAGTGCGCTAATCGACGAGTTCCAGCAATACAATCGTGTATTGACGTTGGCAGAGGTTCAAACAATATATGCAGGAACTATTACGTATAATTCGGCGTCCAATCCGACAATTGTCGCAACCGACTCCAAGTTTGGCACAAGTTCCCTCTATTTCCCAGGAACCACATATAGTGGGGCGGTTGCTTTAAATCCGATTACGCTTTCAGATGCATCATCAATAACAATTTCGGCGTGGGTTAAGTTTGCGTCGTTGGATTCTACTCCAAGAACCATTCTTTCGATGGCAAATGCGACAGATTCTATCCGATTGGCGGCGACATCAAGTAATTACCAGATTATTAGAGGTGCGACAACTTATAATGTATCTACTATACCTATTATTAACACATGGACACATTTGGTCGCAACTGCTGAAAAGAAATCAACAACTGCCTTTTTAAGTACAATATCATTATGGTATAAGTTTGATGGCGATTTAATTAATTATGGCTCTCTTGGATCCGCGGCAAATGGTACAGGATCGCCTGTATTCAATTCTTCCGTTTTCAGAAGAGGAACTCAATCACTTAGTCTTAGTACATTAGTTACTGTTCCAAGCATAAACTTAAGATTTACAACAGGAATAACATTTGCGTTCTGGGTATATCCAATTTCAAATACAAGTAGTGTAGTAATTGCTAGTTTCACAAATGGAACAGATTCATTTGATATAGTTTGGAGTACTAATAATATTGGTATAAGAATAACAGCACCTGTTTTTGGTGAATCATTAAACACTGGAATAAACGCAAATACTTGGTCACATATTGCGGTATCAATGACATATTCTACATCTACAACATCAACATGGTTATGCTATCTTAACAGTAATCTTCAATATACATTTACAACGAATAGACCCTATTTTGCTGTAAATAATTATACTACTAATCGAATTGGTGGGATTACAGGTTATCTAGATGATTTCCGTATTTATAGTTCGGTATTGTCAGCAACTGATATTGCCGGTGTATATAATGATACATTTCAAGGCTCAAGTACAACTATTCCAAATGCGGATTTTTATAATTTGAGTATTAATAATGTAAATACTTATTCAAATCAAACATCAGTTGTGTCATCTAATTTGACATCATTCAACAAAATCGCATTAGGAATTAATGCTGATACGTTGCTTAATAAAATGGATGGATACATTGATGATGCCCGCATATACAATAGTGCTTTTTCTAGTATGCAGATTTCTCAGTTATTTGACGGTCGTGCTGACCCAAGCACATTGGTCAGCTATTACACATTTGATTCTGAATCGCTCAGCACATCTGGTAATAGTTTTGCCAATTATGCGAGTGGCGCACCGGTGTATGATGCCATCCTCGGAAACCCAGAGCTTTTTACAATATCAGGTGAACGTATTGGCTCAGGATGCCTCTCTTTCCCGAGCACCAGTTATAGTGGAAATGTCCAACTAGGACCAGTCTCACTAGTAGATACCAGCAATATTACAATCTCTACTTGGGTTAAATTCTCATCATTGGACGCAACACCACGCACCGCAATATGTCTTGGTAATACAGCAAATAGCAGAAATATTTGTATTCGCGCAACAAGTACTAATTTCCAACTAACATATAGAACATCCACAACAAGTGAAGTTATTGCAAATATTTCAAGTAACCCAACAGCAAATATATGGTTTCATTTGGCAGCAACAATTACAAATGCTGCAATAAATACATGGAGTTTATATGTCAATGGATTAGCAAATACATTCAATGGTCAGCCAACTGTTGATTTGACAACCCTTTACAATAAAAATGGCGCTGGATACGACACAAGTTTCAATAATCAAAAAATGCATGGCTTCATCGACGACACTCGGATTTACAACCGCACTCTTACCGCGACCGAGGTTTCTGCCCTCTACAATTCATCGACTATCACATACACCGAGACAAGTCAGAATATTGGAACCGCTCTCGACGTTTCCGTCACCTATTTTGTGCCAAAGGCATTCACCGGCGCAACGGGTCCAGCAAATAACACTGGGGGCGCTACTGGCGCGACTGGTCCAAAAGGCGCACAAACATTCGGAACCATCGGCGAGACTGGTCCCGCCGGACCCACCGGCACAACTGGTCCCACCGGTTGGAGAGGTCCCACCGGTTCATTTGGGTCTGTGGGTCCAACAGGACCCGGTCTTGTAATTGGCCGCACTGGCTCAACCGGTCCAACAGGTCCCGGAACTGACGGACAGCTTGGTGAAACCGGTCGCACTGGCCAAACTGGTCGCACTGGTCAAACCGGTACAACAGGTCCCGAAGGTGAATCATTCAAAGGCGCAACTGGCCAAACCGGGCGCACGGGACCAACCGGCGAAACGGGTCCCCAAGGCTCGGCAGGAACTGATGGTCCCACGGGTCAAGCCAGTTTGACAATTGGCCAAACAGGTACAACCGGCACCACTGGCCCCATAGGTTCTCTCGGGTTTATGGGTTCTCTTGGTCTCATGGGCACCACAGGTCCCACTGGGCAATTTGGACCGGGTATCGACGGTGACATGGGTCTTGTCGGTACTCAAGGCTCAACTGGCCCTACGGGCCCTACTGGTGTTCAAGGCTCCACTGGTCTCACTGGTCCTACTGGACCCCAGGGTTCAATGGGCACACTCGGCTCTATTGGAACAACCGGCGAAACCGGTCTAACTGGCCCAACTGGACCTCTCGGTTATCAAAGCTCTTTCGGCTCCATGGGAACAATGGGCACCACGGGCACCACGGGACCTTATGGACCAACGGGTCCTCTCGGTTCGACCGGTCGTCTCGGCTACATCATTATGTCCGCCGTCCCACCCAAACAATATGTATTCCAAGACACGATGAAACACACTCGCCAGCTCTATTCCAAGGCAATCACGCTCAATTCGTATTCAGTCCCCGACACCGCCATTACTGCCTCTATTCAGAGCGACGGACTCCGACTGAATACCGACGTGGTCTACACATTCGGCAAGAATCGGCAGCCCGTTTATTTGGCGCTCGTCGGAAATACAACCGCCTATGGAAAAGCCGTCTCAAGAAACCTCTCTACATGGTCCCCGATGATAGATGCGTCTTCCACCGCTTTGTCGCGCGTGGTCTGGGATGGCATCAAGTGGATAATCACCTCTACCGCCACGCATTCCATTTCCACGACCTATGACCAAGTGACGTATCGCCGGTACACGGTTCCTAATGAATACGCCTCAATTGGATTCAATCCCCGCACGAACCAGTATGTCGCCATCGGCAATTCGGGTCTCTATACCAGTTTTGATTCGCTCAATTGGACAACCAATCCGTCGGGTACGGCGCTCATCAACAATGCCTCTAATTACCACAATGGCAAAGTGGTTTGGAATGGGGCCATCTGGGTGGTCGCCGGCAACGGCGGTGTCAATTCGCTGCTGTACAGTGAAGACGGGATAAATTGGTACAGCGGCAGCTCCGGTATATTTGATGCGTCATACGGTTCATTCGACGTCGCGTGGTCAGGCTCTATTTGGGTCGCAGTGGGCGCACCCGCGGGCAACCGTGAAGTTATTGCTTGGAGTGCGGATGGTCGGTCTTGGACGACGGTGGCAATTGACGCCGTAATTATAAAAAGCAAAAACAACGCGGTCTACAATTCAAACAAACCAGTTAGCATTGAATGGGACGGTGTTGCGTTTGTCTTAACGTTGGATTACCGCGTTAGTGCTGGCAATCACAATTACGTGATTAGTTATGATGGTATCAACTGGTCGCACGCCCAGGGCACCATCATTTATAGCGCAAATATTGCCAAATGGACGGGTTCCAACTTTATTATTGCGGGCGAAGACCCCGTGAACAGTATTTTGGTAAAACAGAATGGCGGGTATGCGGACTGGCACATTTCTCACGCGGCGTACAATTCCACGTTCTATGATGTAGAGGCGAATACCGAGTTTCAAAATATCATTGTGTTTCCGAGAACGATGATGATTGCGGGTACAAATCATAGTCATGATGCCGTGACATGGACCGATGCCAGTATTAATCTTGGTTTAATCCTATCAACGACTGTTCAAACGGCGGCGACGAATGGTCGGCTCTGGCTTGCCGGAGGCAACGGAGGCAACGGAGGCAATGGTACACACAATACACTAGCATATAGTCGCAATGGACATACATGGTTTGGCGGCGGTGCCGATATTTTCACAACGACTTGTGCGCGAATTGTTGCGGGGTCTTATGGGTTGTTAGCGCCATTCAAACCGGTTATCCAATTTAGACCCACTACATCCGAGAGACCCGAAGGAGTCTTGTGGGTTGCCGTCGGCTCCGGTCTCAACTCTCTCGCATACAGCTACGACGGCATTTATTGGCACGGGCTCGGCACCACGTTTTTTGCCGCTGGCACGGCCCTCGCCTACAATGGGTATAAATGGCTCGCCGGTGGTTCCACGGGTTCGGCATATAGTGTCGACGGATTCAACTGGACCGCAACCTCTCTCACCGGAGTTATCGATATCATTTGGACAGGCACACTTTGGCTAGCCGCATGTTCGTCCGGACTATACACGAGTTGCGATGGAACGGCATGGGCCGCCAATACCGCGTTAGCCGCCTATACCATCACCGGTCTCGCCTCTCATAATACCACAGTATTTGCCATGTCAACGGGTATCCTCTATATCAGTCGCGGAGACCTTGGAACCTGGACGCCACATTCGTTTGGCGGCGCGACACCAATTACAGGGTTTGCCCATACCGGCACCGAATACTTGTTCTCATCGGGCACCAGCATCTATAAGTCGGTTGACCTGATCACTTGGACAACAACGACCTTATCGGGTCCAGCTCCCTCTATTGCCATAACCAATTCATCAAGAGGAACCGCCATTGTGAAACCGATGGTGATTGCGTGTTCCGACAGCATATACAACACGCTTGGGTACAGTTATGACGGGGTCCAATGGTATGGATGCGGCAATTCGGTTCTCCAGACCCGTGCCAATCACGCGGCGTGGAATGGCTCCATCTGGGTCGCCGTGGGTCTATCCATTGGTACTTGGTTCGCCGTGAGTCGCGACGGTATCCACTGGCAGCAACAAACAGACTCTACATTTGTAGAGGGATACCAAGTCGCGTGGAATGGCTCACTCTGGGTCGCCGTAGGCGAAGGTGCCTCACATTCAATTGCCACAAGCATAGATGGAATCGTGTGGACCGGAGTCTCGGGGTCAAAGACATTGTTTACAACGAGAGGCACATCAATTGCCTGGACTGGTGGACAATGGGTCGCCTACGGCTCCCCCGCTGCCACGGCGACGAGTGTAGATGGGCTCACATGGACAAGCAGTTCCTACATCGTTGGGGACCTGAGCAGTGTGCTAATCGCAGGCACAGCGACATCCTCTACGGGAACGGCAGCCAATGCCTACGACAAATCGGCGGCGACTACGTGGTCATCGGATTCTGGAGTGTACAACGGTCAAGGCACATATACAGGGTCAGCGACCCTGGGCTCAATCGCCGGCGAATGGCTACAATACTCATTGGCGACGCCTGTGGTAGCCCGGTATTACTCGGTTTGCGGCCCGGCGAACAACCAGTTCCCCAAAGCCTGGACAGTACTCGGGTCCAATGATGGCAGCGCGTGGACAACCATTGATGTCCAAGACTTGAGTATGGCGACACCAACACTCGCGCCCTCTCTTCTGTTCTCTACAACAAACACGACGGCCTATTCATATTACGGAATCGTGTTTCAAAAGACAACCGGAGGTTCAGCGGTCTCTGTTTCAACACATGATTTGTTCGCGCCTTCTACTGCGGCGTTGTCCAAATATCATCGCGTCATAAACACAAAAAAATACGTGGCCTCTACTGTTTCAACAGGATACTCGACGCTGATGTATTATAGAGGATTTGATTCGGGCCAGTTCAATGGCCAAACACAGAATACGGGATTCGCAGACCCCAATATCAAGTTGTCGTCGTATTCCTACAATGGGCAATACAGCTTGATAACGGACTTCTCCAATTCCGCCGTATATTATAACACGGACTTCTCGCAAAACCAATTGACTAGTGTGAATCTTCCGGGAACGATTGTGAACAAACACACATCGTGCTACAACGGCGCCTTCTTCTTTGTAGGAGGCAGCGGCACGATGAAAATCCTCTATGCGCATGAGAGCAACCTGACAACGTGGTATAGCACGGCGAACGCGGACACGGTATTTGGCGGAGGGGCAATCCTCTCTCTAGTATCCAATCCAGGACTAGGATTTGTTGCGCCGCCAAATACGGTGTTCTTGACACCGGGAGAGAAGTTGTCCATCTCGGCGCCGAGGTTTTATGATGAGAGTATAGAGAGGCGTGGGGCGACATTTACGGTGTCGCTTATATAAGCTTTGCTTATCCCTCTCTCAACAGAAGTATATTCCATCGGTGTATATATAGAACGTATACCCATGTCATTTAGTGATTACATCAAGATGAAAGCACTAAAACAAACAAAGAATCTCCATCGTGTAGGAGCAAATATCACATTTTTGTCGAGTGCCGACCTGGCCCAGCACAAACGCATTTGTACAATCTTGGACACAGAGGAGCGCGACGAATATGGCGACGTTATTGGAAAAAACATGTTTAACATACCGATTTTGAATGATATGACAAAATGTTTGCCGAATACGTACAAGGGAACATCAACGATGCCCGTTGTCTATTCAACACCGCGAATAACTACGCAGAACGTCAAGTTGTCAAAAAACAAGCCTATCTTCTAGGCTTTATGAGACAATCCACCACAGAAGAACGAGACAAATGATTACGCTCCACAAATTGAGCGTTGAACCCCGTTCTACAAACAACGTGGCATTTTTCGCGCAAATCGCAATTTTACCACTACTGCCTCTCATAATCTCCAATATTGCGGCGCATATTTCCGCTTTTTGTTCGGGGTTTCGCAAAGCCTTGTTGCTGACATAAAACATAGGAACACCCGAATACATATTGTTGGGGACATATGCTGTGGTTAAAGCAACCATATCGGTTTTATCCCAATAACCATTCTCATCTACAGAAACACCGGTCATAATGTCGACGCGGTTGCCTGATTGATATATTGGCGCTGAATTATTATAGCCTCTAAGGTTTCTTGCACCAATGAATCTTGTGCCGATGAATCTTGTGCCGATGAATCTTGTGCCGATGAATCTTGTGCCGATGAATCTTGTGCACAGAATTCTTCCCAAGTGTTTAGACATTTTATTCGATTTGATTTGTTTGATAATGTTTTGTTTGGAAATAAAAACATTCCAAAATCAATTTTTTGTATTGTATATGATATATGCCATATACAATTCGTAAAGTGAGAGGCCGACCTTGTTATCGCGTTAAAAACCGCCGAACCAAACGCGTGTTTGCCAAATGCACCAGCAAAAAAAACGCCAAATCCCAGATTAAACTGCTTCATGCCATCGACTACAATCCCAAGTTTCAATTACGGAGTGATTCATAAGTTGCGGCTTTCTGGGTTGCTGCTCTAAGTTGCTTCTGGTCGCATCTTTATGAGTCGCTTCTGCTCGTCGCAGCTTTATCCCTCTATCATCACCAAATCTATCATCGTCGCAAACTCTTCTTCACTAATCACAACTTTGTAATGCATATTGACAAAACACCGCAAGCAAACAAGCACATCCACAATGGCATTGTGTAGATTGGCCGGTATAGTGTCGAACAAATGCTCATGTAATTCGAGCAGCGTCGGCCATTTGGCGTATGGTTTCTGCCCCGGTTTCTCCACCATAATATTACACAACTTCACGCTAGACATCATCGTACAAACATGTAGAGTCCCCGTCAATTTATCTTCGGCGTTGTCAAATAACAACATGTTCCGGATTTTGGGATGTTCGCGATGTCTTTCAATTTCAATTTTCAACATTTGCGAGTCGAATTGACGATTGTGCGCAATAATGATATGGGCCATATCATAGAGGCGTTCAAATTGAATCAGCGCATCCTCTATGGGTATTCCCTTTGTGTCGCACATTTCGCGAGTGATTCCAGTAAGTTCCGTGATTTTGGGTGAGATGACCACGTCGGGTCCAACTCGAATAAAATAGTTGTGGGATTCAATGATTCGCATGTCTTCTACATCGTACAAGACAAAACTGAACTGGATTACGTGGGGATTGGTCTGAGTAGAGCCGGCTTTTGGCAAAAGGCCGGTGGTTTCAACGTCGTAAACGAGTATCAGCGACATATTTATGAGTATACAAAATAAGTTGTTATGTTGTTTTAATTTATACACAAAAAACAATTCAATTTTCCAACCCCCATAGGGGGTTGGAAAACACTTAGACCCCCCCTACGGGGGGTCCAAACAATTTTATGGGCAGCGACGCGGTCGATGCCCATAAAACAATTCAAATAAAAACCGTAGGTTTTTATCCAAACAATTTTTCAACCGATGGATACTCCATCGTTTGAAAAACACTTTTACCCTACGGGGGGTCCAAACAATTTTATGGGCAGCGACCGCTCCCAATAAAACAATTGCTTGGTTATTCCCATACAACAGTATCTTCGCCCAAGACTGTTTTTAATGCTTTATAAAGCAGGTCTTGTTCTTCTATGGTAAGTGTATTATACGGTTCATACGCAACTAGACGTTGATAAGACCATCGTAGTTGGCGAATATTATTGTTTGGTTCTGGATGAGGAACCGCGTTTTTTTTGTTTATTTTGAACCCCCCTTCGGCGCGGTCCAAACGTTCGATTGGCTCAGCATCTGCTGGTTTGTGCTCATTGTAAAACTCTAAGATTTTTACAAAATCATCGCGATTGATTATGGATGTATTGACTTTTATCGGCATTTTACTGTATTAACTTTTTTAAATCTGTTAAAATTAAATATTTAGTTCAATTTTTTAACCCCCCCCGTAGGGGGGGCAGCGACCGTTGTCATACACCTTTTTACATTTCAAACGCCGACTCTTTGAGTCGGCATCTTTTAATGTGAAAAGGCAACTGTTACTTTATAACCGATAAATTGCCTTTGTTATATTCAATAATTCTGCGAAGCAGAATTATGATATATAAATCGGCATTTCAAAGGTTAAAAGGTGTAAAACAATTTGACCCCCTAATCCACCCTCGCGAATGCAAAGGTGTAAAACACAACATACAGACAACACATACAACAACCTAATAAGCACATGACATCATTACCCAACGAATTGGTCGACAATATATTATCATATTGTCCCGGCTATGTGCGCGCGGATTTGCGTCGGTTCCGCATTTCCGTGAAACTGAACAACGCCAATTTCCAAACCCGAATCGCCAATAAATTGGAATTGGAAGAATGCCCTATATACAACTACCTTGGTCAAGAGAACATTCGCTTTGTAAACCAGAAAAATACCGGGTTTCAATCCGGGTATGTGAGTAAACAAATCGACGCGTATTTCATCTTGTATACATGGATAAAAATCGTTTTTGTATAAAATATATGATAGTAAGTCTGTTGTTTTTACACTATAAATTATAAATC
>Ga0255079_1000360_pt1 | contig 12468 bp, 9 predicted proteins | sample Colum_Atlam_RepB_FD_188586 | JGI IMG/M metagenome (GOLD analysis project Ga0255079, IMG submission 188586) | Freshwater microbial communities from Columbia River, Oregon, United States - Colum_Atlam_RepB_8h | ecosystem: Environmental > Aquatic > Freshwater > River | place: USA: Oregon | collected... | reverse complement strand
CCCCTACAATTAAGAGATAAGGAATCTTTTGTAAGCTATGTTCGCGTATTTTATAGGTTATTTTCTCATTTCTCAAGTCAGAATCGCATCGGATGTGGTTTTTCTTGAGTTCATCCATGACTTTTGAAGCGTAGCTTGCATGTGCGTCAGCAATATTAAGGATAACCGCTTGTGTCGGGGCAAGCCAAAGAGGCATAGCACCCGAGTAATGCTCAATAAGAATCCCAATAAAACGCTCCATAGAACCTACAATAGCCCGATGCAGCATCACAGGGTGTTTGCGGCTATTGTCTTCCGTGACATATTCAGCGCCTAGGCGTTCAGGCAAGTTAAAGTCGAGCTGGATCGTACCGCACTGCCAAAGACGACTTAAGCTGTCTTTTAGGGTAAATTCGATTTTAGGTCCATAAAAGGCCCCTTCTCCAGGCTGAAGGTCAAATTCGAGCTTATTTTCCACTAAAGCAGCTTTAAGGGCAGATTCCGCCTTATCCCAAGTTTCGTCAGCACCTACACGCTTCTCAGGACGAGTGGATAATTTCACTAAAACGTCCTTAAATCCGAAGTCTTGGTAGGCTTTAAATAGCATGACAATAAACTTAGCCACTTCATCTTTAATTTGTTCTTCTGTACAAAAAATATGGGCATCATCTTGCGTAAATCCACGAACACGCATTAAACCGTGGAGCGATCCTGATGGTTCGTTACGATGGCATGAACCAAATTCTGCAAGTCTTAGAGGCAGGTCACGGTAGCTATGTAGAGCATTATTAAAAATTTGAATGTGGCCAGGGCAATTCATAGGCTTCACCGCATAGTCTCTATTTTCAGAAGAGGTTGTAAACATATTGTCGCGATAGTTTTGCCAATGCCCAGATTTTTCCCACAAAGTCTTATCCATGACTGTTGGGGTTTTAACTTCTTGATACCCATAATCTAAGAACATTTTCCGCATGTAATGTTCAACTTCTTGCCAAATCGACCACCCCTTGGGATGCCAAAAGACCATACCAGGTGCTTCATCTTGCATATGAAATAAATCGAGTTGCTTTCCTAATTTACGATGATCTCTTTTTTCCGCCTCTTCCAACATGAAGAGATAGTTTTGCAAGTCTTCTTTATTGGTCCACGCAGTGCCGTAAATTCTTTGTAGCATTTCATTTTTAGAGTCGCCACGCCAATATGCACCAGCCACTTTCATTAATTTGAATACTTTTAATTTTCCAGTTGATGGCACATGCGGGCCTCGACAAAGATCTGTAAATTCACCTTCGGTGTATAGAGAAACTTCCTGATCTGCTGGAATAGATTCAATAATTTCAGCTTTATAATTTTCTTTAATTGATTTGAAATATTTAACTGCATCATTACGCAGCAATACTTTTCTTGTGATGGGTAAATCGCGATTAGCAATTTCTGTCATCTTCTTTTCAATACTTTCTAGATCTTCTGGTGTGAAAGGTCGTGTATATGAAAAGTCATAATAAAAACCATGTTCAATGACAGGGCCAATCGTTACTTGTGCATCCGGAAATAACTCTTTTACGGCATACGCTAAAAGATGGGCAGTTGAATGACGAATAACCTCAAGCCCTTCAGGATTTTTGTCAGTAATGATTGCAAGATCGCTATCCTGACGAATGACGAATGAAAGATCGACAAGTTGATCATTCACTCGGCCTGCGAGAGCTGCGCGCGCTAGTCCAGCGCCGATATTTTGTGCAACTTCTGCGACGGTAACGTCACCTTCAAATTGTCGCTTAGACCCGTCTGGTAATCTTATTTCAGGCATAGTTGAATTGAATCATTTAGCATTGCATCATTTTATAAGCTTTTAAGCATTCTTGATAGCTTGAGCCATGAGGCAAAAAATTGGTAGGCGCGATTGGAATCGAACCAACGACCCCCACCATGTCAAGGTGGTGCTCTAACCAGCTGAGCTACGCGCCTAAAGAATTTAGGAGTTTGGATTCTATCCTATTGAAGAACCCTAATCAATGATCGCTTCGTAACCATATGTAAAATCGGGGTACTTTAATTCAAATCCACTTTGATTCAACAAAACAGATTGCAATTGTTTCCCGCTTTCCAAGATCGGAACTTCAATAGTATCGGTTGTTAATTGCAGACGATTTCTGATCCACGTTAATACGTCATATTGTTTAGTCGGCACACCATCTGTCACAAGATAAAGTGACTCGATAGGTTCATTCAGCATAATTCGATTTATAAGAAATACAATAAAACGCGCAGCATCTTCTTCGTGAATTCGATTAGACCAATTATTAGTTGCAGGCCAATTGCCTGGATTGCTTTGGGCTAATTGAATCATACGCGTTCGATTAGGGCCATAAATACCAGACAAACGTAATATAGTGGCTTTATCTTTTAGTTGGCGCGCAACCGTTTCAGCTTCTAATAAAGCTTCACCTCCATAATCAGAAGGCTCTGCTATATCGAGCTCACTTAAAATCTTAGTCGTTTTTTGTCCATAAACTCTTGTGCTTGAAACAAAGAAAAGATGCTTGAAGTGATCGAGCTCTAAAATCGCTTCGTAAGTATTTTTTAAGCCTGCTACATAATGCTCTTGGTAACTTTCAATAGACTGAGTGTCTGCAGAAACAGCGTAGATAATAATTTCAGGATTTATTAACTTAATGGCATCAATAGCTTCAGCTTTTAAAATATCAACTTGATGCATTTCAATGGAAGGGGGTGATTTTCTTAAACTTCGACTAAATCCATATAATTTAAATATATCAGGATCAGTATTTTTGACGATTGAAAAACCGAGTTGGCCGCAGCCTACAATTAAAATTTTAAGAGATTTTATTTCCAAAGCGTTTTAAAAATAAATCCAGGAAAAGAGAAAACTAAAAATAAAAAGAAAGTCACCGCATAAAATTCCCAAGCTTGGGATTGAATATGTCCTATCATTTTATGCTCTGCAAAAAGTAAAATGCCACCGGTAATAAAATACAGAATCACCACTTCAAACAAAGCCCAAGAAAAAGGTTTTTTATGGGATGGAAATTTCTTAATAAAAAGAAAGTCACTAAACATCCAAGGGATATTGGCCATGATGATGGTAATCAGAATAAGTATTGATTGCGTCATTTAATGAAGACTCAAAGCTACTGCTTGCGTTGTTGCTTGCATAAATGTATGTGGCACTAAACCAACAACCAGAAGTGCTAATGCGTTAGCCGATAAAATCCATTGCATATCCATTGGGACATCTAATTTACCTTTTAATTTTGGCTCATCAAAATACATCAGCTTTACAATCCTCATATAATAAAACATCCCTATCAAGGCCATCATAACTGCATAGACAACAAAAATTGCAAAGCCCGCATCAAAGGCCGCTTGAAGCACCATGAATTTTGCATAGAACCCTATGGTAGGAGGTATACCTGCCATGCTCAACATAGTAATGAGCATAAGGAATGCATACCAAGGATTTCTCTTATTCAAACCTTTAAAGTCCTCAAGTAGTTCACACTCAAAATTTTTCCGAGACATCATCATGAGTATTCCAAAAGATACAAGAGTCATAAACATATAACTCACAACATAAAATAAACTGGATGCATAACCATTAAGTGTGCCGCTCATCAAGCCAAAAAGAATAAAGCCAATATGAGAAATCGTTGAGTATGCATACATGCGTTTGATATTTCTTTGTGCAATAGCTGTGATATTTCCAATGCCAATGGAAAGCACCGCCATAATGAGCATCATTTGTTTCCAATCAACCATCATGGATTGAAGCCCTTCGCCTAGTATACGAAGTGTAATTGCAAAAGCTGCTAATTTAGGTACAGAACTAATGAGCATGGCAATTGATGAAGGCGATCCTTCGTACACATCAGGGACCCACATTTGAAAAGGTACTGCGCCTAATTTAAATGCAAGGCCGGCAACCACAAAGACCAGGCCTAGTATAAGAATTGCATGGTCTGTAGGATGATTCAATAATGTTGTTGAAATAACGCTTAAATCTAGACTCGAGGTCGCACCATAAATCATCGACATACCGTATAGAAGAAGACCTGATGCAAGAGCACCTAATACAAAATATTTAATTGCTGACTCAGTGGCTTTTTGGTTATCACGATCAAGGGCCGTAAGAGAATATAAACATAAAGAGAGAAGCTCTAAGCCCATATAAACAAGAAGCATGTTATGGCTTGAGATCATAATCATCATGCCCAGCAATGCAAATAGAACGAGCGCAAAGTATTCGCCACGATATAAATCTCGATCTTTCATGTAAGACCGGCTATAGAAAAAAATGAGTGAGGTGCCTATATAACTTATCATTTTTAAAAAATCTGCCAAGCCGTCACGAACAAACATGTTTGAGAAAGCAAATTGTGTTTCGTGACTAAAATGTTGGCCAGTTAAATAAGCACCGCCTAATAAAGTGAATTGAGATAAAGCAAAAATAATCCAACGCGCAGAAGGCTTAATAAATAAATCTGTCATCAGCACAACCATTGCCATTGAAAGCACAAAAATTTCTGGCAAGATTAAAAAAAGATCGGATTGAATAAGTTGATTCATTTATATATCCAGAGGTAATGGTGTGACTGGTTTTATCAAATGCATATGCTCTAGAAATTGAACTGTCGTTGCATTTGTCATATCCGTAATAACTTTTGGGTAAACACCCACTAAAATAATGAGCACTGCCAATATAGACAGGATAAAGAATTCACGCCATGAGATATCTTTAAGTGCGCTAATTTTTTGATTACGTGGTTCGCCATAAAATACGCGCTTCACCATCCATAAAGAATAAGCGGCACCGAAGATCAGAGAGCTTGCCGCTACTAATGCAATCCAAAAATTATTTTGCATCGCACTCATGATCACCATAAATTCTCCTACGAAACCTGAAGTACCAGGAAGCCCACAATTGGCCATAGCAAAAAATACAGCAAAAGCTGCAAAGGTAGGCATTGCGTGAATGACACCACCATAATCTGCAATCTGTCTTGTGTGTAATCTGTCATATAAAACACCTACAGATAAGAACATGGCTGCAGAAATAAAACCATGAGAAATCATTTGAACGTACGCACCCTCAATACCGATTGCATTAAACATAAATAGACCTAGCGTGACAAAACCCATATGTGATATCGATGAATAAGCGATCAATTTTTTCATATCTTTTTGCACAATGGCAATCAATGCAATATATAAAATAGCAATGAGTGACAAAGTCACCATAAAATCTTTTAAATAAATCGCGGCTTCAGGTGCAATCGGCATTGCAAATCGCATAAAACTATATGCGCCTAATTTCAACATCACTGCTGCCAAAACAACTGATCCGCCAGTAGGTGCTTCAACGTGAGCATCAGGTAACCATGTATGTAAAGGCCACATAGGAATTTTTACTGCAAAAGCCATAAAGAAAGCTAAGAAAATAAAGATCTGCGGATAAAGTCCTAGACCGGCATTATAAAAATCTACTACCTCGAATGAATGTGTATGCAAGTAAAGGTAAATGAATGCGACTAGCATTAATAATGAGCCTAAAACGGTATATAAAAAGAATTTGATCGTGGCATAAATTCTATTAGGTCCACCCCAAATACCAATCACCAAGAACATAGGGATAAGCATTGCCTCCCAAAAAATGTAATAAAGCATGGCATCAAGTGCACTAAAAACACCAATCATGAGGCCTGACATAATCAAGAAAGCTGCCATGTATTGCGCAACTCTGTCTTGTATTGATCGCCATGAAGCCATCACAACAATTACGGTAGTGAAGCTTGTTAAAAGAATTAATGGCACCGCAAAACCATCGACGCCTAAATGGTAATTAATATGAAAGGCAGGAATCCAATGAAAGAATTCCTGAAACTGAAACTGTCCAAATGAAAAATCAAATGCTGTGTAAAGTGGGATGGTAATTAAAAATGAAATCACACTACTGACAAGTGAAAGCCATTTGGCTTGCGTGTCACTCATTTTTCCACTTAATAAAAGTATAAGGCCGCCTAAAAAAATAGGTGTCCAAATTGAGAAGCTTAGTAGGTGAGTTAAATTCATCTTATATTTTTATAAAGAAGGTTAAGAATAAAAATACGCCTATCACCATCGCAAAAGCATAGTGGTAAATATACCCTGATTGAATCACACGTATTTTTTCTGCAAACTTACTAATTGATTTAGCAGTTCCGTTAACAAGCCATCCATCAATAATTTTGACATCGCCAATTTGCCAGAATTTCTCACCTAAGAGACGACTGCCAAATGCAAAAAACTTTTCATTGAATGAATCAAAGCCATATTTGTTTTGTAACACTTTGTAAATTATTTGTGTGCGGTTAAAAATTACTTTAGGTAAATTTAAATTCACTTCATAACAGTAATAAGCGAAAGCAACGCCACTAAGTGCGAATAAGAAGGGTAAGCTTGTGATGCTATGCAAAGCCATACCAAAGGGTCCATGATAAATTTCTCTAAAGTGATGGCTTAAGTGTTCCATCGTAGGATGCGCTTCAATATCTAAGAAAATACTTTGTGCAAAAAAACTACCGAATAAAATTGGCTCGATTGTCATAAAGCCAATCACAACAGAAGGGATAGCGAGAAGCACTAATGGCAAAGTAACGCTTAACGAACTCTCATGTGGGTTATCTTTTGGACTTAAGCCATGATGATGATCGTCATGATGTGCAAGTTTTTGAAGACGCCACTTCTCTTTGCCATGAAATACAAGGAAATAAAGTCTGAAAGAATAAAAAGCTGTTACAAATACACCAACCAATACAGAAAAATAAGCGAAGTGACTTCCTGAAATGTGGGATAACTTCACAGCCTCAATCAAACTATCTTTTGAATAAAATCCTGAAAATAATGGCGTCCCTATTAATGCTAAAGAGCCAATCAAAAAAGTAATCCAAGTCACAGGCATGTATTTTTTTAAGTTGCCCATGTTTTGAATATTTTGATCGTGATGCATACCTATAATGACTGAACCAGCACCTAAGAAAAGTAAGGCTTTAAAGAATGCGTGCGTCATGAGATGAAACATAGCAACCGAATAAGCTGAAGCGCCTAACGCCACTGTCATATAACCTAATTGTGAAAGTGTTGAGTAAGCTATGACACGCTTAATATCATTTTGAATGATGCCCAATAAGCCCATAAACAAGGCTGTAATAGCACCAATGATCATAACGAATGAAAGGGCTGTATCAGAAAGCTCAAATAAAGGTGATGTGCGTGAGACCATAAAGATACCTGCAGTGACCATGGTTGCCGCATGAATCAGAGCTGATATAGGTGTCGGACCTTCCATCGAATCTGGAAGCCACACATGAAGAGGCACTTGTGCAGATTTGCCCATAGCTCCAATAAATAACAAAATACATATTACGGTAACCACATTAATAGGCTGACCAAATAACTGCATTGTATGGGCCGCCATAATGCCTGTACTTTTGAAAACCGTCGCGTAATCAAGAGAACCTGTCCAATATAGAATCAAGGCAATCCCTAAAATAAAACCGAAATCGCCGACGCGATTTACTAAAAAGGCTTTTAAGTTTGCATAGATTGCGGTGGGTCTCTCAAACCAGAATCCAATTAGAAGATATGAAACAAGACCTACCGCCTCCCATCCAAAAAAGAGCTGCATAAAGTTATTACTCATGACTAACATCAGCATTGAAAAGGTAAACAAGGAGATGTAACTAAAAAATCTTCGATAGCCTGGGTCTCCTTTCATATACCCCATCGTATAAATATGAACCATCAGAGATACAAAAGTCACAACCACCATCATCATGGCAGTTAAATTATCAATTAAGAATCCGACTTCAAATTGATAGTGGCCTGTGACAAGCCATTGATAGATGGTTTGATTTAAAACTAAACCGTTAAGAGTCTCATTTAAAGTTATGCATGAGATAACAAACGCAAAAAAGACAGAGGCGATTGTCATGCTTGAAGCAAAATACTCTGGCAATTTTCGACCCAAAATACCCACGCAAAAAGATGCGATTAGGGGCAATAAAGGAACGGCTAGATATGGATAGATAGAATTCAAATGATTACCCGTTAAGACGATTTAAGTCGTCTACATTAATAGAGCGAGTATTTCTGAAAATTAAAACGATAATTGCTAAACCTATCGCAGATTCTGCAGCTGCCACCGTTAAAATAAAAAAAACAAAAATTTGACCAGCAATATCATTTAAATAATGTGAGAAAGCAATAAAGTTGATATTAACTGCGAGCAACATTAACTCAATCGACATAAGTAAAATAATGATATTTTTTCGATTAAGAAAAATACCCACCACACTGATTGTAAATAAAATCGCGGCAAGGATAAGATAATGCGATAAACCAATCATGTTCTCTCCTTCTTTTTAGGTTTTATGTATTTTTCTTCCGATTTCATTTGAACTAATCGCACTCGATCTTCACGTTTTACAGCCACCTGATCACCAGGATTTGCCTTTTTACTATCTTTACGATCGCGAAGCGTCAATGCAATGGCTGAAATAATTGCAATAAGCAATACGACAGAAGCTAGCTCAAATGGAAGCACATAAGTTGAATACAATGTATTGCCTATCATTTCTGTATTCGATGTACTTGAAATTGATTCTGAAATAGGTGAAAGATTAAATTGTTTAGTTTTAAATACCATCACCATTTCAACCATCATGAGGACGCCAATAAATCCTGCCATAGGCAGATAATCCCAAAAACCTTCTCTTAATTTATCAAGATTAATATCAAGCATCATGACCACAAAAAGAAATAAGACCATCACAGCACCAACATACACAAGCACTAACGCAATCGCTAAAAATTCAGCATGCAAAAGAAGCCAAATACCTGCAGCATTAAAAAATGCTAGAACAAGAGATAGCGCTGCAGTTACAGGATTTCTGGAAGTAATGACGCTTAATCCTGAAGCTAGAAGGACGAAAGACAAAACATAAAAGACGAAATCTTTAAACTCAAACATGTTTATCGAAACCTCTCATCTTGAGCGCGATCTTCCGCAATTTGTTTTTCATATTTGTCACCTACCGCAAGTAACATTTCTTTTGTATAAAGCAAATCGCCTCGCGATTCGCCGTGATAATCAAAAATTCTCGTCTCAACAATCGAGTCTACTGGGCAAGATTCTTCGCAGAAACCACAAAAGATACATTTAGTAAGATCAATATCGTAACGTGTCGTCCGTCTCGTTTTATCTTCGCGCTCTTCAGATTCAATAGTGATTGCCATTGCAGGACATACAGCCTCACATAACTTACATGCAATACATCGCTCTTCGCCATTTGCATAACGACGGAGCGCATGAAGGCCTCTAAAGCGATTAGATTGTGGCGTTCTTTCTTCCGGATACTGCACAGTAATTTTTCTTGCAAAGAAATAACGGCCCGTAAGGAGCATGCCTTTAAGTAGCTCGATAAGCATCAAGCTTGATAAGAATTGTTTAGTTTTTTTAATCATTTAGTGAAATAAATATCCCCATGAGGTTTGCATCATGCCTCCAATAAATACAATCCAAGCAATGGTGATTGGAATAAAAATCTTCCAACCCAGACGCATAATCTGATCATATCGATAACGAGGAAATGTCGCTCTAAACCATAAGAAGAAAAATAATAAAAATGCGACTTTAATTAAAAGCCATAAAAAGCTATCTGGAATAAATGGAATGGGTGATAACCATCCGCCTAAGAACATTAAAGCTGCAAGCATCGATACTAAAATCATATTTGCATATTCAGCTAAGAAGAAAACTGCAAAGGCCATGCCTGAATACTCTACGTGAAATCCAGCTACAATTTCTGACTCACCTTCAGCCACGTCAAAAGGCGCTCGATTTGTTTCTGCTACAGCACTAATAAAGTAAATGATGAATAAAGGAAATAAAGGCCAGATATACCAATGCCAAAACCCACCCTCTTGTCCCATGACAATTTTTCCTAGATTCAAGCTGTTGGCACACATTAAAACGCCTACTAAAGTAAATCCCATTGCAATTTCATACGACACAATCTGAGCTGCGGAACGTAAACTTCCTAAAAAAGCATATTTAGAATTTGAAGCCCAACCAGCAATAATTACCCCATACACAGCGATAGATGTCATAGCTAAAATATATAAAAGACTTGCATCAATATCTGCGATCACCACATTGAGATCGAAAGGAATGACAGCCCAGGCTGCAAAAGCTGGAGCAATTGCCAAAATGGGCGCTAGGAAAAATAAAACTTTATTTGATGCTGTAGGAAGAATAATTTCTTTAAATAGAAGCTTTAATGCATCAGCAATAGGCTGCAGCAATCCAAAATAACCGACACGATTAGGTCCGATACGGACTTGCATGTATCCAATCACTTTTCTTTCGAAATAAGTAAGGTAGGCCACAGATATCATCAAAGGCAAAACGACAGCTACAATTTTTAAAAGCACCCATAATGTTTTGGCAATATCAGGCCACCAAATTCCAAATATAGATGTCATCAAAGCATCCATCTTAAGATGCGCCCCTTGGAATTATTTTTTGAACTGTGATATCACCGTAAATATCAGCCAGATTAGCCGTTTCATCGATACCGCTTGGTATATAGATGGAGCCTTCTGGAATGCTTATGTCTTCAATAACCATAAGACTCGCCCATTGATTACCTTGCATAACTTTAATTTTATCGTTCGCTTTAAGTCTTAATGTTTTCATTTCTAAGGGATGTAACTTTGCATGTGCTTTTGATTTTTGAATCGCTGTTTGAAGAGATGGGGCTCTTCTTACAATTGGATCTATAAGGTATTGATGTATCTCACCAATGCGAGAGAATTGCTTTGGCTTCGTGTTGCGTATTTTGTAATCGCTTGTGATATCGATTTCATTAGAAAGCTCTTTTGAGATGAATTGAACATTAGATTTAATGCGCGCTTCTTTAACATCTAGACTCGATTCATAATCAAATCCTTTTAAGTCAAGATGATTAGCCAATACTCTTAACACTTTCCAGGCCGGTCTTGATTGACCTAAAGGCTGAGTGACAGCTGTATAGCTTTGAACTCGCCCTTCTATATTAACGATCGTACCTGATGATTCTGTAAATGGTGAGATGGGGAGAAGTACGTCCACATTTTCAAGGTATTTCGAATTATATGAAGTTAATGCAACAGTGAAGTCTGAGGAAACAATTGCATTTTTCATTAGCTGTGCATTTGATGCATCTAATTGAGGCTCAATATTTAATAAAATATAAGCTTTTAATTTTTTCTCTAACATCGTACGCGCATTTAAGCCGTCTTTTTCAGGGAGCACATTAATGGCATGAAGTCCGACACTATTTGCATAGCTTGGCAATAGAGCAAAAGTAGCTTGAGATAATTTTGAAATTTCAAAAGCAAGTTGATAGATGGTTGCATAATCTGGATGCTCTTGCGCTGCTTGGCCTAAAAGTAATGATGTATTATTTTTTTTACCTGCTAAAACATTTTTCATTAAATGCTCTGCTATTGCATCGCTTGTTTTATCTGTTTTAACTTTTTCGATATCAGCTTTTATAAATTTAATATCTTTTTTTAATATGCCTTTTATTTCTGTCATCGATTTTAAAATTTTTGCGAGCGCATAAGGGAACTTATGTGGAGCCTGTATCATTTTCTCAGACACGGTCATAAGAGGATCTGCATCTATTGAGTTGACTATAAAAAGATTGGCGCCATGATTTACAGCCTTACGAATTCTTGATGCTAAAAGTGGCTGTTCATTTCTTATATTGCTACCAACTAAAAGGTATTGATCAAAGTGACCAATTTCATCAATACGACAACCCAGCCAAGGCGAGCCTTGATGCTTTATTGAAAAGTCCGATTGACGTATCCGATGGTCAATGTGAGGTGACTTTAATGTGCTGCTTATTTGCTTAGCTAATAAGCCCTCTTCGATTGAGCTTTGTGGTGATACTAAGACACCTAATTCTTCCGGGCCGTTATGATCTACGACATGTTTTAATTTTTCACTTACAAGTGCTAAAGCAGTTTCCCAATCTGATTCTTTCCATTGACCCTTTTCTTTAATCATAGGAACTTGTAAGCGATCTTCACTATTTAAGCCTTCATATGAGAAACGATCACGATCAGAAATCCAGCATTCATTAATAGACTCCTCTTCACGAGGAAGCATTCTGATCACTTTGTTTTGTTTAATATGTGCTTCAAGAGGGGAGCCAAGACTATCATGGTGAGCAAAAGTTGTTCTTCTAATTAACTCCCATGTGCGCGCTTTATATCTAAATGGTTTACTTGTAAGTGCTCCTACAGGACACAAATCAATAATATTGCCAGAGAGTTCTGATTGAATGGATCGATCAACGTAAGCGGTAATTTCTGAATGCTCGCCACGACCGACCATACCTAGCTCCATCATACCGCCTACTTCTTGTAAAAATCTTACAC
>Ga0255079_1000350_pt1 | contig 12720 bp, 17 predicted proteins | sample Colum_Atlam_RepB_FD_188586 | JGI IMG/M metagenome (GOLD analysis project Ga0255079, IMG submission 188586) | Freshwater microbial communities from Columbia River, Oregon, United States - Colum_Atlam_RepB_8h | ecosystem: Environmental > Aquatic > Freshwater > River | place: USA: Oregon... | reverse complement strand
TCACGAGTTCGGGATGTTCCCGCTTACATGGGACACACGTCGAATTGAAGAAGTTGAGCACCACCCACGAACCTCGTCGACGCGACAGGTCGAACGATGCGCCGTCGTACGTGGTGCTCACCACGGCCGGGGCCGGCTTCATGAGAAGTGGTGAATCGGCGGTCTCGGTGGAGCGTCCGGCCGACACGGCGAGCACCACCACGAAGAAGACCATCACGGCGGCCACGGCCGACGCGACGATGGGACCGAGTCGGCGTTCAGACATGGCCCACCGCTTCGTCGGCGGAAGCGAGACCCTCCGAAGTGGGTGCCACGGGTCGGCGACGCGAACCGGGGAAGGCGGCCAGAACCGTGCCGAGTGCGGTGAGTGCACCGCCGATCCAGAGCCACAGGATCATCGGCTTCACGAACACCTTGATACGTGCTTCAGTGTCGTCGGGTCGGACGTTGCCCTCGAGGGTGAGATACAGGTCGTGACGCAGGCCGGTCTTCACACTCGGCGTGCCGATGTCCATGCCTTGTCTGATGTACTTGCTACGCGCCGGTGCATAGACCTGATCGTCGTCGATCCGCACGGCGGCCTTGACCGACGCCTTCACGTCGTCGCTCTCGACCGACAGACCCTCGAAGGTGAACGAGTGACCGGAGAACTCCACCCGGTCACCGACCTTCATCACGAACTCCTGGCTACGAGTGAACCCACCCGAAGCGGCCAGCGCGACCGAGATCACGATCACCCCGAGGTGAACGATCATGCCGCCGTTGGCCCGACCCACGAAGCCGCGCCAACCGTGTCGACGTGAGGCCAATGCGAGTTGACGCAGAGCGGATCCGGCCGCGAAACCACCAAGGGCGAACGCGAGAAGCGGCGCCCAACCATCGGCACCCACGACGAGACTGAACGCGAGTCCGGCGATCCCGACCCACACCGGCCAGAACAGGCGATCGCGTAGCAATTCGCCGCTCGCCTTGCGCCACGGCAGCACCGGTGCCACGGCCATGAGGAACAACATCGTGATCCCGATGGGTTTGGTCATGGTGTCGAAGAACGGCTGACCGACGACGAGTCGACGGTTCTGAAGGGCCTCGACCACGAGCGGGAAGACCGTACCGAGCAACACGATGAACGCGAACACACTGAAGAGAACGTTGTTGGCGAGGAACGCGCCTTCGCGACTCAGAGGAGAGTCGATGGTGCCCGGTGAACGAAGTCGGTCACCGCGCCAGCCGATGAGCACCACCGCGACCGCGACGACGATCGTGAAGAACGTGAGCAACCACGGCCCCACACTCCCCTCGCTGAACGCGTGAACGCTGTTGATCACACCGGAACGGGTGAGGAAGGTTCCGAGAATCGTCAACGCGAACGTGGCGATCACGAGGCTGAGATTCCAGACGCGCAACATGCCGCGTCGTTCCTGCACGAGCACCGAGTGAAGGAACGCGGTACCGGTGAGCCAGGGCAGGAAGCTCGCGTTCTCCACCGGGTCCCACGCCCACACGCCGCTCCAGCCAAGGACCTCGTAACTCCACCAGCCACCGAGGATGATGCCGACCGTGAGGAAACCCCACGAATAAAGGGTCCAACGACGGGTGGCGAGGAGCCAACCCTCGCCGAGACGTCCGGTCACGAGAGCGGCGATGGCGAAAGCGAACGGAACCGTGAAGCCCACGTAGCCGACGTAGAGGATCGGCGGGTGGAAGAGAACGAGGATGTGGTTCTGCAGGAGCGGATTGGGTCCGGGTCCGTCGTCGATTCCGGCGGGTCCGACGGCGAACGGATTGGCCGGTCCGAACGACAACAGGAAGAAGAAGATCGCCACCGCGAACATCACGATCATCGCCCAGGCGAGCAGAACGTCGTCCTTCTGACGGCGGAACTTGCGGGCCACCGCGGCGGTGAAGCCGGTCAGGATCAGGATCCACATGAGGATCGAACCTTCGAGCGCGCTCCACAACGCCGTGACGTTGAAGAGGGCCGGCGTGTCACGCGAACCGACTTGTTGGACGTAGGCCAGGCTGAAGTCACGTGTGATGAGGGCGCGCTCCATCACGACGAAGGCCACCACCGCAGCGGCGAACGATGCGTAGGCGTATCGCGAACTCGACGCCAAAGCCCGCGGGTCACCGCGTCGGATGCCGGCGAAGGTGATCAGAGCACCGGCGATGCAGACCAGCAGTCCGCACAGAATGGCGCCGCGACCGAGGGCCGCGTTCAGGCTGACGGCGAGCACGCGGAACCCTTGGACTCACCGTCGTCGGCCTCCACCCGGTCGGGGTTCTCGGCCTTGTATTCGTTGGAGTGCTTCACTTCGATGCGATCGCCCTCGAACACGCCGTCGTCCAGAACTCCGTGCACGACCACCGGGATGCACTCCTTGAAGATTCCACCGGGCTCACCTTCGTAACGCACCGGCATCGACACATCACCGAAAGAGATCGAGAACGTGGTGGCGGTGCCGTCCTCGGACACCGTTCCTTCGTCGACCACACCTTGCACGCGCAGGCGTCGACCTGCTTCGCAACCGTCCTTGGCACCGATCTCGTCGACGTTGCAGTAGTAGTCGATGGCCGAGGTGAGGAACTGCGTCACGATCACACCACCGGCCGCGATGACCACCGTGAGAACGATGATGGGCAGCCAACGACGACGGCGACGAGAACCGGTTTCGGCCACCGGCCGCGGGGTCAGGTCCATGGACGATCCTCGGGCGGAACCTGCTCGGCGAGTCGACGCGAACGACGCACCACCGACCACGCGAAGAGCCCGACCGCCACCAAAGTGACGGCGTAACTCGCGACGATGAAACCGAGGTCGTCCATGTTCAGCCCACCTCGGCCCGACGGGCGGCGATGGCGAGGTCGAGTCCGGTGTCGTCCACCAGATCCTGCAAGGCCAAGGCGCGTTGACGATGGAGCAGCAACCACACGTACATGAGCGTGAAGACGATGACTCCGAGGAAGAGCGTGAAGAGCATGAGTCCGTCCATGGTCACGTCGGTGTTGCCGGCCACGCTCGCCTCCTGATGGAGCGAGTTCCAGAGCTCCACCGAGAAGTGGACGAGCGGGATCTCGAGGACCGCGAGCAAGGCGAGCACCGCACTGCGTCGGGCCCGCTGGTGATGGGTTCCGCCGAGATTGCGAACGGCGAGATAACCGACGTAGGTCACGAACAGGAACGCAGTAGTGGTGAGACGCGCGTCCCAGGTCCAGAACGTGCCCCAGGTGAGTCGACCCCACAAACTTCCGGTCACGAGCGAGATACCCATGAACAACACACCGATCTCGGCCGAAGCACCGGCGATGCGATCCCAGGTGAGTGACCGCGTCCGGCGCCACAAGTAGGCAGCCGAGGAAACGGCGGTGACGATGAAGGCGAGATACGCGAGCCAAGCCCCCGGCACGTGTGCGTACATGATCCGCACCGATTCACCCTGATTGACGTCGGCCGGGGTCACGAACAGTCCGAACCACGTGAGCCACACAATTCCGACGAGGGTCGCGATTCCGAGCGCGCGCGTGAAGGGTGTCCCGGTGACGCGATCCGGCCGCCCCCTCGTGGCGGTGGAAGCGGTCATCGAATCTCCTTTGCTCGGTTCTTACTCATCGACGAGGGGTCCGAAAGCAACCGCTCCCACGACACTGAACAACACCGCGAACACGGCGAGCAAACCGAGCCACGGCCAGCCCTCCGACACCTCGATGCCGTTGGTTCCGAACGCCGACTCGGTCGCCCTCGTGGCGCCGATCAGAACGGGTGCCACCACCGGCAACAACAGCAGCGGGAGCAGGGTTTCCCGGCCCTTGGTGCCGGCGGCCAAACCTCCGTAGAGGGTAGCCACCGACGCCAGACCGGTGGTCGCGACGAGAATCGTCGTGACCAAGAGCACGCCGCCCCCGAGCGAGACATCGGCGCGATACAGCACCACGGCGGCCACCACCAGCGCGATGTCGAGGACGAGGAGTTGCACCGCCACCGCCACCGCCTTGCCCAGATAGATGGCCATCGGATTCACACCGGCCGACCGCATGGCGTCGAGCGCGCCATCGGCGGTCTCCACCGCGAACGACCGCGCGGTCAGGAACAGGACGCTGAAGATCGTGGCCAACCAAACGAGACCGGGCGCCACGCGCTCGAGCACCGCATCCGAATCGAGCGCGAAGGCGAACATGACCATCACGAGAACCGCGAAAGGGATGACCTGGTTGGTGACCACCCGACTCCGCCATTCGACGAGCAGGTCGCGACGCGCGATGGCCCGTGCCACGGAAAGAGTGCCGGCGTTCATCGCGGGCCGCCTCGCACCTGACCGGCCACGACCTCCACTTGACGCGTGGCCAATCCACCGGCGCGTTCGAGTTCGTGACTCGCCACGATGATCGTCGCCCCCGATTCAGCCGCAGCGCGGAGAACACGATCGAGTTCGTCGCGACCGTCGGCGTCGAGTCCGGCGTGTGGTTCGTCGAGGAGCCACAGTTCGGCTCGCCGGGCGACGAGTCCGGCCAGTGCCGTGCGACGACGCTGACCGGCCGACAACTTCGACACTCGTACTCCGGCGAGACGACCGTCGAGTCCCATGCGCGCCATGGCTTCGCTCACTTCGGCCGACGATGCACTGGACAACCGACCCCAGAATCCGACGTTCTCGGCCACCGTGAGATCGTGATACAGCCCATTGGTGTGGCCGATGATCCCGACGTGCGCCCGCACCCGCTCGCGTTCGGTGGCCAGATCCACACCGCACACCGATGCCGAGCCGCGCTCGAGCGGCAACAGACCGGCACACAGACGTAACAAACTGGTCTTGCCCGCACCATTGGGCCCACGCAACAAGAGAATCTCGCCGCGCTCGACGCGAAGAGTCGCGCCGGCCAGGGCGGGGAACGATCCGATCAGCGCGACCGCATCGATCAGTTCGACGACCGAACCGTTGGCTGCATGAGGGGCAGCGGATGTCGCTATCGGCTGCGCACCGGACATAACACGACAGACGCTACCGGCGACGTTCACCGGCCGAGACCGAGCGCTATCGTCACCCGTCTGTGAGCACATCGGCCGATTCGGGTGGCGCGCGTCGCTCGCAACGGGACTGGTACTGGTTCCTCGGTCGCGCCGGCCAGATCCTGATCGCCACCGGCGTGCTCCTCTTCCTTTTCGTCGGCTACCAACTCTGGGGCACCGGAATCGAGGAGACCCAGGCTCAGAATCGTCTCCAGGACCGCTTCGAGCAGACAATCGCCGACGCGCCCGCGGCCGACCCGACGGCCGATGACGAACTCCCGATCCCGATCGAATCGGGTGAGCCGATCGCGATCCTGCGCATCCCGCGCATCGGCGTGGAGAAATACGTCGTCGAAGGCGTCGAACCCGACGATCTGAAGAAAGGGCCGGGTCACTACCCGCATTCGGTCCAGCCGGGTCGAATCGGCAACTTCGCGGTGGCCGGTCATCGCACGACGTACGGCGAGCCCTTCCGCAACCTCGACGAACTCGAGAACGGTGACGAGATCACGGTGCTCGATGCCAAGGGACGTGAATTCGTCTATCTCGTCACCGGGATCACCATCGTAGGTCCATCCGACACGTGGGTCGTCACGACCACCGACCCCGACACCGCGGTGCTCACGCTCACGACCTGTCACCCGGAGTTCTCGGCCAAACAAAGGCTCGTCGTGTCGGCGAGTCTCGACACCACGCGAACGCCCCCGGCCACCGATCCATCGACTTCATCGACGATCGGCACCTCACCGCCGGTCATCACCGACGACTCGATGATGGTCCGCGACGTCGAAACGTTCGATGCCGGTTGGTTCTCCGATGCGGGCGCCTGGCCCGATCTCGTGATCTGGCTCGCCATCGAGATCACCTTCGCGGCGATCCTCTGGAGATTCGCGCGACGACGGAGCGGAGGCGCGAAGCTCACGATGCTCGCGGTCGGCGCCCTGCCCGGACTGGTGTTCCTCTACTTCGTCTTCCAGAACGTGAGTCGGCTGCTGCCACCCAACCTCTGATCAGCGTCCCTCGAAACGCGGTGCACGCTTCTCCATGAACGCGCGGCGCCCTTCGGCGGCATCGTCACTGTTCCACGCCGCGAGTCGTGCCTTCTCCATGTGATCATCGGAGACGTCTCGACCCGACGCCGCCGAAACACCCTCGAGAATCGTCTTGTGGGCCGCGATGGTGAGTGGCGCGAGAAGAGACAATTCTTCGGCCCAAGCGAGAGCGTCGTCCACGTTGCCGATGCGATGAACGAATCCACCGAGCAGTGCCGATGCCTCGATCGATTCACCGGTGAGGAGCATGTACCGAGCCGGACTCCATCCGGCCTCCTGGGCCACACGTTCGACCGTCCAGCGGTCGACGGCGAGTCCCAACTTGGCGGCCGGCACACCGAACCGACTCGATGCCGTGGCCACGCGAAGATCGCAAGCCGCCGCGAGTTGCGTACCGGCACCGAGCGCCGGACCATCCACCGCAGCAACCGTGAGCACGTCGAGAGCACCGAAACCACGCAGCACCGAAAGCAACGTGTCGGTGAAGACTCCGAGTTCGACGCCGGTCAGATCGGCACCACTGCAGAAAGCCGGCGGTGCGCCCGACAGCACGAGAACGCGGGCACCCGATTCACGAACCATCGATTGTGCTTCGGCGATCGCATGCAGCGTCTCGAGATCGACGGCGTTGCGCTTCTCGGGACGATCGATCACCGCCGACACGACCCGGCCGCGCACTTCGATTCGAACTGTCACGTTCTCACCGTACTCGCTAGGGTTCTCGTGTGACATCGAACGAGCGACACGAGAACGACGACCCCGTTCGAATCCGTCGCCGGCGCATCGCCCACTGGACTCTTCTCGCCAACCGCATCGGCTATTTGTTCTATGCCGTGGCCATCGCACTCTTCGTGATGGCTTTCGCCTTCGGGTTCAAAGGTGTCCTGGTCACCCTCATCACGATCTTCCTGATCGCCGGTTCGATCCTGTTGGCCCCGGCGATCATCCTCGGTTACGCCATCAAGGCCGCCGAACGCGACGACCGTGAGCGCGGCCTGTAGCCGCATGGATTCACTCACGGTCAGCCGTTACCGTGACACCCGACCGACATGGCCATGAGACTCCCCGCCCCGGAACGACGCGAGCAATTGCTGTCGGTTGCGCTCACGGTGTTCGCCCGAAACGGCTACCACGACACCTCCATGAACGAGGTCGCCGAGGCCGCCGGCATCACCAAGCCCGTCCTGTACCAACACTTCGCGTCGAAGCGTGAGCTCTTCCTCGACGTCATCGAAGAAGCCGGCCGTCGCATGATCTCGGCGATCACCACCCAGGCGACCACCGACACCGACGGACGTCGCCGCACCGAACTCGGCTTCCGCGCTTACTTCACGTGGGTCGCCGAGGATCACGACGCCTTCATGCTTCTGTTCGGAAGCGGCTCACGTCGCGATGCCGAATTCGCCGACGCCGTGCGCCAGTTCTCCGCCAAGGTGGCCGATGCCATCGAGCCGCTCATCACCGCCGACATCGACGCATCGCATCGCCGAACTCTGGCCTACGCGATCGTCGGTATGACCGAGGCGATCTCACGTCGACTCGTGGAAGACGGAGCCAAGTTCGATCCCGATTTCGTGGCCCGTCAGGTGAGCGATCTCGCCTGGGCCGGACTACGCGCCGTTCAACGGCCGCGTTGATTCAACTCACGCGCCGCAACACGCGCAGGCTGCCGGTCGCCGACTCCTCGACGAAGCGTCCACTCACTAGAGCCGGAAGATAGATCTGCTCGTACGGAGGTCGTCCACCATCGGCTGGGTCGGGGAACACGTCATGGATCGCGAGGGTGCCGCCCGGTGCCACGTGTGGTGTCCAGAGTTCGAAATCGAGACGGGCCGGCTCCACGCCATGTCCGCCATCGATGAACAAGAACGCGAGCGGAGCCTTCCAATTGCGGGCCACGGACGGCGAGGTGCCCACCACCGCGATCACGACGTCCTCGAGACCGGCCCGGGCGATCGTGCGACGGAAGTGCGGAAGCGTGTCCATGAGTCCGGTCTCCGGGTCGACCAACGACTCGTCGTGCCACTCCCAACCCGGTTGATTCTCCTCGGAGCCACGATGGTGATCGACCGCGAACACGACCGTGTGGTTCTCCCGGGCCGCGGCACCGAGCCACACCGTGGACCGCCCGCAGTACGAGCCAACTTCGAGAAGAGGTAGCCCCGGTAGACGGACGGCCGCTTCGCTCGCCGCACGGTGAAGGGCATCGCCCTCGTCGACGGGCATGAAACCGACGGCGCTCGACGCGACGTCGCGCAAATGCTGATCCATGGTGGTCAGCGAACGCTCACCAAGTGTCCCAGTGAATGATCGAGTCAGCAGCCGGACGCTGGGCCGGCTTGAAATCGGTTCCCTTGGTGAAAGCGAGCGGTGACAAACAGACCTGTTGCACGGTCTCGAAGGGAATGCCGAGAACATCGGCGGCCTGCTGCTCCATCATGAGGTGCACGGTGGTCCAGGCCGTGCCGAGCCCGCGGGCGCGAGCGGCGAGCATGAAACTCCACATGGCCGGGAGGACGTTGCCCATGAGCGACGAGGTCATCATGCCGGGCGCGTTCTCGGCGCGAGCGCCGACGTTGCACGCGATCACCAAGGCCGGCGCATCACCCATGTGATCACCGAGATAGTCGGCCGAGTCGGCCGAACGCTGCTGCTGGGCATTGGCGGTGGTCTCACCCTTGTCGATGCTGCGGATGTACACGCCGTCCATCGACTGATAGATCGAGTAGCACTGGCGATAGATGTCACCGATGGCCTTGCGCTTGGCCGGATCCTTGACGATCACGAACTGCATGGTCATGTTGTTCGAACCCGACGGCGACTGCATCGCCACCGACACGCACTCGCGGATCAGCTGATCGGGAACCTCGCGCGAGAAGTCGAGTCGCTTACGAACCGCCCGGGTGGTCGAGAGGAGTTGGTCGGGGTCCAAGGGAAGCAGTGCCATGGCCGTGACCCTATCCCTGACACCCCTATCCGTCGTCGCCCGATGACCCGATCGACCCGAGTCGTCGTGCGAGAATGAGCACGTGTCCGACACCCTCCAAGGCCTGATCGACCTGCTCGACCTCGAACCGATCGAGGTCAACATCTTCCGTGGCCGTTCACCCCAGGAGAACCGCCAGCGGGTGTTCGGCGGCCAGGTGGCCGGCCAAGCGCTCGTGGCCGCCGGCCGCACCGTCGACGACCGCGATCGACGTGTTCATTCGCTCCACGCCTATTTCCTTCGTCCCGGCGACCCCACCGCGCCGATCCTCTACGACGTCGACCGCATCCGCGACGGTCGTAGCTTCACCACGAGGCGAGTGGTCGCCATCCAGCACGGTCAGGCGATCTTCAATCTGCAGGCGTCGTTCCATGCACCCGAGGAAGGCATGTCGCACCAGACCCCGATGCCCGACGTGCCGGCCGCCGACACCCTTCCCGACTTCAAGACGCGCATGGCGCCGCACAAAGAGATGCTCGGCGAGTGGTACGACCGGCCGCGTCCCATCGACATCCGTTACGTGGAGGGTGACCCGATGTCGCGCTCACGCACGCCAACCGACCGGCAACGCGTGTGGCTGCGCGCCGACGGAACTCTTCCCGACGACCCCACTCTCCATGCGTGCATCGTCACCTATGCGAGCGACATGACGCTGCTCGACACCACGCTTCTGCCCCACGGACTCGCCTGGACCGACAACGTGCAGATGGCGAGTCTCGATCACGCGATGTGGTTCCACCGCTCGTTCCGTGCCGATGAGTGGCTCCTCTACGACCAGAACACCCCGACCACGTCACACGCGCGAGGACTGGCCACCGGTTCGATCTACACGCACGACGGACATCTGGCGATCAGCGTGGTGCAAGAAGGTCTGATCCGGCGCGAGCGCCCCTGACGTCAGCGGCCGCGAAAGTTCGGCGGTCGCTTCTCGAGGAAGGCCCGCACACCTTCGCGATGATCTTCGGTCGCGAAGAGTTCGCCGAGATTGCGCGACACCCACGCGCCGAGTTCTTTCCAGTCCGGATCGAGCGTGGAACGCAGACCAGCTTTCAAACGCTGAACGGCCAACGGCGGGTTGGCGGCGATCCGCCCGGCGAGAGCGAGCGCCGTCGACATGAGATCGACGTGCGGAACCACGCGTGACACGAGGCCGATGTCGTGCGCCGTCGCCGCGTCGAACACATCACCCGTGAAGAGGATCTCGGCGGCCTTCTCGCGACCGACGAGTTGGGCCAGACGACCGAGGCCCGGCGCGTCGGACACCAGCCCGCGGAGCACGAACAACTCGCCGAACTTGGCCTTCTCACTCGCCACACGAATGTCGGCCATGAGCGCGAGCTCCATCCCCCACCCCACGGCCGCGCCATTGACGGCGGCGATCACCGGAACATCGGTGTGGAGCAGGGCGTCGGCGGCCGGAGTGAGCCGCGGCGTGCGGTCGGTGAGAACCGGGGCCTTACCCTCGGCTCCCCCACCCATGACCTGGCGGACGTCGTCACCGCTGCAGAAGGCCGGATCGGAACCGGTGATCACCAGACAACGGACCCCTCGGCCCGGGGCCTCGCGCACGAAGCGCTCGAGATCGGCGTACATCGCGTGGGTCAGCGCGTTGCGGGCCTCGGGTCGATCGAGAGTGATGACACCGACGTGATCGTCCAGTAGTTCGAAGCGGATATCGCTCGGGTCACCGGACGGCGCCGACATCAGCGGCGCTGCCCCATGAACATGCGCTTCAACGCGTTGTAGTTCTCGATGCAGTGTCCGGCGCCGAGTACCACGGCCTCCAGCGGCATGTTCGACATGCGCACCGGAACTTGGGTCTCGCGTTCGATGCGCTCGGCCAGACCGCGGAGGAGTCCACCGCCGCCGACGAGATACATACCGCGCAGGAGGAAGTCCTGCGACAGTTCCGGCGGCGCCTTGGCGAGGCAACGCACCACCGACTGCACGATCTGTGACACGACGTCGTCGATCGCGTAACGAATCTCCTCGGGCTTCAAGATGACGGTCTTGGGCAGACCGGCCATGAGATCACGACCGCTGACTTCGGCTTCCATCTCGTCGGGTGTCTCGGCGGCTGATCCGATGGCGACCTTGATCTCTTCGGCCGTGCGCTCACCGATGGCGATTCCGTGCTCACGACGGACGTAGTTCTGAATCGCGTTGTCGATGTCGAAACTTCCGACGCGCACCGCTTCGAGGGCCACGATGCCACCGAGGCTGATCACCGCGGTCTCGCTCGTGCCGCCACCGATGTCGATCACCATGTTGCCGAGTGGCTCGTCGATGGGCAGGTTGGCCCCGATCGCCGCCGCCATCGGCTGTTCGATCAGCTGCGCATCGGCCGCGCCAGCACGCCGGGCGGCGTCGGTGACGGCGCGCCGTTCGACCTCGGTGATGGCCGAGGGAACGCAGATCACGACCTTGGGCCGGGTGAACCGGGAAACGCCCACACGCTGGAGCAGCAGGCGGATCATCCGCTCGGTGACGTCGAAGTCGGTGATCGCCCCACCCCGGAGCGGACGCACCGCCACGATGTATCCGGGGGTCCGACCGATCATGCTCCAGGCTTCGTGTCCGGTGGCCAGAACTTCACCCGTTTGGCGATTCAGGGCGATGACCGACGGCTCGTTGAGCACGATGCCGCGACCCTGCATGTAGACGAGCGTGTTGGCCGTACCGAGATCGATCGCGAGGTCACGCGCCATGTTCGGTCTCCGAGTCGTTCGATTGAGATTGCACTCGATCAATCACGTGCTGACGTGACTCCGACGACAACGCATCGAGATGTTGGCGGAACGACGCCACCGCGTCATCGGAGTTCGAACGTCGACGACCGGCCAGCAACACGACGAAGACCGACACGCACACCGCGATGACGGCGAAGAGCACGAACGTCATCGGGCGCCCGACTCATCGAGACTCGCGACTTGCGAAGGTTCGGTGATGACCGAGGCCCCGGTGCCCCACGCGGAACCGCCCGACCATTCCTCGCGCTTCCAGATCGGCGATCCCGACTTCAGAGCGTCGATGGCGAAGCGGGCCGCGGCGAACGCCTCGGGGCGATGCGGAGCCGACACGACGGCGAGCACCGAACTCTCCCCGAGTTCGAGGCGACCGACCCGGTGCAGCAGAGCGATCCGACCGACGTCGGGCCACCGCAACCGGACTTCGTCGGCGATGGCCCGAAAACTCGGAAGAACTTTTTCGTCGTAGGCCTCGTAGTCGAGGTGCGTCACGCCATCGCGACGCTCACCGTTCTCCTCGGCATGATCGCGAACGGTTCCGGAGAAGAGAACCACGGCCCCACAGTCGCCTCGTACGGCCCACTCGTACACGTCGCCGACAGCGAGAGGATCAGGGGTGAGTGCGAACCAGTGATCGGCGTTCTTCTCGCTGTGCACGGTTCGATGGTACCGGTTGATCGTGGCCGCTGGTCGGCCCGCGAACACCTGCGGAAAGAACTTCACTATCCTCCGGTACTCGTGGGCCCGAACGACGATCCGACATCGGATGATCCGTCATCGGAATCGCTGCCCGACATTCCCCCGGCCCCGATCCCGGCCCACGAGCGAATGTGGCGTCATCCATCGGAAGTCGGCGCGGCGACGGCCACGCTCGCCGATGTCGAACCACCTCTGAAGGCCGCCGGGCGCGGCGTGGTCGCCGCGTCATTGCTC
>Ga0255079_1000348_pt1 | contig 12734 bp, 12 predicted proteins | sample Colum_Atlam_RepB_FD_188586 | JGI IMG/M metagenome (GOLD analysis project Ga0255079, IMG submission 188586) | Freshwater microbial communities from Columbia River, Oregon, United States - Colum_Atlam_RepB_8h | ecosystem: Environmental > Aquatic > Freshwater > River | place: USA: Oregon... | reverse complement strand
GGGTAACAGTTCCTTCAGTTACTGATTCACCAAGTGCTGGCATAGTTATTGAAAATGTCATATTTATTTTCTCCTAACCATGAGCATGTAGTGGCTTACCGGCCAGGGCTAAGTGTGCCTCACCCATTGCCTCAGACAAGGTTGGATGGGCATGAATATGTTGGGCAACATCGCCAGCATCTGCTTCCCAGTTATAAATCAACTGAGCTTCAGCTAAAAGTTCACCGACCCTAGAGCCGACCATATGTATTCCCAAGATTGGTCCATTCTTCTTCGCAACTAATTTCACAGACCCAGCGGTCTTTAAGATATTAGCCTTTCCATTTCCAGCCAAATCATAATTTAATTCCACAACATCATGGCCTGCCGCCTTTGCCGCGGCGGTGGTAAGGCCAACGGAGGCCACCTCAGGCTCAGAGTAAGTAACACGAGGAACACCATCGTAATTAATCGCTCTTGGCTTTAAACCTGCGATTTCTTCAGCCACCATTATTCCTTCAGCAAAACCAACGTGGGCTAACTGCAAAGTAGGAATTAAATCTCCTACCGCCCAAATTCCTGCCACATTAGTTCGACACTTATCATCTACTAAAACATAACCTCGCTCCATCTTTATGCCAGCTTCTTCATAACCTAAGCCGGAAGAGACCGGTCCGCGACCAACTGCCACCAAAAGCACCTGGGCAGTAAATTTCTTACCATCTTCTAATGTGATTGTTACATCTTTCTTACCGCGCTCAGCGGATTTAAACTTAACGCCTAGCTCAAAATTAATGCCACGTTTTCTAAATGCGCGTTCAAGTTGCTTACTAGATGATTCATCTTCAAGTGCTACTAAGTGAGAGAGTCCTTCAATAATTGTTACCTCAGATCCAAATGATTTCCATACTGAGGCAAATTCGCAACCAATAACGCCGCCACCTAAGACAATTACTGATTTTGGAACATAATCAAGGTGCATAGCTTGCTCACTAGTCATGATCTGTTTGCCATCAATTTCAAGACCAGGCAATGTTTTTGGCGATGATCCTGTTGCTAAAATTATATTTTTTCCAGTGTATTTTTCACCATTAACCTCAATTGTATTTTTAGAGATTAACTTGCCAGAACCTTGAACGTAAGTGACATTTCTTGATTTAACTAAACCTTCTAATCCTTTGTGTAACTTTGAAACCACGCCATCCTTATATGTGTTAACTGCGCCCATATCCATTGAATGAAAATCTGCCTTAACACCAAACTCACCTGCATGACGAGTGTTATCTGCAATCTCACCGGCATGAAGTAGGGCTTTAGTAGGAATACAACCTTTATGTAGACAAGTTCCGCCAAGTTTTTCTTTTTCGATTAGAACTACTTTTTGACCTAATTGAGATGCGCGTAGTGCTGCGGCATAGCCACCACTACCACCACCGAGAATTACAAGATCAAAATCGGCCATGAGGTAATCCTTTCACAAAATTACCACCTGCTAATACCTGATAAGTAGTAAGCATTATGACTGTGATGAAGCCAACTCAGCTAGGCAAAGCAGTGAGCGTAGGGCAATTCCGGTTCCACCAACTGGTGTGTAGCCATGAGCGGTTTTCTCATTAAATGCTGGCCCAGCAATATCTAGGTGCAACCATGGAGTTTTTGGATCAATAAACTCTTTTAAAAACAAACCTGCCACCAACATACCGCCCATTCGATCTCCAATATTTGCTAAATCTGCAATTGGTGAATCAAGTGATGCTCTAAGTTCAACGGGTAGCGGCATTGGCCAAAATGATTCACCAGCAATATTAGCTGCAGTTAAAAATTGACCACTAAAGTTTTCATCATTTGTCATCACTGCAGAGGTTCTACTACCGAGTGCAACAACTTGGGCGCCAGTTAAAGTGGCAACATCAATGATTGCATCTAACCCACCAGCTTTTTTACCAACTTCAGCGGCTTTAATTAATGCATCTGCTAAAACTAATCTGCCTTCAGCATCTGGATTTAATACTTCAACAGTTTTTCCACCATAAATAGTAATTACATCACTTGGTCTGGTCGCGGTATCACTAACCATATTCTCTGCCAACGGAGCCCAGGCATCGATCGCAATTGGAAGTTTTAACTGCGCAATTGCAAAGATCGCTGCAACAACAGCTGCTGCCCCTGACATATCTGCTTTCATTGCTTCCATGCCATTAGCTGGTTTAAGTGCAAGTCCACCAGTATCAAAGGTAATTCCTTTACCAACAAAGGCGAATCTCTTCTTTGCTTTAGCGGGTGAGTAAGAGAGATGTAGCAATCTTGGGGGATTTACTGAACCTTGCCCAACACCAATAATTCCACCGTATCCACCCTTACGAAGTGCTGCCTCATTTAGTACTTCAACTTTAACTCCATACTTTGATGCTAATTTTTTAGCACGAAGGCAAAATGAATCAGGAGTTAACGAAGAGGGTGGGGTATTAACTAGATCTCTAACAAGAAAAGTTTGTTCAGCAATTATCTCAGCGCGCTTGATTGCAGATTTAGCTTGGGCGGTATCAGCAAAACGAGTAACAATAGTTATTGAGGAAAGTGGACTCTTTTGACCACTTTTAGTGCTGCCGCGAAACTCTGTGAAGGAGTAAGAACCTAACGCCGCTCCCTCTGCAATTGCAGCAATTTCGGCAACAGATTTGTGTGGCAGAGCAAAACTTGCGCCCTCATTACCAAGAAGATTTCTAGAAGCAGCTCCTGCTGCTCTGCGCAAAAGCTCTGGGCTAAAGTTTGATTCAATTTTTCCTAGGCCAGTGAAAACGATTAACTTATTAGATTTGCTGGGTAGTTTTATTACTTCATCAATTTCACCAGTAGCGCCCATAGTAGTTAGCGTGGTTAGTAAAGTGGCAGTGTCTATTTGTGCGCCAGTTGATTCAATTTGCAATTTTTTGCCGGCTAAACCAAGACCAACAACTAAGATTTCACTATCTGCTCGCTCAGTTAGTTTAATCTTTAGCATCTAAACTCCCATTTTTGCTTAATCAAGTCACTGTATTGGCTAGGGGGTAAGCCTAAGGGATACCCCAAAAAAGATGATAATCATAGAAATTGCTACCTGTGCTAAAAATTAATCACTGGAGTGTAGGTTTGGCCAATGAATAACTCACCTCTGAATTCTAGGCATTTGCAGTTAAATGCAAAGATGGCAGATTTTGGTGGGTGGCTAATGCCAATTGAGTATCCAGAGTCTGGAGTAATTGCAGAGTACTCTGCAGTGCGCCAGCAAGTAGGAGTATTTGATGTTTCCCACCTCGGCAAAATTTCCGTTAAGGGAGAGGGTGCGCTTAATTTTTTAAACCAAATGCTAACTAATGATTTAAATCGAATTAAGGCTGGGCAAGCGCAGTACTCACTTTTATGTAATGAAGATGGTGGAGTAGTAGATGATCTTATTGTTTATCGCAATTCAGATACTGATCTATTTTTAGTTCCAAATGCATCTAATACAAGTTCAGTATTTAAAATCTTAAATGATCAAGCACCTAGCTCAGTTGAAGTTAAGAATCTACATAGTGAGTATGGCGTAATCGCACTACAGGGTCCTAAATCATCACAGGTACTAGAGATTCTTGGAGTGAAAAGTTCAATAGATTATATGGAGTTCATAAATACCACTATTGATAATTGCCCAGTTATTTTATGCAGAACTGGCTATACCGGAGAATTTGGTTTTGAGATTATTCCAAGGTGGGCAGATACTGAAAAAGTTTGGGACAAATTAATAAACATAGTTAAGCAACTTAACGGCGTAGCTTGTGGCTTAGGAGCGCGAGATGTACTTCGCACAGAGATGGGTTACCCGTTGCATGGACATGAACTATCCCTTGAAATTTCACCAGTTCAAGCATCAGCTAGCTGGGCAATTGGTTGGCAAAAAGATTCATTTAGAGGTAAACAAGTCTTAGTTGAGCAAAAACAAGTGGGCACTAAATTAAAGCTTCGAGCTATTGTGGCAACAGATCGGGGAATTCCTCGAAAAGATATGCAGGTAAAGGATAAAACAGGCAAGATTATTGGCACAGTCACGAGTGGAACATTTTCACCGGGCCTAAAAAAAGGAATTGGTTTGGCCCTAATTAATCCAGAAATTGTTAAAGGTGATCAAGTATTAATCGATATCAGAGGCGCGGATTCATTATTTAATGTTGTAGATCTACCTTTTGTGCCATCAAAGGTCCGTTAACAAACTTAGTAGTGCCCACCCCAAAAACGCCAGCCATATTCAGCAAAGCTTGTACCAGCAAAAAGTATTGCCACATGTAAACCCAGAGCTAATGCTTTTGCAATTACTAACTTAATTCTTGAGGTTGTTTTCGTCGCGACAATTATCAACTCTTGCTCAAACATAGTTTTCATCATTTCAACTCCTAATCAGGGAACTTTACATCGCCGTTAGTAACAAAAACAAATGCCAGGCCGTCACCTGGTTTCATAGCTAACTCGGCTACACCAACTTGAGCCCAAGCCCATTTTCCATTTAAGTCAAAAGGATTTGGAATTACTTGCCATCTTTTCTCAAGTACCGCCCAATATGCAAAAGCTGCTGGCATCTCTTTGCACTCTTCAATGTAATCTTCATGCCCCTTTACGCCAATTGGTGTGCTGGGTTTTGGTAAATTATTTAATCTGCAAACCACATTATTTCCGTATTTATTTGTTCCTTCTAATTTAAAGTTTGCATTTTGCATCAACTCTAAAGCTGTAATTTCACTAGTTACTGGAAGGCATTTTTCATAATTATCATTCTGTGAATCTAGGCTGCCGTAATCAACAAGAACATTTACACAATTTGCTCGTGTTTGGGTAGACCAAAGAGAGATACCGCCAACAATTAGAACTACAGCGAAAATGGCAGAGAAAAACTTTCTTGCCTCAGTAGATACATTGCTAAACATGGTGCCCCTTTAGTTAAGAGGCTTACGCAGGCATTGAAACTCACCAGGTGAGAATCCATGCCCCGCAATCCTCGACGGGTGGAAAAAAATTTGTGGGTAATCCGACTTGAAAAAATCTTCTCACGGTTGCGGGACAGTGCCGGATTTACACCAGCTTCCCCCACTTAAATCACTTCTTCAATATCAAGTTGTGGATGAAGTCTGATACCAAATATGGCTTTAGGCAACTGACCACGCTATTGCAGGCTTTGACTGTGGCAGTTATTGTTCAGATATGGAACATAGGCGGCTTGGCAGTTCAGGAATGTATGTCTCAGAGATTACCTACGGTAATTGGCTTACCCACGGATCTCAGGTTGAATCAGATGCAGCAATTAAATGTGTAAGAACTGCATTGGATTTAGGTATAACTACTCTAGACACAGCTGATATGTATGCCGGAACTCGCGCAGAAACTGTATTAGGTAAAGCTCTTAAAGGTGTGCGCCGTGAGTCTTATGAATTGTTAACTAAAGCCTATTGGCCAACCGGTCCTGGAAAAAATGATCGCGGCCTTTCTCGTAAACACATTATGGAATCTTGTAACGCCTCTCTTAAACGGCTTAAGACTGATTATGTTGATCTATACCAAGCCCATCGCTTTGATGTTGAAACACCACTAGAGGAGACTCTTGGTGCATTTGATGATCTAATCAGAAGTGGCAAAGTTTTATATATTGGTTTTTCTGAGTGGAATGCAAAGCAGATTGCAGCAGCATTAAAAATCCAAGATGAAAAAGGTTACTACCGCTTTATTTCCAGCCAACCTCAATACTCAATGCTTTGGCGAGTAATTGAGAGTGAAGTTGTACCTCTGTGTTCAAATGAAGGAATTAGTCAAATAGTTTGGTCGCCAATTGCGCAAGGAGTTCTAACCGGTAAGTATCTTCCTGGTCAGAAAGCGCCAGCAGGTTCTCGTGCTACCGATAAAAAAGGTGGCGCCGATATGATTTCAAGCTTTATGAAAGAGCCAATTTTAAATGCGGTACAAAAGTTAATTCCGATTGCTAATAAAGTTGATTTAACTCTTGCCCAACTTGCAATAGCTTGGGTACTTCAAAACCCAAATCTTTCTAGTGCAATTATTGGTGCTACCAAGCCGGCTCAGATTAAAGAAAATATCAAAGCAGCGGGTGTAAAACTGGATAAATCAATTATGGATGAGATTGATCTAGTAATTGGTGGCTTAGTTGAGAGAGATCCTGCTAAAAACGCTAGTCCAAATCCTAGAGCCTAGTTTTTTTACCTTTTTCTTGCAGGTCCAACCTGCGGCGCAGGAGCTCTTAATCTACGAAGTTGAGTAGAGCGCATCCAGCCATATAAGCCAAGTCCCTTTGTTGGTTCTCCAGGAAATTTCACCGCGACTAGTTTTTTAATTTTACGAGACATTAAAAATCCGTTTACTCCAATAAAGATCATAGATGAATACATAATTGCAACTGCTAGAAGCTGAATAGCAGGAACAGGAATTAATGTTAAAAACAAAATAACAACAATAATTACTAGGAAATACTCAGAAAATGATCTGCGCTCATCAATATAATTTCTAACAAATCTGCGAACTGGTCCTTTATCTCGAGCAGGCATAGCACTCTCTTCACCACGCATATATGCGGCTCTTGTTTCCATTCTTCTAATTCGCGTTTGTTCCTTTAATGCTTTTTTCGATTCTTTACTGGCGCCCGGAGCCAGTGGTGAAAGATTTAACTTCGCCTGAGCCTCTTTGCGCTTAGGAGTGGGCTTACCTTTTTTATCAACCATGAGATTAAGGTAGAGCCAACATTCGCTCTAATGCAACTTTTGCATACTTCGCAATCTCAGCTTCAACCTTAATTTGATTGACCAACCGGCCACCTACAAGTGACTCCATGGCCCAAACAAGATGGGGCAGATCAATCCGGTTCATGGTTGAGCAATAACACACAGTTTTATCTAAGAAAAGTACCTGCTTATCTAGATTCTCATTAGCTAATCGGGAGACAAGGTTTAATTCAGTGCCAATAGCCCATTTTGAGCCAGGGGCGGATTCTTTAACAGTTTTAATAATCATCTCAGTACTTCCAACGACATCAGCATTTGAAACTACCTCATGTTGGCACTCTGGGTGCACTAAAACCTTTATTCCGGGTACCTGCTGCCTGACGTCATTAATGTTTTGAATTGAAAACCTTCCATGTACTGAGCAGTGGCCTCTCCACAAAATAACTTTAGAATTCTTAATTTGATCATCGGTTAAGCCACCATTTGGTTTCCATGGATTCCATAAAACACAATCATCAAGAGTTAGGCCTAATGATAAAACTGCTGTATTTCTGCCTAAGTGTTGATCTGGCAGGAATAAAATCTTCTCACCATTTTCAAATGCCCATTTCATAGCTCTGGCTGCATTTGAGGAGGTGCAAACTGCGCCATTATTTTTACCAGTAAAAGCCTTAATGGCAGCGGATGAGTTCATATATGTAATTGGAATAGTTTTTGCTGCTACACCTAACTTACCTAATACCTGCCAGCATTCATTTACTTGCGAGGCAGTTGCCATATCAGCCATTGAGCAACCAGCAGATAGATCGGGCAGAATTACCTTTTGATTTGGAGTGGTTAAAATGTCGGCGCTCTCTGCCATAAAGTGAACGCCACAAAAGAAAATGAATTCAGCATCTGAGTTATCAGCTGCTGCTTGTGCCAATTTAAATGAGTCACCACGAATATCGGCAAATGCAATTACTTCATCTCTTTGATAGTGATGTCCTAAAACCATTGCTTTTGAGCCAAGGGCAGATCTTGCAGCTTTTGCCCGCTCTACTAGCTGCGGATCACTTGCGGCAGGTAATTCGCCATCACAGGAGACGCCCCGCTCACTAGTTAGATCCCGCTCACCTTTTTGCAGCAGTAAATCAGTTATTCCCATGAGGGGAGTGTAAACGCTCACAGGTTTTGGTGCTCAAAACACTGCTCCGAACTAGTAACCTATGAGCCTAGGCAAAGTGATGGAGAAGAGTGAATATGAGCACAGAGTCAACAACTACAACCGATGTTGCAATTTCATCATCTTCAATTGCACTCTCTGATGTTGCAGCTGAAAAAGTTTCTGCTCTATTAAAGCAAGAAGGACGCGATGATTTAAGTCTTCGGGTTGCAGTTCAACCTGGTGGTTGTTCAGGTCTTCGTTACCAACTTTATTTTGATGATCGTAATTTAGAAGGTGACACCGTAACTGAGTTTGGTGCAGCAAAGGTTCGAGTAGTTACCGACAAGATGAGTACGCCATATCTAATGGGCGCCACAATTGATTTTACTGACACGATCGAAAAGCAAGGTTTCACAATTGATAATCCAAATGCCCAAGGCTCTTGTGCTTGTGGCGATTCATTTAACTAAAAGCTAAATCAACAAGATGAGAGTGGCAGTTGCCGGCTCAGTCGGTGGCGACCACATCATGAGTTTTGGTGGCAAGTTCACCGATTCCTTAGTTGCTGGATCATTAGCAAAAGTTTCACTTTCATTTTTAGTAGACACTCTTGTAATTAGGCGTGGTGGTTGTGGCGCCAATATTTCATTTGGAATGGGCGCTCTAGGACTTAATCCGATTTTAATCGCAGCAGTTGGTCGTGATTGGGTGGATTATGAAGCCTGGTTAAAGCGCCACGGGGTAGACACTTCACATGTATTAGTTTCAGAGACACTTCATACTGCAACCTTTATGGTTACCACCGATACTGAGTTAAATCAGATCGCATCTTTTTTTCCAGGGGCAATGAGTGAGGCAAGAAATATTGAACTTGCTCCAATAATTGCTAAAACTGGCAATTTTGATTTACTAGTTATCTCGCCCGATGACCCAGAAGCGATGATGCGCTACTCCCAAATGGCCAGAGAGTTAAAGATTGCTGTAGCAGCTGATCCATCACAACAAATGGCTCGGATGGATGGCAAAGAGATTGCACAATTAATCGATGGTGCTAAGTACTTATTTTTAAATGAGTATGAGTTAGCACTTGCTATTCAAAAAACTGGTTGGACCGATCGACAATTATTTGATCGCGTGCAGGTCCGTGTTGTCACATTAGGTTCAAAGGGTGCTCAAATAGAGGAGCATGGCAAGGAAACAATTTATGTGGGAGTGCCAAAAGAAAAAGAAAAACTAGATCCAACGGGAGTTGGCGATAACTTTAGATCAGGATTTATTGCCGGTCTTTCCTGGGGCCTTGGACATGAGCGGTGTGCTCAACTCGGCTCAATGCTTGCCACATACTGTATTGAAACTACTGGAACTCAGGAATACAGATTCACAAAAGATGAGTTTTTAACAAGATTTGAAACTGCTTATGGCAAAGCTGCAACTGATGAGGTTAGGCCTCACCTTAATGTGAAATTAGCGGGTTAATTAGAACGTAGTTTTGAAACGCTAGTTTTAAGTGCTTGGCAGAAATCCTTAACAATCTCAGATGTAATCTCTTTATGAATCGTTAATCTAATATTTCCAGTAATTGGTTTACCCATTGCAGCTAATACATGAGATGGTTTCATGTCAGCTGATTTACAGGCTGAGCCTGAGTCAACTGCAAAACCTTGATCCTCTAAGTCAAGTAATAAACGATCCGCCTCAATTCCTTTAATTGATATGGAGAGAAATTTGCCCAGACTATTAGCGCTAGATGCGATATCAACATCAGGGATCTGTTCTTTTATAAAGCTAATTATTTCATTTTTTAATTGAGCTCGGTTATCAGGTTGTGAAAGATAGTTTTCAAGTGCAACTGCGCTAGCTAGTAGTAAAGGTAGTGAGTAGGTGTTTGGAGTTCGAGTTAAATCATTATGGGGTAGGGGATTGCGCCAAGATGCTGATGATTTGATAACTAAGATGCCGACTCCAGCTGGCCCCGCCCATGAGCGGCTATCAAATAAAGCAGTTTGATAATTGAAGTTAGGTAGTAAATCAACTCCACTACTTGTGCAGTCTGCAAAAATATTCCCCCCACCTTTGGGAGCATTTTGGATATTTCCAGTTTCACCGTTTGCAACTTGCCAGATTAAAAGGTCATCGGAACCAATGCCACTTTCTTGAATCATTCCATCACTACTAACTGGTAGTTCAGTAACAGGTCGGCCATTATTTTTTTCATTTGCTGTGATTGCAAAAACTTTTTGCCGATCAATGCTTGAATAAAATAATTTGCTCTCAGCATTTAACAGCCCAGTGATACCTAACTGAAAACCAAGGTCAGGTTCACCTAGAAATTCAATCTCATCACTTCTAACATTTAGCGCTTTAGCAAAACTTTGACGCACCTGCTCCAAAATAATGTTGACCTGCCTGGAGCTAATATTTAATTTAGAGGGATCTGCCCATGCGGTCGTGAAAAACTGCGGTAGTAGGGCAATAGCGGCAGGGTGTAGCACTCTTTCCTGTTGGAAATCGCCTGTGATGCGAACCACCTCATACCCCTAACCAAGAATGTAAAGCAACCCAATGGCAGAAGGTTATCCTTAAGCCATGCGCCGGGCTCACCTTAAATTCCTTCCGACTTTGCCTGCAGCAACCTTTTTACTTACTAGTTGCTCCGGCGGAGAAGTATCTGGTCTTGGATTTGAAGAGGGATTATCGAGCGTAAATGATCAATCACTCTCACTCTGGCAAGGTGCATGGATAGCGGCGGCAGTAGTTGGAATCTTTACCTTAATTTTGATTTTATGGCCTGTTTTCTTTCATCGTAAAAAAGATGAAAACTTTCCAAAGCAAACCCAGTACAACATTCCAGTAGAGATTGCTTACACTGTTATACCTTTTATTATCGTGGCAGTTCTTTTCTATTTCACCGCACAGCGCGAATCTCGAATATTAAAGATTTCACCTGATAATCAAGTCTCACATTTTATTGATGTAGTTGGATTCCAGTGGTCTTGGCAGTTTAAGTATAAAGATGCCGGTGAATACAAGAGCGCAACAGTAACTGGAACCCCAGCGCAGCCGCCAACACTTTACTTACCATTAGGTGAAAACGTGAGATTCACGTTAACAGCTAATGATGTAGTTCACGGTTTTTGGATTCCCGCCTTCATGATTCAAATGCAAAATTTACCTGGAGTTACCAACCAGCTTGAATTCGCAGCTACTAAACTTGGAACCTTCCCGGGTAGATGTAATATTTTATGCGGAAGAAATCATTCACAGATGCTATTTAACGTTAAAGTTGTAACTCCAGAAGAGTATGAGAGTTACATTCAATCATTGGTAGCCGAAGAGAAAGCAGCGATTTCATGACCACTTATGCTCAACGCCCAGTAATTTCATCATCTGCTTCAGCGCCAGCGCCCACGTCAAAGGGCAAATTACTTGTTAAGTGGCTTACTTCAACTGATCACAAAACGATCGGCTATTTGTATTTAATTACATCATTCGCTTGGTTTTTAATCGGAGGATTACTCGCATTATTACTCCGAGGTGAGCTAGCTCGTCCGGGAATGCAATTTTTAAGTAATGAGCAGTACAACCAAATCTTTACCATGCACGGAACGATCATGTTGTTAATGTTTGCAACGCCCTTATTTGTTGGGTTTGCAAATGTGATTATGCCTTTACAAATTGGCGCAGCAGATGTGGCCTTTCCAAGATTAAACATGCTTTCTTATTGGTTGTATTTATTTGGTGGAACGATGGCATTTATTGGATTTATAACCCCAGGGGGCGCGGCATCTTTTGGTTGGACCGCCTACGCACCTCTATCTCGAGTTGAGTACTCACCAGGTATTGGCGCAGATCTTTGGTTAGTTGGCCTTGCAATTGGTGGCCTTGGCACAATCCTTGGTGGAGTTAACTTTGTAACCACAATTTTAACTATGCGAGCACCTGGTATGACTATGTTTAGAATGTCAATATTTAGTTGGAACGTATTGTTAACTTCAATTTTAGTATTAATTGCATTCCCGCCACTTGCGGCAGCATTTTTAGCACTTGAATCGGATCGATTATTTGGTTCTCATATATTTGATCCGGCAAATGGCGGAGCTATGCTCTGGCAACATTTATTTTGGTTTTTTGGCCACCCCGAGGTTTATATCTTGGCGCTACCATTCTTTGGAATTGCAACTGAAATCTTGCCAGTCTTTTCTCGCAAACCAATCTTTGGATATAAAGGCTTAATCGCAGCAACTATTGCAATTGCTGCTTTATCTGTCGCAGTTTGGGCACACCATATGTATGCAAGCGGGCAAGTGCTCTTGCCATTCTTCTCGTTTATGACATTTTTAATTGGTGTTCCAACTGGAGTTAAGTTCTTTAACTGGATAGGCACGATGTGGCGAGGATCAGTCACCTTTGAAACCCCAATGCTGTTTGTACTCGGCTTCCTAGTAACATTTTTATTTGGTGGTATTACTGGAATTATCTTGGCATCACCACCGCTTGATTTTGCAGTCTCAGCTTCTTACTTCGTTGTTGCTCATTTCCACTACGTGTTATTTGGAACCGTGGTCTTCGCTATGTTTGCCGGTTTCTACTTCTGGTGGCCAAAGATGACTGGCAAAATGCTAAATGAGACTTTAGGAAAGATACATTTCTGGACTTTATTCTTTGGTTTCCACATAACATTTTTAATCCAACACTGGCTAGGAATTAAAGGTTTTCCACGTCGATACGCTGATTACTTAGCTAGTGATGGCTTCACATTTATGAATATGGTTTCAACTGTTGGTTCAGGATTACTTGCACTGTCTATGATTCCATTTGCGATTAATATTTGGATTACTCGCTCAACTCCTTCGGTAACAACTGATGATCCT
>Ga0255079_1000346_pt1 | contig 12784 bp, 12 predicted proteins | sample Colum_Atlam_RepB_FD_188586 | JGI IMG/M metagenome (GOLD analysis project Ga0255079, IMG submission 188586) | Freshwater microbial communities from Columbia River, Oregon, United States - Colum_Atlam_RepB_8h | ecosystem: Environmental > Aquatic > Freshwater > River | place: USA: Oregon... | reverse complement strand
GGACGATCCACCACCACACGCAGCCAGACCGATTGTGGCCGCAGTCGCGATTGCGAGAGCCTTAAATGACGGGCGGGTAAACAACATGGAACGAAACTCCTTCGTGTCGTGTACGCGTTGCCGAAATGGCCACGCGCAGCCCAAGGTATGGCGCGAATAGTGAACAGAACCCACGCTCAAGGTGAACGGAAGGTGAACTATGTACTTGGAGTGCCAAGCCGTAGTTGACTATCTGTGATCCAAGCACGAAGGCGAGCTTGTGCGTCGTGCCCCTCATGGAACTGTGATGGCCCGGTGCGGCGCCATTGGTCGTCATGATCAAGTTCGAATGCCACTATGTCGGGCGCCCACATGTACGTCAGGACGTTGTCCACCCAAGCGCGATGCTTCGGATGGGTAACTGGCGCCAACACTTCAACCCGTTTGTCCAGGTTTCGCTCCATCATGTCTGCCGACCCGATGAAATACACCGGTCCCCCATCTGCATCTCCGTGGGAGAACCGATACATCCGAGAATGCTCCAGATACCGACCCAAAACCGAGCGTACGCGCATGTTCGAGCCAGGCACGATGCTCGGGCGCGCGCAACAAATACCTCGAACGAGCAAGTCAATGTGTACCCCGGCTTCAGCTGCTGCGTACAGCTTCTCAATCACCTGAGCATCGGTAATTCCGTTCACCTTGATGGATATGTGACCTGCAGCACCATGGCGAATCTCGTTCTCAATCAGCTCATAAAGCCGGCCTCGAAGGTGAGAGGGCGCGACGATCAACTTGTCGTACTCGCGCTCACGCCCAAAACCGGTGAGCTGATTGAAGAGTCGTGACACGTCTTCGCCAATACTGTCATCACACGTGAAAATGCCGAGATCCTCGTACGTGCGCGCGGTCTTGGAGTTGTAATTGCCGGTGCCGATGTGCACGTATCTACGCACACGATTTCCCTCGTTGCGGACGACCAACATCAGCTTGCTATGCGTCTTTAGTCCGACGACACCATATGTGACGTGCACACCTGCACGCTCGAGAGCCTTAGCCCACGTCACATTCGTCGCTTCATCAAATCGTGCTTTCAACTCGATGAGCACGACGACTTGTGCACCTCGCTCCGCAGCAGCGATGAGACTTCGAGCGATGGGACTGTCACCACTGGTTCGGTAGAGCGTCACCTTGATCGTCTGGACACTCGGGTCGGCTGCGGCCTGAGAGATGAATTCCTCTGTTGATGATGCAAACGACTCATACGGATGGTGCACCATGAGGTCTCGTTTGCGGATGACACTGAAAAACGACTTCCCTTGCTCGTCTGCAACGGCCAGACGTCCGGCAGTAACCGGCGCCCACTGCTGGTCTTTGAGATGCGGGAGATCAATTGACTTCAAATCATGCAGACACGTGAGGTCAAGCAACCCACGGTGGTAATACACATCATCCGTCGTTAGTTCGAGCTCCTCCAGAAGCATCTCAAGCATCTCATCGTCAATTCCGCGCTCCACTTCGAGGCGTACGGCGTTCCCAAAGCGACGACGACGAAGCTCCATCTCGACTGCTTGCAACAGATCATCTGCTTCCTCTTCTTCGAGTGTGAGGTCTGCATTTCGCGTGACACGAAATGTGGTCACATGACGAATCTCCATACCAGGGAACAATTCCTGAAGATTCGCTTTGATCACTTCGTCCAAAGAAACAAATCGCCCGTTTCCCAAGAACATGAACCGTTGGAGCATCGATGGGATCTTGATTCGCGCGAACCTTTCTTCACCTGAATCAGGGTCACGGACGAACACCCCGATACTGAGTGCCAGGCTTGACACGTAAGGAAAAGGGTGGGCCGGATCAACAGCAAGTGGAGTGAGAACAGGGAATATCTGTTCATCGAACACGCGAATAAGTCGATGTCGTTCGTCGTCTGCGAGTTCATCCCACGTGCAATAGACCTCGCCCTCTCTGGCCAGTTCGGGAAGCAACTCGTCCCACACGACTTCTTCTTGGTCCTTCACGAACTGAGTCAAGGCCGACCCAATACCGCTCAATTGCTGGGCGGGCGTGAGACCGTCGGCGCTCAGGCTGGTGACTTCGGCTGCAATCTGATCCTTCAGTGCGGCTACACGCACTTGGAAGAATTCGTCGAGATTCGATGAACTAATGGCAGCGAACTTGAATCGTTCAAGCAGCGGAATGCTGGATTCACGAGCAAGTTGCAGAACTCTGCGATTGAAGTCGATCCAGCTGAGTTCTCTGTTGAAGAACTTTTGTGCCACGGGCGGAGAGTAACGACCGCGCAGAACATCTTGAGATGAATCACGCGGATGATTGACATGATTCATGCGTCGGTCACCGACCGTTCACTGGAAGTTGCGCCAGAGCGACCCTCGGGACGTGCCCGATCAGAACTCGTAGTTCGGGTCGCCCATGTCCCATTCAATGGAGATGCGCTCGCGCTCGGCGTCACGCACGATGCGCGCCATGTTGCGGCGAAATTGCGGGTCATCGCGCGGCAGAAGAACTAAACGCGCAAGAACTCGGGCGCGGAACTCTTCCAGCACCGTATGGTCGCCCCAGTCGCCGTAGACCTCCCAGTGCGGCGACACCGGACCGAGGTACACGATGCGCGCATGGGCGATTGCTGGCTCGTTCGACACTGCTGCATCACTCATGGTTCATGAGCCTATCGGCGTGCGTGACACATGACCTGTGGCGCATTTTGCGCCCAAAAACAACGATATCCACAGGAATTCTTTGCAAATCCTTACCAGCCTGACGGGCAACGGTGCGTGCCCTCGTGCTTGACTGGAAGTGCGGGAACTTCCCGCCATGACTCATCGTCACATGACGAGAGCGACTTGTACCTCCGGGTGCATGAAGGAGAGCCATGAAACTCAAACTGACAGCAGTCCCCCAGCCGGTCAACAGCGGAGTTCCGTTCAACGACTCCTCCACCGGATGGATGGCCAACGGAAACTGCCGGAACTATCCACCGGCAACCTTTTTCCCCTCAGACGGGGTAGGTGTTGATCGGGCCCGAGCCATCTGTGCTGGTTGCCCGGTGCAGGCCCGTTGCCTCGACTACGCGCTCGATGAACGTATTGAACACGGTGTGTGGGGTGGCTGCAGCGAACGCGAGCGCCGTCGCATTCTGAAGAGACGCGCACTGGCCGGCTGAGCCGACCGCAAACAAAATGTCAGTTGTTCGACGAGTCGTCGGACGACTGACCGGCCTTGCCTTCGTCCATCGCCTTCTTGAACTCTTTCTGAGCTGAGCCCAGGTTGCGAGCGAGCTTCGGTAACTGCGAGCCGCCGAAGAGAACCAAGACGATAATGCCGATGACGAGAACTTCATTGCCCTGCAAGATCGAAATCATGCACTCACCGTATCAGGGTGCTCTGCACCGCACACACCGACCTTCCCACTATCGGCGGTCACGTTGAATCCACCGTATGTGGCCAACACGCGGAATTTGGTAAATACGTGGGGTGCTCGAATGTGTGGTCAATATCAGCGAAGGAGCCAACCAAGGCGCCCTCGAGGAACTGGCCACTGCTGTCAATGCGGATCTGCTCGACATTCATTCCGACCCTCATCACAATCGCAGCGTCTTCACGCTGATTGGCGAAGAAGCGCCGCGCACGTTGGCTCATCTAGCAGTGGAACTTCTTGACATCTCTGCTCACTCAGGTGTGCATCCACGGCTCGGAGTTGTCGATGTTGTTCCGTTTGTTCCCCTCCCTGGGAGCACCTGGGATGAAGCGATAGAAGCTCGGAATCGATTCGCGATATGGATTTCGAACGAGTTGTCGGTTCCTGTTTTTACCTATGGCTCCGAGCGGTCGCTGCCCGATATTCGTAGAGATGCATTTGCAAACCTCGCTCCCGACTTGGGCCCACCCTTCCCGCATCAGCGTGCAGGGGCTACTTGTGTCGGCACTCGTTCGTTGATGGTGGCCTACAACGTGTGGTTGCGAGATAGCGACGTTGCGACAGCACGCCGGGTTGCTTCCGCAGTTCGCAGCAAAACGTTGCGCGCACTTGGACTACAAGTTGGTGACCGTGTGCAAGTGAGCATGAACCTCATTGACCCAATGACGACGGGTCCTTTGGAGGCATTTGAGGCGGTGAAGGAACTCGTTCAGGTCGACGGCGCAGAACTCGTCGGTCTCATTCCACACTCGGCACTCGACGCAATTCCACCTACACGTTGGGAAGAACTCGACGTGTCGCCAGAGAAGACGATTGAGTTCAGGCTCGCTAAACGAGCGCGACGACTGACTTAGTCGGTACCGGTACGGCGATTCGCTTGTGCACGCTGGCGACGAAGACGGCGGCGCTCGCGCTCACTGAGTCCACCCCAGATGCCGAACTTCTCACCGTTAGCAAGTGCGTACTCGAGACAATCACCACGTACGACGCAACCGCGACACACTTCTTTTGCTTCACGAGTAGATGCACCACGCTCGGGGAAGAACAAGTCGGGGTCGACGCCCAGACAGTTGGCGGAATCCTGCCAACTTCTTTCAAGGCTCAGGTCATCATTGTGTGAATCGATCATGTTGTTGTGTCCTCCCCACAGGGCTCTTGGCTGAGCGACGCTCGTGTAAAACCGGCCCGGGAGGACAGCCACTTCGCACCTATGTCAACTAACCACTGTAATTACAACGATGTGATTCTGACAAAAAGTTCATGAGCTTGCAAGTGGCAAGCAATTGACGAACATATGTTCGTCTGGACAGTCAGCGTCTGCTTCCAGCTCGCGAGGTGTGCCGCTTGCTATCGAGGAAGTCGACCAGTACGAAATCACCCAAATTCTCGGGTGTCGTGAAGAATGCTCGCCCACGATTCACGCGAGTGAGTTGTTCGATAAAAGCTTGCAGAGCTCCCGTCACGTCAAGCACGAACGAATTGATACGGATGTCCTCTTTCGTGCAACGCATGACTTCTTTCATGGTCGCCTCGACCGTGTCACGTGTCGGTGGATAGTTGAAGTACACGTCACCAGATGCGGTGATATGAGCTGTGGGTTCACCATCGGTGATCATGATGATTTGCTTGCTTCCGGACTGTCGCGCAAGCAGCTGACGTGCAAGACGGAAGCCATGTTGCATATTCGTTCCGTACGCCAGGTCCCAGCTGACCTCGGGAAGCTGTTCGTGGCGCAGAATGTGGGCGGTCTCACTGAAGCCCACAAGGCCGAGATAGTCGCGCGGAAACTGCGAACTAATCAATGAATGAAGGGCCATTGCGACCTTTTTCGCTGGCACAAAGTTGCCCCGCATTGGCATGGACATCGACAAGTCGAGCATCAACACTGTCGATGAGCGCGTGTTGTGTTCGGTGCGTTCGATCTCGAAGTCGTCCGGGGTCAGGTTCACTGGAGTACCACTCCCCTGACGTGACAACGCGTTACGAATGGTGCGCTGTAAGTCCAACCGGAAGGGATCGCCGAACTCATATGGCTTGCTGTCGTAGGTGCGTTCATGCCCGCTGCCATCAGTGGCTATTCGATGCTGACCGAACTTGTCCTTGCTCAGCCGTGTGAACAGGTCACGTAGCGCGTTATTACCGATCGTGCGAAGACCCTTTGGAGTCAGCTCAAGGCGACCTTCAGTTCTGTTGATGAGCCCGGCGTCTTCCAACAATTTGGAGAGCTCGGCCAGACGCTCGAGCGAGCGTGCCGCGTCGTCCCCGAGAAGCTCTCGAACTCGGTCCAGATCGGCCTCAGCCAGCGCCGACGGGTTGGTGGCGTTTCGGAGAAGATTCTCCAGTTGGTCGAGCTGCCCCATCTGCTGCATGGACTGCAGCGCTTGACCCATGTCCATCTGCTGTGACCCGTCGAAGTCGTACTGCTTGTTCCAGCCCTGAGCCGGATACATGGACTGAAGATGTTGGCCTAGCTGTTGCGCCTGAAATTGCAGATCCATGTCCTCGAGCAGCTGCTCAGACAACTGTTGTAGTTGCGCTCGCTGCTCGGGCGTCATCGAGTTCATGAGGGCCTGCATCGCTTGCATTCGCTGCGCCATGATTTCGAGCAGTTCGTCGAGCGACTGGGGATTCTCGGGGAAGAAATCCCCGTATTTCCCCATGAACTCTTCGAATCGCGGATCCTCACCACGTTCTCGACGCTCAATCATTTGATTCAGCTCGGACAGCATGTCTTTCATGCGTGCCATGTCTTCGGGGGTCATCTGTTGCATGCTGCCCGACAACTGGTCAACGAACTGTTGCATGAGTTGATCTTTCAGCCGCTCGACCATCTGCTCAAAACGTTGACGCGCCTCGGCCGATTCAAAGTCGTACGAGCTCAGCTCTTGCACCATGCCTGCAAGATCTTCGGGCAACATGTCGAGACGGAAGTTTCGTTCCATGGCGGCAGACCTGGCATTCTCTGCGCGTCGCTCGTCACCTGATGCTTCAGCCGACTTCACTGCCTGGTCGACAGCGTGACGTTCTTCATCGACGATGTCACGCAACTCATCAGCGATCTGGCTGTAAACGCCTCCGAGGTCACCACTCTCTTGAATTTCATCGCGGCGCTCACGAATTCGTCGCAGCATGTCTTGGATACCTTCGATGCGATTGCCGTCGGGGTCGACCATTCCCTCGCGCATCAGTCGCCGCAATGCTGCATTCACGTCTCCGTGATAGAGAACATCGTCAGTCAGCTCTTTCAACAGGGATTCAGCGTCGAGATCAAGACCCTTCTGGGTGCCATCCCAACGGGAGTATGTGAAACGCAACCCCATGAGCGCACGCTAGTGCCGTAGGGTGTAGGTCGCCATGCGCGTGCCACGTACTTTCGCCTTCGTTGATATCTCCGGATTCACGAATTACACGACCTCCCAAGGCGACGACGCCGCGGGACGTTTGTTGGCATCATGGCGCAGCGTCACGCGTGACGTGGCTTCAGACACTGGTGTTCGCATCGCAAAGTGGCTGGGCGATGGCTGCATGATTGTGGCCGTTGAACAAGGTGACGGCATCACATTTGCAATGGAACTGCAACGCCGCTCCGCAGCCGCATGTGCCCCCCTCAGCATCCGCGTCGGCATCTCCACCGGGCTTGCCCTGCTGTTCGAGGGAGACGATTACATCGGCACGGCTGTGAACACCGCTGCTCGGTTGTGTGATGCTGCCGAACCCTTCGAGGTGCTGATGCCCAAAGAGCAAATCGAGGCACTTCCAGAGGGAGTCACCGCGGTGGCGCATGCTCCACTTTCGCTGCGTGGACTTCCTGAGGCCATCCCAGTCGTCCAGCTCACCGGTGAAGCGGTGAACACAGCACGCAACGACACTGGCGAGCTCTGGACGCGTTCACCATTCGTCGTATAAGACGACCTAGACCGCCCTCGCTCGACAACTACTTCGAGCGGTACGTCGCTCGCGAACCACTGGCATCTTTGTTGAGTCTGCGTGACAGATGAAGTCCTTCGAGCACGAATTCGATGGCACTGGCCACGACTGCCGGTGATTCATCACCGCCCGTAAGTGCGACCACCGGTTCTCGCAGCGCGGGAATATCCGCAAGCAATCGAGCCTCGTCGGCAGATCCGAGGTCTTCACCGACGTGCGCGACGGAGCCTTCTTCAAACGCCGTCACGACGGGTGCCATCTTGTCGTGTGGAGCCAATTCCTTGTACACCGACAACACCGCAGCAGCTACGAGTTGCTGCAAGATGACAGCCTCACGACCGTCCTCGAGAGCTTCGATCTCGACTTTTCCGCTCGTGCTCGCTGCCAATGCCGACAAATCGCTCACGCGTGGCGCAACACTTGTCTCGCCTGCACGAAGCGCACGTCTCACCGCACTGGCACTCAGAACTTCATAGTTCGCGACCGACAGACGCACGCTGACACCGCTGCGCTGATTGATGTTGCTACTTGCGCGCGCAAGATGGGAGAACGTGGCGATAACTCGCTCCATGAAAATCGGCATGTGCACTGTGACATTGCCGATGCTCGCGGGTCGCGCCTCTTGTCGCATGATGGCTATTTCGGTGTCCACTTCAAGTGGATAGTGGGTACGAATCTGACTTCCGAAGCGGTCTTTCAACGGTGTGATGATGCGACCACGGTTGGTGTAATCCTCGGGGTTGGCTGATGCGACGAGCATGACATCGAGCGGTAAGCGAACCTTGTATCCACGAATCTGAACGTCACGCTCTTCGAGCACGTTGAGCAACCCGACTTGAATTCGTTCGGCGAGGTCGGGCAACTCGTTGATGGCGAAGATGCCGCGATTTGTACGCGGTACGAGTCCGTAGTGCAAGGTCAATTCATCAGACAAGTAACGACCTTCTGCCACTTTGATTGGGTCGACCTCACCGATGAGATCGGCAATCGACGTGTCGGGCGTGGCCAACTTCTCGCCGAATCGCTGTGAATTGTGGACCCACTGAATTGGAGTGTCGTCACCTTCCTCCGCAACCAGGTCGATGGCATGGCGCGACACCGGGTTGTACGGATCATCGTTGATTTCACTGCCAGCGACGATTGGCATCCACTCGTCCAGCAATCCGGTGAGCGAGCGGATCATGCGGGTCTTAGCCTGACCACGCTCACCGAGGAACACCACATCGTGGCCAGCCAGTACTGCATTCTCAAGTTGTGGCATGACGGTGTCTTCGTACCCGAGCACACCTTCTAAGAGCGAAAGTCCCTTCGTGATGCGCTCGACAGCATTGCGGCGCATCTCTTCTTTGACAGGGCGCGACACCCAGCCCGAGGCACGTAGCGCTGCGAGTGTTGTCGGCAACGAGCTCGGTACGGGTGGGACGTCGGTCATGTGCGGCTGAGATCCTTACGGTTCTTCAACTTCGCCTTGCGGTAGTCCTTATTCATCAGCGCGATGACGTCAATCGAGATTTCCTTCGGGCATGCGGCCTCACATTCACCGTGGTTCGTGCACGAACCGAAGTACTCATCCATTGTCTCAACCATCGCTTCGACGCGCTTGTAACGCTCGGCCTGGCCCTGGGGCAACCGGTTCAGGTGGGACACCTTTGCCGCTGTGAACAGGTTGGCCGCACCGTTCGGACAAGCTGCCACACATGCACCACAGCCGATGCATTCAGCAGAGTCCATCGCAGAGTCTGCGACCGGCTTCGGAATCGGAATGAGATTCGCATCGGGAGCACCGCCGGTAGGCGCTGTAATGAAGCCGCCGGACTCGATGATGCGGTCGAATGCTGAACGATCGACCATGAGGTCCTTGATGATCGGAAACGCCGAGGCACGCCATGGCTCGATGACGATGGTGTCACCACTCTTGAACTTGCGCATGTGCAACTGACAAGTGGCGGTGCCGCGCTGGTTGCCATGGGCTTGTCCGTTGATCATGAGCGAGCACGTGCCGCAGATGCCTTCACGACAGTCATGGTCGAACACCACGGCTTCCTTACCTTGAGCGATGAGACGCTCGTTCAAGATGTCGAGCATCTCAAGGAACGAGGCTTCGTCGCTGATTTGCTCGATCGCGTGGTCCTCGAAGTGGCCGGAATCGTTCGGGCCTTTCTGGCGCCAGACGCGCAGGGTGAGGTTGGTCAGATGATTGCTCACTTGTAGCTCCGTGTTGCGAGGTGGACTTCCTTGAATTCAAGAGGTTCGACGTTCAACTTCGGCGACATCGCGTCGCCACCCCACTGCCACGCGGACACGTGGCAGTAGTTGTCGTCGTCGCGCTGAGCTTCGCCTTCATCCGTCTGATATTCAGATCGGAAGTGGCCGCCACAGCTTTCGTTACGATCGAGTGCGTCACGGCACATGAGCATTCCTAATTGGAAGAAGTCGTCGACACGACCTGCCTTCTCGAGCGTCTGGTTGAGACTGTTGCCGTCACCAGTGACACGCAAGTCCTTCTTGAACTCTTCGTAGAGAGCGGGCAACTCAGAGAGTGCCTTCTCAAGACCTTGCTCGGTGCGCTCCATGCCGCAGTAGTCCCAGATGATCTTGCCCAGTTCGCGATGGAACCAATCGGGTGAACGAGTTCCGTTCACGTTCAGGTAACCGTTGTAACGGTCTCGAGCTTCTTGTTCTGCGCGCTTGAACTCTGGGTGATCTGTGCCCGGAATCGGCTTGTTCAACATTGGAGCCAACTCGTTACCAATGGTGTACGGCAACACGAAGTAACCATCGGCGAGACCCTGCATGAGTGCACTCGCACCGAGTCGGTTGGCACCATGGTCGGAGAAGTTCGCTTCACCGGCCGCGTAGAGACCGGGGATGTTCGTCTGCAGCTCATAGTCGACCCAGAGGCCACCCATTGTGTAGTGCGTTGCTGGATAGATACGCATTGGCACGTCGTAAGGGTTCTCACCAGCGATTCGCTCGTACATCTCGAAGAGGTTTCCGTAACGCTCTTCCACCACATCACGACCAAGTCGATTGATTGCGTCGGAGAAGTCGAGATACACACCGTTCTTCAACGGTCCGACACCAAGACCCTTGTCAACTGCGCGCTTTGCGGCACGCGAAGAGATGTCTCGCGGCGCCAAGTTTCCGAACGACGGGTACAGACGCTCGAGGTAGTAGTCACGATCTGCTTCGGGAATGTCGTGAGCTGCGCGTACTTCGTCAGCGTTCTTCGGCACCCATACTCGCCCGTCATTACGCAGTGACTCGGACATGAGCGTGAGCTTCGACTGGAACTCGTCACTTTGCGGGATGCACGTCGGGTGAATCTGCGTGTAGCACGGGTTCGCGAACAATGCTCCGCGGCGGTGTGCACGCCAAGCCGCAGTCACGTTGCATGCCATCGCGTTCGTCGACAAGAAGAACACGTTGCCGTAGCCACCTGTGGCGAGCACGACTGCATGCGCAGCGTGGGACTGAATTTCACCGGTCATAAGGTCGCGTACGACGATGCCTGAGGCACGACCATCGACGACGACGACATCGACCAATTCGCAGCGGTTAAACAGGCGGATTCCGCCGAGGCCGACTTGACGTGAGAACTGCTGATACGCGCCGAGCAACAACTGCTGGCCAGTTTGACCCCGGGCGTAGAACGTACGACTGACTTGGGCTCCGCCGAACGAACGGTTGTCGAGAAGACCACCATATTCACGTGCAAACGGAACACCTTGGGCGACCATCTGATCGATGATGTTGACGCTCACCTGCGCGAGACGATGCACGTTGGCTTCGCGTGCGCGGAAGTCCCCACCTTTGACGGTGTCGTAGAACAAGCGGTGCACACTGTCACCGTCACCTTGGTAGTTCTTCGCAGCGTTGATGCCACCTTGAGCAGCAATCGAGTGCGCACGACGCGGCGAATCATGGAACGTGAATGCGTCGACTTGGTAACCAAGTTCAGCAAGTGTCGCCGCAGCTGATGCGCCAGCTAGCCCGGTACCGACCACGATGACTTTGAACTTGCGCTTGTTGTTGGGGTTCACCAACTTCATGTCGGACTTGTAGGTGTCCCACATGTCAGCGACCGGTGCATCCGGAATTTTGCTGTCGAGTCGCACCGTGTTTTGTGCGAGGAGTTGCTGTGTGAGGCTCATGACTATCTCCGTCCGTCGTCTCAGTAGGTCGCTTTTTCGAGAATTCCAGCCATCACCGCCACAGGGAACGTGACATTCCCCACCACGACGATTGCTGCGAAACCTGTTGCGAATGCGTTGCGCCACTTGTTGAAGCGCGGGTTGTTCCAGCCGAGCGACTGGAAGATGCTCCAGGCGCCGTGGAACAAATGGATGCCAAGCAACACGTTGGCAACGATGTAGAACACCGCGACAACCGGCCGCTCGAATGAATGTACGACTGCGTTGTAGACGTCCTTCAGACGCTCATCGCCCTCCATGTAAAAAGTGTTTGTCTGTGAATTGACAACACCAAATGTGAGGTCCAGTAAGTGCCACACGATGAAAGCCAACACGATGATCCCGCTCCAACGCATGGTGCGACTCGCGAAGTTGGCGATTTGATAGTCGCGCGCGCTCTGGTACTTCACTGGACGTGCCGTCCGGTTCATGACCGTCAGTGAATATGCGGCGTGCAGATGCAAGATGAGCATGCCGATCAGACCTGCGCGCAAGATCCACAGAACGGTCTTTTCTGGAGCGAGCGGATACAGCAACTTCTCGAGGAAGTGTGCGTAATGGTTGAGGTCGGATGCTCCGAGGAACATCTTCAAGTTGCCAATCATGTGGAAGAGGACGAAACCCATCATCGCGATTCCAGAGATGGCCATGACGTACTTCTTGCCAACGGCCGTTGAATAGAGGTCGAGTAGGAATGGCCGACGCGACTTGGCCTTAGCGGTTCCTGTGACTGGGCCTCGCCGGCTTGCAATGACCTGTGCCATGTGCGTCTCCTTCTCCTACGTGCTTTCGGTGCGATGCATTCTCCGGCTCGTGGCACTGGCCGGATTGCTCTGTGTGAGCCCGACCGACGGTACTCCCGACACCGGTTTGAAATGCAACTTCCGAGGTCCCCTCCACCTACCGAAGGCCGGCTTGGTCAAAGGCACCGACCTCATTGTCTCCCCATCTGGCCCGAGCCGCGCGATCGTCCCCCCTATTTCGGAGTTCGGTGGCCAATTTCACTAGGGTTTCAACGTTCAACAAGGCGGGACGCCGGAACATGGCGTGCCCCCGATACCGCCGGGAGACAAATACGGTGTTTCAGATAATTGCTGCTGAAGGTGGCTACCAGGAGTTCACGCTGAAAGGTGGTGAGTGGACGGTCCTCTACCTATCGGCAGCGGCCGCCGTGCTTGCTCTCGCCGTCGGCTTCTACTTGGTGCGCTCTGTCATGGCTGCCGACGACGGCACCCCGAAGATGAAG
>Ga0255079_1000342_pt1 | contig 12835 bp, 7 predicted proteins | sample Colum_Atlam_RepB_FD_188586 | JGI IMG/M metagenome (GOLD analysis project Ga0255079, IMG submission 188586) | Freshwater microbial communities from Columbia River, Oregon, United States - Colum_Atlam_RepB_8h | ecosystem: Environmental > Aquatic > Freshwater > River | place: USA: Oregon | collected... | reverse complement strand
GCTCACCGCCGCAATCGTGTGAGCGATCACCTCGCCCGTCACGTCGTCGACATTGGCCTCCAGCAGCCGAGCGGCCTGGCCAATCGACGAGGCGGCCCCAGCGGCATCCCCGATCACCACTTGCACCACATTGGCCCGATCACCGATGTCGAGCGAGCCGGCACCGAAGCCACGAGCCGTCACCGCCAAGGCCGGCATCGGCCCGAAAGAGTCGGCCAGCGCCACCATCACCGCCACTCCGGTGGGTGTGGCGAGCTCGCGGTGGTCGTCGTGACCGACGAGCCGCACTTGTCGCAACGACGCGAGCTCCACCACGGCCGGCGACGGGTTAGGCATCACCCCGTGCTGTGAACGAAGTGTTCCGTGTCCGGTGCCGATCGGCCCGCCCACGATGACGTCCACCCCGAGGTCGTGCAGAGCCGCGCACACACCCACGATGTCGACGATGGAGTCCACCGCGCCGACCTCGTGAAACTCCACGTCGTCCACGGGCACCGCGTGAATCTTGGCTTCCACCGCCGCCAACTCGGCGAACACCCGCAACGAATCTGTGCGCACGCGTTCGGGCAGATCGGCTGCTTCGATGAGCGCTCGTATGTCGCGCCAGGAACGATGGTGCGCATGACCATCGTGATCGTGCACGGCCACGATGGCGCGCGTGGAACGCACACCGCAGCGTTGCGTGGTCTCGAAAGTCAGCGCGTAGTCGTCGAGCCCCAAGCCGGCGAGCACCGAGCCAATGGCGAGCGGATCGGCGCCTGCATCCACGAGGGCGGCCAGCAACATGTCGCCGGCCACTCCCGCCGAACAGTTGAACCACGCAACGCGCGTCACGGCGCGCGCCTTTGGGTGCGCGCGATACGCGCCGCCGCGCAGGCCGCTCCGTATCCGTTGTCGATACCCACGACCGTCACTCCACTCGCGCACGTGGCGTGCATAGCGAGCAGTGCTGTCACTCCGTCGAGTCCGGATCCGTAACCCACGCTCGTCGGTACGGCGATCACCGGCTTGCCGGTGAGTCCACCGATCACGCTCGCGAGTGCACCTTCCATCCCGGCGACCACCACCACGACGTCGGCGGCCATCACGTCGTCGAGGCGCGCGAGCAACCGATGAAGTCCAGCCACACCCACGTCGGTGAGCCGAACCGGATCGATGCCGTGAGCCCGCAAGGCGAGCACGGCCTCGTCCACCACCGGCACGTCGGCGGTTCCCGCCGACACCACCAACACCCGACCCTGCGACCACACCTCCGGCCTCCGCCACAACATCGACGTGTGCGCCGTTTCGGCCACCCCGTGCGCGGCCTCGAGCGCCTTGCGCTGATCGTCGTTCACCCGCGTCACCAGCACGGCGCCACTTCCGTGGTCGAGCAATTCGGTCACGATGCGCACGCACTGCTCGGGCGACTTGCCCGGTGCATACACGGCCTCGGGTGCACCCTGGCGAAGATGCCGATGGTGATCCACCATCGCGTCACCCACATCGGCGAACGGAAGACGGGCCAGACGCGCCGCTGCGTCGTCGGGCGCGACGCGTCCGGTCGACACATCGTCGAGCAGTGCTCGCAGGGCGTCGGCATCCATGTATTCATGCTTACACGCCCGACCCTGCGCCGTAGCCTTGAGGCCATGACCCCCGCCCGCGATTCCGGAAGGCCGCCCCGTGTGGGCTTCTTCGGCCCGTTCGGCACCTTCACCGAGCAGGCGGTGCGGTCGCAGGCCGATCTCGCCGGCGGCGAACTCGTCGCCTACCGGACGGTCCCCGATGTGCTCGACGCCGTGGCCGATGGCTCGGTGGACGTGGGTGTGGTGCCGATCGAAAATTCCATCGAGGGCACGGTCAACTTCACCCAGGACGCTCTCGCCTTCGACTACGAACTCCTGATCCAACGCGAGATCGTGCTCGACATCGAGCATTGTCTCCTCGCGCTGCCCGGAGTGAAGCTCGCCGACATCGACGAAGTGCTCTCGATCCCGGTGGCCACCGCGCAGTGTCATCGCTATCTCCGCGAGAACGTGCCCCAGGCCGAGGTGCGCGCCGCCAACAGCACGGCCGATGCCGCCAAGACGATCTCCGAATCGCAGTCGCGCCGTCAGGCCGCCGTGGCACCGCGCAACGCTGCGGCTCTCTATGGCCTCGAAGTGTTGGCCGAGAACATCGAAGACCACCACGGCAACCAGACCCGCTTCGTGATGATCGGCCGCGAGCGCGTGCCGGCCCCGAGCGGACACGACCGCACGGGTGTGGTGGTGTATCAGCGCGCCGACGAACCCGGCAGCCTCATCTCGATCCTCCAAGAGTTCGCCGCCCGCCGGATCAACATGAACAACCTGTTCTCGCGCCCCACCAAGGACGGTGGCCTCGGCGACTACTGCTTCATCATCTATTTCGACGGTCACATCGCCGACGAACTCGTGGCCGACGCCCTCCGTGCCCTGCACGCCAAGCAGGGCGGCGTGAAGTTCCTCGGTTCGTATCCGGCCTCGGGTGCTCACGCTCATTCGGCCCGCGAGCACGCCGATGCCCGCTGGCAGCAAGCTGACGACTGGGTCGATCGCTTGCGCGACGCCATCACGCCCGACTGATCATTCGGTCTAGCGTGCGGGCATGAGCACCGCCGCCAACAACCTGCCCGTCGCCGTCGTTACCGGCGCCAATTCCGGTATCGGCCGGGCCACCGCCGTTCACCTGGCCGCCAACGGTTTCCGCGTGATCGGTACCGTGCGGAGCCTCAGCAAGATCACCAAGGCCGACGCCATGGCGAGCGATGCTGGCGTCTCGATCGAGTGGGTCGAACTCGACGTTGCCGATGACGAGAGCGTGGCCCGCGGATTCGCCGAGATCTTTCGTATCGCCGGACAGGTCGACGTGCTCGTGAACAACGCCGGCGTCGGTGGCAACGCTGTGGTGGAGGAATGCCCGCCGTCGTTGTATCTCGAAGTGATGAACATCAATCTGTGTGGAGCGGCGCGTTGTGCACAAGCTGTGCTGCCGTCGATGCGGGCGCGAAAGAGCGGCTGCATAGTGAACGTGTCGTCGGTGGTGGGTCGTTTCGCCGCGCTCGCCCAGGCACCATACGTCGCGTCGAAGTGGGCACTCGAGGCGATGTCGGAAGGACTCGCCCAAGAACTCGCGCCGTGGGACATCCGCGTGGCGATCGTGGAGCCCGGCATCACGAAGTCGGCGATCTTCGCCAAGAACGTCGACGCGCCGAATTCGAGCGGTGCCTACGACACGCACTACCGCCGTCTCTTCCAGTTCTATGCAGCAGGCATGGCCAACGCGACCGATCCGTTCGAAGTGGGTGCAGTGGTGCTCGACGCGATTCGTACCGACACGCCGCGCTTGCGCTACCCGGTGTCGTGGGGTGGGCCCGAACTCCTCGAAGGTCGAACCCGCACGAGCGACGACGAATGGGTCGCCCTCGGCGCGCTCCCCGACGATGCCGACTACTACGCCGAGTTCGAACGACTCTTCGGCGTGCGCATCGCCCCCTGAACCGCCCGACCCCGTCGCTAGCCTCGGCTCCGGAACGGTGGCAGAGCGGACAAATGCAGCCGCCTTGAAAGCGGCCGGCTCGAAAGGGCCCGGGGGTTCAAATCCCTCCCGTTCCGCCAATCGGCCCGCAGGGGTCGAACCTTGGTAGCGGTACACTCACCGTCCTGCCTGGGAGAGGTGCCGGAGCCAGGTTGAACGGGACGTCCTGCTAAGACGTTGACCTCCTAAAAGGGGTCCGTGGGTTCAAATCCCACCCTCTCCGCCCGAGAAAGCCCTGTTCAGCGACCCTTTCGTTGCGATTCTGAGCAGTCACGACCACACTGAACCCCGGCCTTGGGGCCTTGGGAGTAGGTATGGGTACGTATCAGGAGTCTTCGCTTCCCGGTCCGCTGGAGCCCCAGCGACCTGGTCGTCGACGTCCGACCCACGATGGTCGGATCGCTCCCGCGCCAGCCGACCAGTTCAAGCGCCGCCTGATCCTCATCGCGGCGATCGGTCTTTTGGCGGCCCCGGCCGTGTGGGCGATGCGCGGCGACGGAGAAAAGATTTCTGGGACCGAGACGGGTGGCGCGGCGGCCATCGTGCAGATCGACGGTTCCACCGATGTGTCGACGACGTCGTCGACCCTCTCGGTGATCATCACCGCCGCGGCCACTCTCCCGCCCACCACCACCGCACCCGCCGCGCGCGTGTGTGCGCAGAAGTACATCGTGCAACCAGGCGACTCGTGGTACGGCATCGCGGCCGAAGCCGGAGTGTCGGCGAGTCTGATCGCCGGTTCCAACAACACCACGATTCAGGCTCCGCTCAGTCCGGGGCAGGAAATCTGCTTGCCGGCCAACGCCACCATGCCCACCGCACAAACTGACTCCGCGCAAAACGCTTCGAGTGAGCCGTCGTGTGGCCTCGAGTACACGGTGCAATACGGCGATTCGTGGTACGGGATCGCTTCACGTGCGGGCGTGAAGGCCGGTCCGCTCGCCACGTTGAACGGCAAGACACTTGCATCACCGCTGAAGGTGGGTCAGGTGATCTGCTTGCCGCAAGGTGCGCGCCGTCCCAGCGTCACCACGACTACCCAACCCCGCGCGACATCGGCGAGCACTTCGACGTCGGGCGACATGCGCAACGTGGCGTACGACCCGGCGCGTACGTACAGCCGCGCCGAGGTCGAGCAGATCGTCCGCGACATCTGGCCCGATAACTTGGAGAACGACGCGCTGTTCGTGGTGGGAAGAGAGAGCCGCTTCAACCCCGGCAGCCGGAGCTACTGCTGCATCGGACTCTTCCAACTCAACTGGTCGGCACACAAGAGTTGGATGTCCAACTACGGTGTGACCGACCCCGCACAATTGCTCGACCCCACGACCAATGCCCGGATGGCGCTCGTCGCCCGGGAACGGGCCGGAAGTTGGCGGCCCTGGTGCACCAGTTCGTGGTGCCCGACCTCCTGACCAGCAGGTTTCCGTCGGGCCCAACCACCCCTACACTTGGGGACTACCAGCGCTCGTAGCTCAATGGATAGAGCATTTGACTACGGATCAAAAGGTTAGGGGTTCGAGTCCCTTCGAGCGCGCGAGATGACCAGCGGTTTCCTCCGGGAGACGCTGGTCGTTCGCTTTTCGGTCAGTGGTTTAGTCAGTAGTCAGTGAAGGCCGCGTGGACACTTCAGGGCCCACAAGGACCTTGACCACGCTCGGGTCTACACCATTTACACCCGTCCGAACCGACCAAATTGCGAGATGCCACAATGGACACGTGACCAGCGAATCACCAGTGGGGACAACCGGGGAATTGGTCAAGTCCAAGAAGCGCGTAGCCGACCACGGGGAGGTCTTCACGCCATCCTGGATGGTCGAGGACATGCTCGACCTTGTTAAGACGGAGTCAGAGAGAATCGACTCTCGATTTCTCGAACCGGCATGTGGCTCCGGCAACTTCTTGAAAGTTGTCCTCAGCAGAAAGTTGCAAACAGTCGAAGCCCGTTACAAGAAGAGTGAATTCGAACGGCGCCACCAAGCACTTCTGGCGCTCATGTGTACATACGGCATTGAATTGCTGGCCGACAACATCGAAGAGTGCCGCGAGAATCTTCTCCTCATATTTATTCAGTATCTGGGGGAAACTGACGATGGCGTCTGGTCGGACGCTGCAAGAAACGTGCTGCGAGCGAACATCATCCAGGGTGATGCTCTCACGCTCCTGACAGCCGCAGGAGAACCGATTGAGTTTCCGGAATGGGGATATCTCGGTACCGGGAAGTATCAGCGACGAGACTTCCGCTACGAGGCCCTTACTCAGCGAGCCTCTTTCGAGGGCACTTTGTTTGAAATGCTCGAGGAGCATGAATTGTTCATACCGACCCGAACATATGCACCGATGACTGTTGAGGAGATAGCTCAATGACCCAGGCTTCGTTCACTCTCCAGGGCCACAACCCTGATGTCCTGACCTGCATCGCGAATCTGTCGAATGATGAGGTGTTCACACCTCCGGAATTTGCAAATCAGATGCTCGACACGCTGGAGACAGCGTGGGCCGAGAGTAACGATGGCGAAAGAATCTGGGCGAACAAGGGGGTCACGTTCCTTGACCCGTGCGCGAAGTCAGGAGTTTTCCTCCGAGAGATTGTAAAACGACTAAACGTCGGATTGACAGATCAGATTCCAGACCTCACGGAACGCATCAACCACATTCTCACCAAGCAGGTCTTCGGTATCGGGATCACTGAACTCACAAGTCTCATCGCTCGGCGAAGCGTCTACTGCTCAAAATATGCGAACGGTATTCACTCAGTCGCCCGAACCTTTGCCAATGAGGATGGAAACATTTGGTTTGAACGTACAGAGCACAGTTGGTCAAACGGCAAGTGCTCGTTCTGCGGAGCCAATAAAGCAGAATATGCCCGGTCAAAGGAACTTGAAACGCATGCTTATGCATTTATTCATAGCGATGACATTCAATCGTCAGTCTCGTCAATGTTTGGAGAAGAAGTGCACTTTGACGTCATTATCGGCAACCCTCCGTATCAACTGAGTGATGGTGGCTTTGGAACTAGTGCTGTTCCGATTTACCAGAAGTTTGTTGAGCAGGCGAAGAACTTGGAGCCCCGCTTTCTGACAATGGTTGTACCAGCTCGATGGTTTGCAGGTGGCCGCGGTCTTGACGACTTTCGGGAATCGATGCTGAATGATGGTCGACTGCGCGAAATTTATGACTTCCCTGACTCGAATGATGTATTCCCAGGTACGCAAATCAAAGGCGGAATTTGCTTCTTCTTGTGGAACCGGGACAGCGCAGGCACCGTGCGGGTCACAAATCACGACAAAGGGCGAGTTGTTTCGATCGTTGAACGGACACTGCTTGAGCAGGGAGCAGATGTATTCATCCGGTACAACTCTGGCGTCTCGATTCTCAAGGCTGTGATGCGTGTAGAGAATGGCACGGCTAAGGGTGATGTCGCTGTGGCCCTGCCCTCTCCAAAACAGTTCAGTTCAATGGTGAGCTCGCTGAAGCCATTTGGATTTCGAACCTTCTTCAAGGGCAAGGAACGCCAGGGGAAGAGTGACGTGATTGTGTATCAGAATGGAGGGATCGGGTACACACCGCGCAAAGACGTGCTAGTTGGCACCGATTTGATTGATCAGTGGAAGGTTTATATCCCCAGGGCTGGTAGCGGGAGTGATGCATTCCCTCATCCCATTGTAGGACGGCCATTCGTTGGAGAGCCGGGGTCAATCTGTACGGAGACCTACCTTTGTATTGGGCCCCTCAAGTCAAAGTCCGAGGCGGAGAATGTCTGTAGCTATCTACGGACACGCTTAGTGCGGTTCTTGATACTTCTCCATAAGCCGTCTCAAGATGCGTCTCGGGCCGTCTATACCTTCGTTCCCAAACAGGACTTCTCTGAAAATTGGACCGACGTGAAGCTCTATAAGAAGTACCGAATCACCAAGGACGAAATTGCATTCATCGAGAGCATGATCCGCCCTATGGAGCTGGGCGATGAGTAGACCGATTGAGGAACTGCTGCCTGAGAAGCCTGAGGCGCGGCTACGGATCTATGCATGGTCAACGACAGAGATCCCGAAGTACGAGGGGTGCCTGAAGGTCGGACAGACGACGTATAAGGACGTCAAAGTCCGCATAAAGCAATCCCAAGGCGTGGCTCCCGTGAAATACAGCCTCGAAGTGGACGAATCAGCTGAGCGCGATGACGGAACGTTCTTTCGCGACAGCGCTGTCCGAGACCGGCTCAAGGAGAAGGGCTTCGAGAATGTCGAGCTGGAGTGGATGCGATGCACCGCGAAGGACGTGGAGGTCGCAATCACCGAACTCCGGACTGGTCAGGCCAGAGTCGGGACACATCACGAAGACTTCAAACTGCGCGCCGAGCAGGCCGCTGCGGTAAAGAAGACGGCGGGCTACTACAGATCCATTTGGAGTGAGAAGAAGAACGCCGTTCCGCGGTTTCTCTGGAACGCCAAGATGCGATTCGGCAAGACATTTGCGTCGTACCACCTGGCGAAGGAATTGGATGCGAAGCGTGTCCTGGTGGTGACCTTCAAACCAGCTGTGGAGGATGCCTGGCAAACTGACCTCGAATCTCACGTCGACTTCACAGGCTGGCAGTACTTCTCAAAGGCAACAGGCGGGGATCCGTCAACGGCCAAGAAGGGATCGCCCCTTGTGTACTTCGGTTCGTTCCAGGACCTGCTGGGGAAGGACAAGGCAACCGGGACAATCAAGGCGAAGAATGAATGGCTTCACACCACGAACTGGGACCTGGTCATCTTTGATGAGTACCACTTTGGAGCCTGGCGCGACAGCGCGAAAGAACTCTTCGAAGGCGAGGAAGAGACCGAGGCCAAGAAAGAAGTTGCTAATGAGTACGGCGGGGTTCTTGATGACTTCGAGGAGAAGCTTGACGAACTGAGTGGTTCGGAGGATGACTTCCTGCCGATCACGACCAAGGCGTATCTCTATCTATCGGGTACGCCGTTCAAGGCTCTGGCTTCCGGTGAATTCATCGAGGAGCAGATCTTCAACTGGACGTACACCGACGAGCAGCGCGCCAAAGCCGCATTTTCAACGAAGAACCCTGACAAGTGGAACCCATACGCATCACTTCCCGAGATGCGGCTGCTCACCTATCAGATGCCCGATGAGATCGTGACTATCGCCAATCAGGGTGAATTCGACGAATTTGATCTCAACGCATTCTTCGAGGCGACAGGCACCGGTCAGTCAGCGAAGTTCAAGTTTAAGGACGATGTTCAGAAGTGGCTCGACATCATCCGCGGTGCGTACCTCCCGACCCAGATTGATGCGATGAAGGTGGGCAAGCGTCCACCATTCCCGTACTCAGATTCTCGGCTTCTCCCTTACTTACAACATTCGTTCTGGTTTCTGCCCAATGTCGCGTCGTGCCACGCCATGGCAAACCTGCTGGCTGAAAAGCACAACGTCTACTGGCACGACTACACGGTTCTGTCTGTTGCCGGCGCGGGAGCAGGTATCGGTCTGGATGCGCTTCCTCCGGTGAGGAAGGCCATAGGTGCAGGGCACGAGACAAAGACCATCACTTTGTCTTGTGGCAAGTTGACGACTGGAGTGACCGTTCCGCAGTGGTCCTCAATGTTGATGCTCCGGAACTTGAAGTCACCCGAGACCTACTTCCAAGCTGCTTTCCGGGTTCAGTCTCCGTGGTCAATCAAGAATCCGAATGGCGACAATCCTCATGAAGAGGCAATCGTCAAGCCGGTGTGCTTTGTTTTCGATTTCGCCCCGACGAGAGCTCTGCGGCAGGTCGCTGAGTACGGCCAGGGGCTCTCGCCTGATACCCCGAATCCCGAGGATGCCGTTGCAGAACTGGTCAAGTTCCTCCCCGTTCTCGCATATGACGGATCGAACATGACTCAGATCGATGCCGGAGGAATTCTGGACATTGCCATGGCCGGCACTTCAGCCACACTTCTGGCACGCAAGTGGGAATCGGCGATCTTGGTGAATGTCGACAATGACACGTTAAAGAGGATCATCGCCAACAAAGACGCTTTGGACGCGATCATGAATATTGAAGGATTTCGGGCGTTAGGAAGCTCGATCTTCGAGACTGTCGTCAATAAGAGCGAGAGCGTTCGGGACACGAAGAAGGAGAAGGGGGACAGTCTGTCTCCAAAGAAGAAGAAGGAGCTGTCCGAAGAGGAGAAGGAGTACAAGTCGAAACGTAAGCAGATTCAGGAGAAGCTGATCAAGTTTGCTACACGAATTCCAGCATTCATGTATCTCACCGATTTTCGTGAGAACACCCTGACCGATGTCATCACCAAACTGGAGCCCGACCTTTTTAAAGCCGTTACTGGGTTGACGGTGAGCGACTTCAATCTTCTTGTTTCACTTGGGGTGTTCAATGCCACTCATATGAATCAGGCGGTCTTTGCTTTTCGTAGATACGAGGATTCTTCTTTGAGCTATACGGGCATTGATTCTCATCCGAAACTTCGTCAATACGGTCTCTATGACACCGTTGTTGCGGTTGAGGCGTGAACGAGCAATACCCGATTGTTCTCTTCTGCGTACTGCGAAGTCAAGCTCGGTAAACCTTTGCTCTTCACTCGCGCTATCAGTTCTCGTGCTAGTTGAACTTGCAGCCAACTGATCTTTTACTCATGCGCCTTCTCTTTGCGTGTTCGCTTCTTACTTCTCAACACTTCAGATTGGGTGAGTAGTGATATTTACGTCAGCTCTGACGATTTTCGGTTGGCGATGGATATAACGGTCGTCATGAGGTCGACTAGTGGATGCGGTATCGAGTCAAGTGAGTCGACTACCTGGGTGATCTTGTCGTTAGTGATGTGAAGTCCGTAGGTCTCTGTCAACCATCTCTTGAAGTTCCCTTTCTTCGGGCGTCCCCATTGTTGACGGAGGGCATCCCACGATGTCGCATCGGGTACGAACTCGTTGACTGGTAAGTAGTCGAGGATGTCTTCGGCGGGTAATGCGGTGAAGAAGATGCGATGTCTAGCTGCTAGGTCAATTGCGAGTGAGGCGAATTCTTTTAGAAATTGTCCTTCTGCGCTCGCTCGCGAGTCAGTGAACTCACTCAGAATCGCTAACTGGTTTTCAGGTTCAGTAGTTAGGGCTCGATGCCATATGTCGGACACTCTTTCGTGGTTGTCGTTATCGGTAAGGTATAGAACGGTCGCATCGGTGTAGCGAAAGATAAAGCTTGCGTCGGTTGCGTTTGCGATGTTTCGTAGGCCACGTAACGGGAAAATCTGGACACCCCATTGCGATAACTCTTCTTTAAACAGCTTCTTGAGGATGATCGCGTCGTGTTCACCTTCGACGATCAATACGAGGCGACAGAGCTGTAGGAGATCTGTTTTGTCGAGCCCTAATTCGTATACCCAGGGTTCGATGTCAGTTGGGAGTGTCTCTAGTCGGCTGGTCCCGCTTGTGTCTTTCCACAGGTGATGGAGCCGGGCTTCTTGAACTGACAGGAATGCTGGTGAGTGTGTGGCTACTACACAGGTGACGCCCATTTCTGACGTCAGATCACGGAGTGCTTTTGCCAAGTGGCGTTCTGCGCGTCGGTGGAGTCCTCGTTCAGGTTCGTCAATGACAAGGAGCCGGACGGGAACATTTGTCGTTGGTGCTGAGAGGCGGATGGCCATGGAAGCCCAACGTCGTTCCGCCCAGCTCAGAGAACTCAACGGCAATGTTTCTTCGCCATCGATTTCAATCCCCCATTCGATGGGAGGACCTTGGAACCACTGGGATATCGGGCACTTGCTACAGCTGAGTTGAGGAGCTGAGTCGAGAAATTTCTTAAAGGTCTTGTTTGCTTCTTGGACGGATTGTTCGATGAAGTCGTCGACTAGAGGGTCCCAGTGAACTCCTTCTTGGGTTTCGTTGAGCAGGGTTGTACTCGGTGTTTCGCCTCGCCCATAGAGGTGTCGTTCGTCTTCTTCAGGAAGATCCGCTCGTCGGTCGGCGATTGCGTTACAAAGGCTTTCTAAATAGAGCCGATTTGTTTCATTTGTATAGAAATCATCGCTGAGGTCAACATCCGACAGAATTGTTCCCCATCGTGGGTTCTCCACCCCGGTCGACAGGTGTATACCGTGCCATGGATCTGAGAAGCGTCCTTGGTCTTCTAGCCAGTCTGCTAAGGAGCCTCCTAGGGAACCATGCTCCTCTACAAATTCGTGATAATAAATTTCGTTTTCTCCTCGGCCATCACGTAGAAGTTCGAGAAGTTCACCGAGGAAGCTTTGCCGCATATTCCCATTCACATGCAGCTCGCCTTTGTTGATGACGAAAGTGCCGTCAAGCGCAAGTTGACGAGTAAATGCTCCTACAAACGCGTCCTGTACAACGTCGTCTTGAATGAAGAGTTCACATTTGTAGGAAAGTAGCTCCACGGCTGAGAGGAGGTACTCCACTCGCGTGTTCAGATCAGGCACATCGACGTACCTTCGTTTCCCTGCCTCGTATTCCGCTACCGCGGTCGAGTACTGCTCTAGTTGACGTTGAAGCTCATTGTTGTTTTCGTCTTCTGATCCGTCGAGCCACTGGACGATCCATTTCAAGGCCTGGACTCGTATTTTGTGTGAAAAACCGCGTCGACTTTCTTCGTCAAGAAAATGAAACATGTCGTCATGAAAGCCTCTGAAGCCGTGTTGGACTTCGATGCTGAGAGCCGGCCAGAACGCCTTGTTCTGGAATTCACCGGTTGTTGGCGGAAAACTTCGAACGTAAAGGTGATTCCGAAAGGAAGCGCCTGCATCCAAGAGTTGGTTAAGAAGAACGCTTTTCCCTACACCATTTTTTCCATAGATGGCGACAAATCCTGGCTCCAGGTTTATCCAGAATGGTTCGAGAGGTCCGTGGGAGTAGTCCGTACTCATGCCCAGGAGAGTGAGCTCCGGGTGTAGTCGGTTTAGCTTGCCGAAGGGATTTAGCTTCATGACACGGGTGCGCTTGCGATCGATTCGACTGGCTTTGATCGAAAGGTGTTCATCTATTCTCGATCTTGAGAAAGTTGTTCTTGTTCGATTTCTTTGAGCGGTTGCCCGTTGTAGAGCCAGACTTCGGGCCCGGGGATAGTTTTCCAGTTGTATCCGCATTGGTGAACGGCTCGTAGTGCGGCTGCTGATAGTGAGAGCACTTGTCCGTTGTAGAGAACTTCGGTGTCGGAGTGGACGATTGCGGTCAGCGTTGGATCCTTCACGAACTGAAGAGTTTCGCCGAGTTTGATTCCGATGCGTCCCATGGAGAACCGGCGTAGATGTCGTCGACCGGGGTTGACGATGGGATCGTTTTCGAT
>Ga0255079_1000337_pt1 | contig 12924 bp, 10 predicted proteins | sample Colum_Atlam_RepB_FD_188586 | JGI IMG/M metagenome (GOLD analysis project Ga0255079, IMG submission 188586) | Freshwater microbial communities from Columbia River, Oregon, United States - Colum_Atlam_RepB_8h | ecosystem: Environmental > Aquatic > Freshwater > River | place: USA: Oregon... | reverse complement strand
CAGTGAAGGCACCTACACAGTGAACACAGACGGATCCGTCACATTCGATCCGGAACCAACATTCAGGGGAACCGTCACAACTCCGGTGACGTACCAGGTGGCTGACACTCTTAACCGAATCGACAGCGCAACAGTTACACCGACGGTCAACCCTCCGTCCATTGCTGCTACTCCACAAACCCAACTGGTGCTTGCTGGTGATACGGCTACGTTCACCACAGTCACGGGTTCTTCCGGTCTTGCGACCGGGACGGGGTTAGTGACCTCAGGCGCCGGGGCTACATGCATCGTGGATCCCGCGACATCGACATGCGGCACGTCCGTCACCATTCCGGGCGAGGGAACCTGGACGTTGAACCAGTCAACAGGTGTCGTCACGTTTGCCGCATCAGGATCAATCACATCGGGTACGAAGACCCCAATCACATACCGAGTGACCGACGTGGTCGGCCAGACCGCAACAAGCACGTTGACTCCTATAGTCCCTCCACCACCGACCGCAGTAGACGACCTTTCGTCAGGGCCGTTCGACACAAATCAAGTCATCTCGATTCTCTCTAACGACAGTGCAGGAACTGTGAGTTCACCGCTGGTGGCATCGACGGTGAAATTGTGTGGCCAGTCACCGCTACAAACACCAAACAGCTGTGACAAGACATCAGTAACCGTGCCCGGTGAAGGCACCTACACAGTAAATACGAACGGAACTGTCACATTCGATCCCGAACCAACATTCACAGGCACCGTCACAACTCCGGTGACGTACCAGGTGGCTGACACTCTTGACAGAACCGTCCACGCGACCATCACCCCAACGGTGTCCGCACCGGCTGCCCCAACAGCCACACCCGACACCAAGCTCGTGGTACCTGGTGGAACTGCAACCTTCACCACGATTACAGGTACTTCTGGTCTCGCGACCGGGACGGGGTTAGTGACGTCAGGCGCCGGGGCTACATGCATCGTGGATCCTGCGACATCGACATGCGGCACGTCCGTCACCATTCCGGGCGAGGGAACTTTTTCGTTGAATCAGACAACCAACATTGTCTCCTACACGGCGCTCTCCACTGCGACAGCAGGAACAAAGTCTGCTGTGACGTACCGCGTCACCGATGTGCTTGGTCAGACTGCCTCAAGCACTCTCACTCCCATCATTCCATTGCCGCCTTCGGCCACTGATGACACATCAAGGGATGAATGGGATGTCAACCAAACCTTGACACCGCTCGCCAACGACACATTCCTCGCTTCTGTCCCGGCTGATGCATCAACAATTCGCCTGTGCAGTGTGTCGCCAGTGCAGACACCAAACAATTGTGACAAGATGTCGGTGACAGTGTCGGGTGAGGGCACATACACATTGGGCACAAACGGGACAGTCACATTTGACCCTCTCCCGACTTTCATTGGAACCGTAGCTACGCCAGTCCGGTACCAAGTAGCTGACGTTCTCGGCCAGATAGTGTCTGCGACGCTGACACCGACTGTGGTGCCACCTCCGATTCCCCAGGCTTTGCTGGACACCGGAAGTGCGATGCAGGGTCGTGTTGTGAAACTGCAGCCGTGGCTGAATGACTCGGCAACAACCGATGCAGTCACAACTTCTAGTACTTCGCTTCGGCCTGTCTCGTTGGTTCCATCAAGCATCCGGTTCTGCGGAACCCAGAAGATGGCTACGAGCAGTGCGGTTTCTCCTAAACCAGAAGCGTGCACTTTAACGAGTTTGACAACCGCAGACGGTAAGTACACGGTTGATACCAAGACCGGTGTGGTCACATTCGTACACCGCAAGGGGTTCGTCGGCCAGGTGACAGAACCCGTGACTTACCAGATTGCGAACAACTGGTCGGGCAGTTACGGACCCGGGTTGACGACTGCAGAACTCATCCCAACCATCATCCCGCCAAACGTTCCGTCGGTTTCTGTCGGTGATTTGGTTTGGCGTGACCTGAACGGTGACGGGTACCAGGGCCCAGCAGATTACGGCATCGCTGGCGTAAGGGTGTCGCTATTCACGGCTGGAGGCAAACCAGCCAGGGATCTATCTGGGGATCCAGTGGCATCGTTGGTCACCAACAAATATGGGAAGTACCGCTTCACGAACTTGCCGGCAGGCAAGTACATGGTGCGTGTCACGTATCCACCTGGTTACCGCTCGACCATTCCTGACCTGCCTGGTAGAGAGAGAAATTCATCCACGAATATGGCTGTCTCCCGTCAGCTTGCGATTGGTGAAGTTGATAACTCGCTGGACTTTGGGATGGTGCCGAAAATGAAGCGGAGCTTGGCTTACACGAAGTAATCAGGGGTTGTCGTTGACAACGCTTGTTACTTCTGCAGCTAGTTGGCGCAACTTCTCGAACTTGACGTACAGCTCACCGGCTTGTGCCTTTGCATCGTCGATTATCCGTTCAGCTTCGATCTGAGCCATTAGTAGAGTTTCTGTCGCATCGTTAACCGACTTTGACCTGATCTCCTCTACCTCTTTGTCGAATGCTGCCCGCTCCTCAGCGAGTTCGGCGCGGGCAGCATCAATGTCGGCCGCAGTCGAGTTCCGAAGGTCCTCCGTCTCGAACGCTGCAGTGTCACGCATCCGTTGGGTGTCGCGATACACCTCAGTAATCAGGATCGTCAGCAACTGAAGAACCTCTTGAGTGACCAGGGTCTGGAAGTCATCCATTTGCTGCGCAACATCGCGGAATGCCTGTTCGACATCACTTGCTTTGTATCTTCCTCGACGGGGCTTCAGGTCGGGCAACACTAGGGCCCTCTGTTGGTTCGACATCTTCGAGACGATGACCTCGCGGGCTATCTCCCCAGTGTCGTTTGATGTGAGATCAATTTCATTAGCCATTGGATACTCCTCTGAGGAATGGTTTCGTGGCACGAAGACGTCCGCGGACAATGAGCCGCTCATTCGTTGTGCCGATTGGTGTACAGGTGGTCAGTGTTATTGAGTCGAATCCGATGTAACCAATGACGGAGACATCGCTCGGTGACACATTGAAAGTCGGTGCGCCCTCTCCATTTGGAATTACCTCGTAACGGTTGATGTCGTCTTCGTGCACGACAAAGATTGAGTCGGCGACTTGCATGCGATCGAGAAAGTAGAAAGGGGCCGGCTTAGTTGTGCGGTGTCCCGCAAGACCAAGATTTCCTTTGTCCCCGAGCGCAGCAGTGGTTCTGTACCACCCCACGCCCCTACCAAGTTCTGGATCAGATACGCCATTCAGAATGCGCATACGTAAGTGCAACCGTGGGATGACTAAATATGGTCTGCCGTCGTCCGGAATCCCAGCCAAAAGAAGAGACTCGGTTGTGTCGGTCATGGGCTGCAGCACACCGTTGGGTGATGCCACTGTCATAGCCTCTAGTGGGACAGGTGGTTCGACGCGAGTCGCAAGCGGTGATGTATCCGTTATCAATTCAGATGACTGAAGTGGTTCGGCTGCTAAAGCAGCATTGCCGTGCTGTTTCGAACTTTCAGAGGCGACGATAAATGAACCGATCACCAAAAGGACGCTGGTGAAGATGGTCGACAAGGCCAAGTGTGTGGTTCTGGCAGGCGTCGAGGACGACATTGACCGACCTGCAACGAAAGCGTGGGTAAGAATTCGGCGCTCTCCATGGGCCCGATTGACATGAATCGTTGCCGTGGACCACGACAAATTGGGTTGCACCTCAAACGACAATTCATGCAGTGAGTGGGATACGCCGGTCTGGACAGTCCCCGGTGGGCAACTTGCCATGGTGGCTGCCCGAAGTTGCAACGTAACAGTGGTCGACTGACGGCTCTGGGTGCGAACTCGTGCTCGTACCTTCAGTGTGGATAGAGCCGATGATTTAGGAGATTTGGTCCGAACCCGAATGTCGACATGGCGAGTTCCCTGCGCGTCCAGAATGCTGGCGACAAACCGCTCCACCGCGGTGCACCGTAGCATCTACCTTATTGAAATTAAGGTAGATACACCTTGGATCAACCGGCCGACGCGACTCGTATAACGAAGACCATCGAAATCAGGGGAACCGAAGCCCCCAGCGACCCTTGCCTTGCTGGGTGAAAACTATTCTCATGCATATGTCGGGGCTATCACCAACGCGGTCTCGAATGATCGACGCAGCGATCGAGATGATAGAAGTCGGCGGTGAGGCATCAGTTCGAGTGGCGTTGGTCGCATCTGCACTCGGGGTGTCCGAGCCAGCGGTCTATCACCACTTCGAGAATCGTGCAGAGCTGGTTACGGCGGCGTACATCGTGTGGTACGAACGAAACCTTCTGATGGATCCTTCACCCGAAGCCGTGATGCGAATGGTTCAAAGTCGCGAGGACTACGAGAGGTCTTTCAGGATGACTCTCGAGTGGAGTTTTGCACCCGAGAGGGTACGGGCACGTTCGATTCGTGTCGCCGTATTGGGGGCTGCCCAGACCAATACCGAACTTCGGTCTGCGATCAATGACATCAACGTCAAATTCCTAACAACTGTTGCCGACAATATCCGAACGGGCCAGTCAAATGGCTGGGTAAAACTCGACGTCGATCCAACCGCACTGGCCTTCTGGCTGCACGGACAACTCACTGGCAGATTTTTTGCGGAGATGACTGACGGCCACGTTGACCTAGATGCCTGGAACGCCATTTCGACTCAGGCGGTTCTTGCATCCATTCGGCCAGACTGATTCAGTCATCGTCAACTCCCATCGTTACGTCGTGCGACTTAGGTCGTATCTGACGTTGATGTTTGACGACTACCCCACATGGAAGTGACGCACCCGCAATAGCCTTCAGCCACGCGCGTTTGGAGCAGTCGAACGTCGAGCCGGAAAAATTTTAACCTTCGTCAAAGACCTACTTTGTAATCGTGCTCCGCAAGAAAGCTCGGATTAAAAAATCACGTGGCTTTGTTCGGCTTCTCATCGTGACTTTCTTGGTGACATCAACAGGTCTAGATGGAAACTTTTCGCGCGTGGGTGCAGCACCGGCGACATCACCTACATGTACGAGTGGTGTGGGCTTCGGCGGTCAAGTTTCATCCGATGCACTCTCTCAAGGTGGTCATGGTTGCGTTGTCATTGAGTACAACTCGCAATTCGAGACGTTCAACTTCACGGGCGTCATTCAATCATGGACGGTTCCGACAGGCATCACTTCTGTTGTGTTTTACGCCATCGGTGCTGGTGGCGGCGGCGGACGTAGTTCCACATCAGCATCAGGTGGCGGTGGTGGATACGCCACGGGAACATACGGTGTAACTGCAGGTCAAGTGTTCACGATCATTGTCGGTCAAGGTGGAGTTAGGCAGAGCCCCGCAGATGTTGCCGTCAGCACCAACGCCGAGGAAAGACGAAATGCGAGCTTCGGTGGTGGAGCATCAGGTCAAGGAACGACAACGTATGGATCTTCGTTCGGCTCCGGTGGTGGACGAAGCGCGGTTCGTCTCGCGAGTGACACTGATGACTTGTTGACCGCTGGTGGAGGCGGTGGCGGTGGCTATACGTCTAGCGGTGGTGCAGGCGGTGGACTTATCGGTGCCTCGGGATCTGGGTCAGGTGGACAAGGTGGCACACAAGTGTCCGGCGGCGCGACACACCCGACCGAACCAGGTGTCGCAGGAATCAAATACGCAGGTGGATACGCAGGAACTGTTCTTAGTGGAAACGCTGCCAGTGAAGGTGGTGGCGGTGGCGGCGGATGGTACGGCGGAGGCGGAGCCGGTGACAACGGTGGCGGTGGCGGTGGCTCGAGTTACATCGCACTTCTCACCAACGGAGCAACGTCAGCCGGAAGTGGCCGTACGCCCGGCATCGTCATTCCATCGAATGCCGCTGCACCGACAATCTCGGGAGCGACGACAGTCGGAGCAGTTCTCTCCGCAACAGCCGGTATGTGGTCAGGTACAGGAGCACCGTCATGGTCGTGGCAGGTGTCAAATGATGGAGTCACATACACCAATGTGTCTGGTGCGAACACCAACGCACTCACCGTGGCAGCCCCGGGCTACTACCGCGCGGTCGAAACCCACACGAACATCATTGGTGCCACCACTGCGACGTCGAATTCAATTCGGGTCCTCGCGCCGGTCGTCATTTCAGCACCGTCGACGCCTGATCTGGCGACTTCTTCAGATTCAGGTGACAAATCTGACGACAACGTCACCAATGACAACACCCCCACACTGCATGTCTCCGGCACAAGTACTGGAGACACAGTGACGGTCACCGCGACGAAAGGCTCCGACAACCGTTCGTGTGTCTTCACCGCGATGTCCTCTGTCACATCGTGTGATCTGCCATTACTGGCGGATGGCAGCTGGACCGTGTCTGCTGCACGGGTCGACACCAGCAATGTGGCATCACCAGCATCTGCGACTCTCACGCTCACAATCGATACGGTGCGACCATCTAATGAGTCGGCCCCCACGGTCGCTTCTACGTCCACTTTCACTGTTTCGAATGCCGAACAAGATTCAACAGTCACAGTGTCAGCGACCAAAGGCACTGACGTTGTCGCATGTACCTATTTCTCGACAACGTCGTCGTCCTGCGCAATATCGACGCTCACACCGGGAACGTGGACAGTCACGTCAGTCATTGTCGATCGTGCTGGCAACGCATCTCTCACCAGTCCCGGACTTGTCGTGACCATCGAATCCGCAAGCACGACGACCAGCACCACCACAACCACAGTTGTGGCTACCCCAATCATCACTACGACCACATCGACTGCACCACGAATCTCCACAACTACAACCACGTCGACGCTTCCCAATTCACTCATTCCCTACGACTCAATCGGACGCGAACGAGTGACCGATGGTCCAGTAAGTGTGATCGGACTTCCCAAAGGTGGATGGGCGCGAGTTGAGCGATCAAACACGGAAAGCATCGTCACGACAAGCGATGGCTTACGAATTGTCCTTGGTGCGCAATCACAGGTCGAGCGCAACAGTCAAATCAATGAGAACGGCATATTGGTGTTCGAGCCCTCAGACCTCCTAACTTTCTCTGGTTCTGGTCTCTTGCCCGGGAGCCCAGCGTCTGCATGGCTGTTCTCCACACCACGCGAACTCGGGAAGTTGTCCGTCGATGCCACCGGATCATTCGACGAGTCGTATGTAGTTGACTCATCAGTCGAAGCTGGCGAACACACCGCACAGCTGATTGGCATCGCACCCGACGGCACTCTCCGGGTCATTGAACTCAAGATCGAGGTGCAGGTACCCGCCTTCGCCGATACGTCCGCAGTCAGCGCCACCAGCGATGTGAACGAATTGGTTCCTGAGAATGAACAACCTGATGATCAGCCTGTAGCGATTGGCCTCATTGCGAATGCTCTCGCGCTGTTGGCTGTGGCCGGACGGCCGAAGACACAGTCATCCTCCGGCGATGGAAACGGTGACGACGCTTCTTCCACCGAGGCGAGCGCACGCGAAGAACCCTCCTCTGCCGGCGATGAGAGCGCTCAAGTGGAAGAGAGCACCGAAGGAGAGAGCTCGGGCGGTGAGGTGTCGTCGGTCGCCACAGGTTTCGCCGACCGCACACGCGACGATCGAACTGACCGGATTAGGCCGCCACATTCAAAGGTGGTCGATGCGACCCTTGTCCGCTCGGCTGCATTGTGCAACCGATACTCACCCCTCGCCGCACGAATCATCGATGACGCTTCGTATCTACGCGCCATCACCGGTATCGGTGGGCTACTGCTTCCAGTAGCTGGAATGGTTCTCGGAGTTGTCTGTGCGCTTGCCATTAACCAGACAATCGCTGTGCCGTCTGCGATCCTTCTGATCTCCATTGCACTCATCGGCGTGTTCGACTCTCTTGCCGGTGCCATCTTCGTGGCAACCTTTGGGTTAACGACCGTCATCGGAGGCGGTCTTGACTCACTTGCTGCGGTTCGCGGATTTCTCGGCTTCGCCGTGTTCGCATTTGGCATACCTCTCGTCGCGGCAGCGACCCGGCCCTTTAGACGCACATCCCGTGACGACAGAGGCGCATGGACTCTCGCCGTCGACGTCGTACTTCTGTCAATATTCGGAGCGTGGGCGGCAGGGACCATGTACTCGATGATTCCTGCACTGATTGGTCAAGGCTCACAACCGACTGCACATGTCGACTCTGTCCACATCGTCGTCCTTGTTGCATTGCTCGTTCGATGGGCACTTGAGAACATCGCCCTCTCTTTGGCTCCACAGCGGCTCCGGCTTGTCGAACTGAAGGAGCACGAAGACCCATCGTTGCTTCAGCGCATGTTTGCCACGTCTGTACGTACGGTCATCTTCGTAATTGTTGCGGGCTCCTTCATCGGAAACAACTGGGCACTCTGGGTCGGGACACTGCTCTACATTGCACCCAAGATTGTTGGGGAATTCTCATCGAACTGGCCGAACGTCCCGATGCTCCATCGCTTCGTTCCCCGCAACTTGCCCCGCGTCGTATTAGTTCTCTTGTTTGCACTCTGGTGGGGCGCATTCATCAACAGTCAGTTCGCTGACTCTCCTGACATGTTGCTGTATGCCTTTGTACTTATGGGTGTCCCCTCACACATACTTGGTGTCATCGACTGGTTTGGTCGCGAAGGCGGCGAGTGGCCTTCAACCTTTCTTTCACGTCTTCTCGGAGTGGTGACCCTGGTTCTCGGATTTCTACTTGTGCGTGGCTACATTCTCGGCTGAATCAGTAGATAACTCTTCAGATCACATGAATCGTAAATGAGTGTCGTAGCGGTGTGTCTGGTGTGATCACATCGATAACACCAAAGTTCACTCCGTTTGGCGGCCCTGACTGAGGTTCGATGCACGTCGCATGCGCAGGCTCGTCGTAGATAACCCAGTGGTCACATGAACTCTCGAGCGACACATTGACATCCCCTATAAGAAATGGCTTAACGACACCATCGGTGAAACAGTCGTCCCATGGTGGTGATAACGGGTTCGTCACCTTCGCTGTCGTCGAATGATCATCCGCACGAACGTACATGGACCGAAAGGTGGTGTGTAGCGATGCCGGCTTCATGAACCACGGATGCCAGCCCACTTGTACAGGTGCAGGTTCATCAACTGCTACTTCGAGTGTCATGTGGACGCCGCCATCCACGACCGACACTGAGTGCGTCACAATGCCAGAGAAAGGCCAGCCTTTTGAAGTGAGCGCACTTTTCATGATGACAACATCGTCTGTCACGTCGACGATTCTCCATCTCGTGTCAAATGTTGTGCCGTGCAGTGCATGCGTTCCGTCATTGCAATCGAGACGAATATCCCGTCCGTTCCACAAGAACCGACCATTGGCGATTCGACCACACCATGGCACCATCGGGTAGCAGCCCCAAGAAAACACGCCATCGGCAGCATGTTCTGGACCGACCAGCAATTCAACCCCGCGGTGCATGATGTTCGCTAACCGACCACCGTGCTCTGGCGCAACGATCGCAGTCGTATCACCGACGGAAAGCTGAATCACGCGCATACGCTACTGAGCCTATGAAGCGCTTCGTATTGGCCATTGTCTGCTCGGTGGGGCTCGTTGCGTGTGGCGAAGCATCGTCTGACACCACGTCAACGGTCACGGACTCAACTGTCGCCAGAGATGCGACCGCGGAAACATCATCCACCTTGTCCTTGACGACGACCACCCTTGCAGTGTCGATGATCAACGAAAAAGCCATCGAGTGTGACGAAGATGCCATCGGTGCCGACATGAAGACCAAAGTCAAGATGGACAAGTGCACCGAGAACTTCGGTGTAGGTAACACCGACAAGAACACGTGGAACTGTCCAGACGATGGTTGCCGAGAGGCATCGCTATTCAAACGGGTGAATGGCAAATGGGGCACAAACACCATGTGTCGCAAAGATCAGCCAATGGTCACGCCAATGCGCCTGTGTTACCGCACAGACAAGGCTGCTGTCGCAACTGAAGACGACGTTCTCCCGCCGAAGATTGCATGCACCTTGTGGGATGCAAACAGCGAACTTCGATTCGTTTCCTTCACCGGATGTGAACCAAGTGCCGAGGCAATCAAAGAATCTCTAACCCGCAAGTGCCAGGGCGAGTGGGTGCAGAATGAGTACCTCCCATTTGAGACCTGCGATAGCGGCACCATGGTGAAGCGCGCACAGAAGGTCATGAAAGCAGCAGGTTTGACGACCGAGCTCGACGGCTTCTACGGATCAAACAACGCCAAGCAAATCGCCGACTTCCAAACGAAGAATGGCCTTCGCAAAACCGGCATGCTCGATATCGACACGTGGAAGAAGCTCATCGCGGTGGCACCGGCGAAGGGCACCGACCGTGACGGCGACGGAGTCATCACCCCCGACGAGATGTAGGTCTGCCACCTAAAGTGGCAGAAGTCGACGGGGAGACAACATGAGTGACATTCGGTTCGACGGCAAGGTCGTCGTCATCACCGGTGCAGGCCGAAACTTGGGGCGCGAGTATGCGTTGGCATTCGCCGCCCGTGGCGCGATGGTCGTGGTGAATGACCTTGGAGTTGGCATTAGCGACACCGATGGGAACGCAGCAGGCGGCCAAGCGGTCGCAAACTACGACACCATCGCGACTCCTGAAGGTGGGCGCGCAATCATCCAGACGGCTCTCACTGCATTCGGCACTGTCGACGTCGTTGTCAACAATGCCGGTCAGGTACGCATGGCTCCGTTCGAAGACTTTCCCGAAGAGAGCATTGACGCACTACTCAACACACAACTTCGTGGAACATTGAATGTCAGTCGCCCTGCATGGAAGGTGATGCGTGAAAAGGGCGGCGGACGATTCGTCAATGTGTCCTCTGGTGCGGCCTTCGGCGGCGTTCCGAACGGTTCGGTCTATGGCATGGCAAAGATGGGCGCAATCGGACTCACACGTGGCATGGCGGCCGAGGGAAAACCGCACGGCATCGTGTGCAACATCATTGCTCCGTACGCGAAGACCCGACCCGGTTCAGGTTTTGGTCCAATCCCTTGGTCTGAAGAACTTCAAGAGTGGTTACACCCCAAGTATGTGTCACCTTTGGTGTTGTGGCTCGCTCACGATTCGTGTCCGCACACAGGCGAGACATTCTCCGTTGGTGGCGGCTGGTACGCCGGCATGAACATCACGCTTGCCCCCGGACTCACCTCGCGTGACGATTCACCAGACATCTTCATTGGCCATGAACAAGATCTGTTCAGCGGTGATCATTCAATTGTCACTCCACACGCGTCACAAGCTGTTCGAAATTTGCTGAAGGGTTTTCGCGGACCTACATGAGTCGTCGGTTACACCCTGATGTCGTCCGAGCACACGACGATGCTGTAGCTAAAGGTCTCGACTTCTACATTGACCCGCACAACAAACTTCTTGTGATGACACGCTTACATCACGAAAGCCGTGGTTCTTGTTGCCACAACGGCTGTCGTCACTGCCCGTACGAAGACTTCGAGAAATGAAAAAGGGTGCGGGCTTGGCCCGCACCCTTTCCCTACGGAATGAATCTGTGGATTAGCCCTGCATTGACATTGGCAGAATTACTGCGTCGATGACGTGAATGACGCCATTGCTTGCCTCGACGTCAGCGGTGGTCACGTTTGCAACTGTTGCGCCAACTGTGAATGACACTGCGCCATCCTTGCTCGAAACGGTTAACTTCTCGCCACCGAGGGTGTCGGCCTGCATGCCATCGAGAGCAGCGGTGTCTGCTGCCAGAACCTTGCCCGAGATGACGTGCGCCTGAAGGACTGCTGTCAGACCGTCGAGGTCTTTGGCGAGTTCTTCCTTCAACTGCTCGAGGGTGGCACCTTCGCCGAGGAGCTGCGCTGCAAGTGCTTCGAATGCAGCATCAGTTGGCGCAAGAACGGTCAGCGGTCCTTCACCAGCAAGTGCGGTGTCGAGGCCTGCGAGCGTTGCGGCTTCAAGCAAGAATCCGAATGATCCATTTGCTGATGCAACTTCAACGATGTTGCCGGGTGTCTCGGCCGCCATTGTGGTGTCAGTCGCTGCCATCGTGGTGTCGCTGGCCGCGTTGTCATCGTCACTGCCGCAGGCGGCAAGTCCGATGACCATGACAGAAGCAGCCAAAGCTGCAATGAGGTTCTTTTTCATGTGTTTCTCCTTGGGGGGATGTGGGGGGTGAGAATTGCTCAGAAGTGACGCAAATCCCTTCTACAGACTGCACCACTAGTTCCAGCATGGTCTAATTGTGCGCTGAACAACACCTTGAATTGAACAGAAGTAGCATTGTCCCGCTATGGGATCGATTCGTACTCCGGTCGATGTGGACAGCCAAGAACACCTTGAGCTCATTGCCCGAGTAGGCCTCTCGTGGCGTGAATTACGCCGGGCGGCGACCACCACCCTCATGCGTGAACACATCTTTGGTACTGGCGACGGTGCACTCGAGCCAGGGCAAATGGACACTCTGGATCTGCTTGTTCAACAGCCCTCATGGCGTATGGGAGACCTTGCCGAGAAGCTGCGCGTTGATCCGAGCACTGCAACACGTGCCGTGCAACGACTGGTGAACATGGGGCTTGCAGAGCGATTGAGTGGCAAAGATGACGGCCGAGTAGTCCAAGTCGCAGTGACAGATGACGGCAGGAAAAGACACAACTTGGTCAGTTCTCGCCGATTGGAGTTAATGAAAGTCATCTTCAAGAATTTCACTGAAGAAGAACGTGTCGATCTTGCGCATCTATTGGAGAAGCTCGTCGCTTCCATTGACTCGGCACTGAAAGAAGTCTCCACCTAACATCGCATTCACGACACGGGCATGTCCCGAACAAGCGACACAGAGAGGAGGTCTCTGCATGGCTGATCGTGAAGAATTTGTCGAACAGGCGATGCAGTATGCGTCTCACCTCTACCCCGTTGCCCTGCGCATGACCCGCAATCGCTCGGACGCAGAAGACCTCGTGCAAGAGACCTTCCTCAAAGCGTGGCGG
>Ga0255079_1000329_pt1 | contig 13122 bp, 9 predicted proteins | sample Colum_Atlam_RepB_FD_188586 | JGI IMG/M metagenome (GOLD analysis project Ga0255079, IMG submission 188586) | Freshwater microbial communities from Columbia River, Oregon, United States - Colum_Atlam_RepB_8h | ecosystem: Environmental > Aquatic > Freshwater > River | place: USA: Oregon | collected... | reverse complement strand
CTTTGAGTCTAACGGAGTAGCTCGATCTAAAAGGGCTGTTTTCGGCATTGATAACATCGTAAAAGATACCTCCATTCACCCTTATTTTACCATTAAATTCTCGCGAAAATCCTCCTCCAAGAAAGAGGGTAGAGGCCCATTGCTTTGCCGAATAATTGAAAAAAATGAAGTTAAATGGACTTCTCAGTATTTCATACTCTGCCCCCAAGAAAACGGTATTGTTCATTCGGTAGTGAGCGTAAGCACCGCCTCCATAAACCGTGAACCCCATTTTTTGACCCAGGTTATTGGACCATGTTCGTTGGTAGCGAAACGAAGGGCCCACGGCCCAATTTTCATTTAGGATGGCTGCGTATTTGATATCGCCTCCTACGGATCCCCCCAAGGTAGATCCCCCTGCGAATATTTCAACGCCAATTTCTGAGCCATCAAAGGTAGTTTGGCTTTGGAATGTCCATGGAATTAATGCCAAAATTAGGTACCAGTGTTTCATGTTTTTTTGACAAAGATACAACATGGAATGAAACGGAGGTTGGGAATTGGTTCATCAATTATTCGTAATTTTGCATCATGATTTTAATCGATGGAAAGCGAATTTCTCAGGAAATCAAAGAAGAATTGAAGGGTGCTGTTTTACAACGCAAAGCGGAAGGAAAAAAAATCCCGCACCTAGCAGCAATACTTGTTGGGAACGATGGTGCTTCTATGACTTACGTGAGCAACAAAGTAAAGGCTTGTGAAGAAATCGGTTTTGAGAGTACACTGATTCGCTATGACGATTCGGTTCCGGAAGAAATTTTGTTGGCTAAGGTTCAAGCATTGAACGAAGACCGAAGCATTGATGGATTCATCGTTCAGCTGCCCTTACCCAAACATATAGACGAGTTAAAAATTACGCAAGCCATAGACCCCTTAAAAGACGTGGATGGTTTTCATCCTAGAAACCTTGGAAACATGGTTGTCAACTTACCAGGATTTCTTCCAGCAACGCCAGCAGGGGTTCTGGAACTCATTCAGCGGATGAATATTCCTACGGAAGGTAAAAATTGTGTCATTATTGGGCGGAGCAATATTGTGGGAATGCCATTAAGCATTATGTTGGGAAGAAATACCAATCCTGGAAATTGTACGGTCACCTTGGCCCATTCGAAAACCGAGAACCTCGCCGAGGTATGTCGAAATGCCGATATCCTTATTGCCGCCATTGGGCAACCGGGATTCGTGACCCAAGACATGGTGAAAGAGGGTGCTGTGGTTATCGATGTAGGCACCACACGGGTAGAAGATCCCAGGAAGGTGAAAGGTTGGCGTTTGGCGGGAGACGTGGCCTTTGACGAGGTTTCCAAAAAGGCAAGCATGGTATCTCCGGTCCCAGGGGGCGTGGGCCCAATGACGATTGCATCGCTGATGCTGAATACTTTGAAGGCGATGGACCTTAAAGGAAAATAATAGCGTTAATCAATTAATATAGAAGCAACATGAATGTTCCAGTAACGGTATACGCGGAAATGACCCCGAATCCAACCACCATGAAATTTGTAGTGAACAAGTACTTGATTCCATCCGGAGATTCGGTTGAATTTAATAAACGACAGGAAGCTGTTGGGTTTTCGCCCTTGGCTGAAGCTTTATTTGCCTTTCCCTTTGTGAAAGGAGTATTCATGACCGCAAACTTTGTTACCGTCACCAAAACAGACAATGTACCATGGGATTTTATTACCATGGAATTGCGCGAATTCATACGGGATTTTATCGGCGAAGGAAAGGAAGTGCTTATACAAATGCCATTGGCGGCTGAGAAGCAAGTGGCACAAGAACGTCCTGAAATCGCAGAACCGAGTGAATTTGATGAACCCATTCTTGCCTTGCTTGACCAATACGTGCGTCCCGCAGTGGAAAACGACGGAGGTGCGATTGATTATATTGGATTTAAAGAAGGAACCGTAAATTTGATTCTAAAAGGTTCCTGTTCGGGTTGTCCTTCCTCCACAGCGACCTTAAAAGGGGGGATTGAAACGCTTTTAAAGCAACACATTGCTGAAATTCAGCAAGTCGTGGCGTATAATGGATAAAAGCCAATTACTTTTCGTCTAGAATTTTCCAAACAAATTGCTTTTCTCATTGTTAGTACTTAACTTTGAGTTAATCAAAGAAAGTGTCATTTTTACACTTTGAAAAACACACATAGGATTTTGGAATCTTCCGTAACAGAACGCACAGTACCGATGAATTTAGACGAAGCACTGCTTCATTATTTTGGTTATCAATCTTTTAAAGGCGAGCAGAAACAAATCATTGAAAACATCCTCGCCGGTAGAAATACCTTTGTAATCATGCCAACGGGGGGAGGAAAATCCATGTGTTATCAACTACCTTCCTTAATGATGGAAGGGACTGCCGTGATTGTTTCACCACTCATTGCCTTGATGAAAAATCAAGTTGATGCCATTCGGTATGTAAGTGAAAACGGTAGCGTTGCCCATTTTTTGAATTCATCCTTGACGAAAGCAGAAATCGCCTCCGTTAAAAAAGATGTGGCATCGGGTGTAACTAAAATGCTCTATGTGGCGCCTGAATCCCTTACCAAGAAAGAGAATATTGAGTTTTTATCCTCGGTTAATTTGTCTTTTTTCGCGATTGATGAGGCCCACTGTATCTCGGAGTGGGGGCATGATTTCCGTCCGGAATACCGACGCTTACGGGAAATTTTTGAGAAAATATCTAAAGTCCCTGTCATCGCATTAACCGCTACGGCTACGCCAAAAGTGCAATTGGATATTCAACGGAACCTCAACATGTTGGATGCTCAGGTATTCAAAGCCTCGTTCAATCGGGATAATTTATTTTATGAGATTAGACCCAAACGGGATGTTGAAAAGCAAATCATTAAGTATATCAAGGCCCACCAAGACGAAAGCGGTATTATTTATTGCTTAAGCCGTAAAAAAGTGGAGGAAATTGCTGAGCTTCTACAAGTCAATGGGATCAATGCCCTTCCGTACCATGCAGGGCTAGATGCTGATGTTCGTGCCAAACATCAAGACATGTTTTTGATGGAGGAAGCCAGTGTAATTGTAGCTACGATTGCCTTTGGAATGGGCATCGATAAACCCGATGTACGCTATGTTATTCACCACGACATTCCCAAATCACTGGAAAGCTATTACCAGGAAACGGGTAGAGCGGGTCGTGACGGTGGTGTTGGGGTTTGTTTGGCTTTTTACTCCTACAAAGACATTGAGAAATTAGAGAAATTCCTTTCAGGAAAACCGCTTACAGAACAAGAAATAGGACGTCAATTGCTTACCGAAATAGTATCCTATGCGGAAACTTCGGTATGCAGGAGAAAATACATCCTTCATTATTTTGGTGAAACCTTTGACGAAAAGGGGTGTCACGAGCACTGCGACAATTGTAAAAATCCTAGGGAGCGCCGTGAGGGAATGGAATACGTCTCCACCTTGCTTAAAGCTATTAAGGAATTGGATGAGCAATTCAAAGCGCGTCATTATTGTGCCTATCTGTCGGGTATGATTACCTCCGAAATCAAATCCTTCAAACACCAGTCGAACCCCGGATTTGGGAGTGGAAAAGACCGCGATGAGCACTTTTGGAATGCAGTCATTCGACAAGCAACCATTGGGGGATTGATTTACAAAGAGGTGGAGTCCTTCGGGGTGCTTAAATTAACCGAACAAGGGAAAGCGTTTAGTGAAAAACCAAGTTCTTTTCTCCTGCTCAAAGAGCATGATTTTTCGAACACAGACGACGATGAGAATTTTGTTTCCAGCGGTAAAGGGGGAGCCTTTGATGAATCCCTTTACGATCTTCTGTTGGATTTAAGAAAGTCTGTTGCAAAGCAAATGGGGGTTCCGCCCTTTGTGGTCTTCCAAGATCCCTCGTTGAAAGATATGTGTTTGCAATATCCAATAACCATGGATGAATTAACCCATATTCAAGGTGTGGGGGTCGGTAAGGCCCAACGATTTGGCGAGCCATTCGTGGATTTAATTGCCCATTACGTAGAAGAAAACGATATAGACCGCCCACAGGATTTCTTCATGAAGTCCTTGGTTAATAAATCGGGATTAAAAGTACAGCTCATTCAAAACATTGATAGAAAACTACCCTTGGAGGACATTGCGCGTTCCCAAAGCAAGAGTTTTGAGGAAATTTTGGAAGAAATCGAATCGATTGTTGCTTCAGGAACCCGTGTGAATTTGACCTATTACCTTGATGGAAAAATAGATCGCACCGAACAGGAAGAAATTTTCGACTACTTTAATTCAGCCGAATCTGACGACATCATTGATGCCTACCACGAATTCGATGGCCTTTACTCCGAGGAAGAGTTGCGCTTGGTTCGTATTCGTTATCTAAGCGAGGTAGCCAACTAAGGTTTTTTCAAAAATATTTCCGCTACGGATTGTTGTGCAATGGCGTGGTATCCACCTTTTGCTTCTTTATAAACGCTTAATGCCCAGGTTTTATCGGATGGGTTTTTACACAGGGCCTCGTAAAGGGGTAGGATGTATTTCCTTCTTCCAGTGGCTTTTAAAAATTCTTTTAGGGCCGGATATACCGTTTTGTTTTGTCGTTTAATATTGACCAAAAACCATTCAAACTTAATTTCAGCATTTCCTTTTTTCGTGAAGGACATGTATTGATCTATGTCGTTGAGAACTTCCACAGGAAGCGTAGGATCCAAGGAGCGAATGTAATATTGCCATTCTTGGGTACCATATTGACGCACATCCAATTTTTCTTGGTAGGTTACTTTTTTAAAGCGAGGATTTTGATTTCTTCTTCGCGTATTTTTTGGCACTATTTCAACCCATTTTACCTTATTGACCGGAGCAAAGATGTCCTCCCCGCGATTCGTTTTAGCGGCTAAGGTCTTCATTACCTCAAGTTTGCTAGTACGCGGGATGTAGCAATTTTTGGGTAGGCCCTCTAAGTATATCCACTCGTTGGAATTAAAGGTGAATTTGTTGGGTTCTAGTAAGGTCGTTTTTAGGTAATTTTCAAAGCCTTCGCTTGTCATTGGTTTAAAGCGAAAATCACGAAAATAAGCGATGAAAAATGGATCGAGTTTGTCACGACCGATGGTTTTTTCTAGGGATTTTAAAAACAGTGCCCCTTTGACATAGGCGACCGAGGTCATTCCCTCGTCCGGATCTCGGTTTTTCAAGGAAAGATGCAAACGGCTGTCTTTTGGATGGTTCGATTGTGCGATGCCTTTTAGCTCAAGCATTAATTCCATGTAGTCAAGGGTCTCTAGCATTTGTACGGTTTCTTTTCCATACAATTCTTCCATGATACGGTGTTCGATATACACAGTAATTCCCTCATTAAGCCAGAAGTCTTCCCAAGATTCATTGGTTACCAAGTTCCCAGACCAAGAGTGCGCCAATTCATGAGCAATTACTGAAACCAAACTTTTATCCCCAGCGATGATGGTTGGATTTATAAAGGACAATTTAGGGTTTTCCATTCCCCCAAAAGGAAACGATTTGTGTTGGATCAAAAGATCATATTTCCCCCATTGATACGGTCCAAAAAGTTTTTGTGCAGCTTCAAACATTTTCGGTAAGGCAATAAATTCCTGGGAAGCCTTTTCCATCACTGCTTTTTCGGCATATACCCCCACTTTGTCTGTGTAAGCATGATAAGCGTAATCTCCAACGCTTAAAGCCATTAGATAGGAAGGAATGGCTTGTGGCATCGAGAAAACGTACTCACCTTTGGTATTTTTTGCCGTAGGATTATTGGCACTCATTAATACCAAGAATTCGGGTTTTACGTGGATTTTTGCACTGTAGGTAAACCGGTTCGAAGGCGAATCTTGAAGGGGGATCCACGAACGGGTATGGATGGCTTGTCCTTGTGTGTACATCATTGGGTACTGGCCTGATTCCGTTTGATTGGCATCCACCCATGCGAGCGCAGTCGATTTTTCCGTGGTTTGATAATAAATATTTACCTGCGTCGTGCTTTTTTCGAGGTCTACGATTAAGGGTTGCCCAAGCAGTGAATCCTTGTCCATTGGACCGATAACGAAGCCTGTTTCCCTTTCCTTACCTTCTTTTCCTAAAGTGACTTTTTGAATTAAGAGGTGTTTCGTATCGAAAATAGCCTTTTGAGTCCCTGAAAGGTTTTTAAGGGTATGGCGAGCCACGCCATAAATGTTTTTATGTTTAAAACTGACCTCCAGATCCAGATGCAGATGCGTTGTTTTGACCTCATGGGTATTGGCATACGAGTGAGCATCTTTTGTTGAAACTTTTACACCGTTTCCGCCTATTTTTCTTCCTTGACGAAAGTTACAGGAGGTGACTAGCCATCCTAAAAGGAAAACAAGGAGAAATTTATTTAAACGATAAAATTCCGAAGCGTTCACGGTTTCTATTTATAGCGTACAATAATACTTGCTGGTTCTTCCAATCCACTTTCATCAATTTAGGGATAGAAATTGCCGAGAGTTCTTTGCGTGTGGTTAGGCTTTCTCTTCGCATTGAACCGTCTTTTATGTCTAAGGTTACGATAGCAATGGCATTCCTGTTAGGCGCCAGGTTAAATGGGGCTACGACCTCATCGTTGCGATCAAAAACTCCTAATTCATCGTAGTTTTTTTGGTTGTCATTAAAAATTGCATAGGCTTTTTGCTCATTGTTGAACGAGATAAAAGAGCTGTAGCTTCCATTGTCATTGATGGATACCTGTTGCTTAGGGATTCTCTTTTCCCAAAGGAATCGACCATTTTCATCCATTTTAAAGGCTACTATATCCATGTAATAGTAGTGGTAATTTACTGTCGTAATGCCCGTTCGGGTATCATAATTCGTGATTCTTCGCATATAATATTGCTCCATAAAGCCTAGTTGTGATCCGTCCGATAGGGTACGAATCTGGCGCAGTTTATAGGAAAAGATCTGTGGTGTTTCCCCCATGTTTTCCGTCCTTTTTTCCAAGCGGTTCATTTGGCGCTCCGTGCGAGATTCTTTTAGAATGTCACGGTTAAAAGGGGAATAGCTATAATTGAGAATGGAATCTTTTCCAGTATCTAAGGTTATGGTAAAAATGCCTTGAATTCCTGATTGGTTCCCTGTTCCATACAGGCCTGTCAGCGCCACACGGTTTTGATTGTTCGAAGAAATTGCGATGTCGTCAATCCGTTTATCGTTTAAGTTTACATAAAATTCTTTCAAGGTATCTCGCGTTATTTTAAAGAGATGTAAGGCCTTGAAATTCTCCCAATCCCTTCCGATAAATCGATCGTTCTTATCCTTATGTTCGGTAACCACTAACAAGTACTCGCCTTGGTTTGTAACGTGGTGTTCGTTGATGGTGGATAGGTTTCCGTCGAAGGGCAATAAATACTCTCCATGCTTAATTTCGGTAAAGGTGGAGTCAAACAGGGTGTAGCCATAGACATCTCGGTTTTCACGTCTTCCCGGGATTTCGTAATAGACGAGCAGATAATTCCTGTTCTGAGAAACCATGAAGTTAAAATTGGGCTTAGCACCAAGGCGTTGGTCGCTATACCCACAGCGCAGGATGGATTCTCCTCGGCTATCTTGATCGAACGCTTGGCTGTATAAATTCATTTCACTGTTGGCTCGATCGCTGATGAAAACCTGAAACTTTTTCGCGAAAAAGGTCGCGCTTTCAATGGTTCCAATGCCAGATTCAGTTATGGGTTTTATCTTTTGATGGCTTACATAACTCAATTGGTTATGAAGGGTAAGGCGATAGGACCCCAAAATTCCACCCGAGAACCTCAAGGTGTAAAAATCCGTCGATTTTATGGGTACGATTTCAAGTAAACTGCCTTGTGTGGGTTCCAAGGGCCCCCAATTTACTGGAGGGGATTGGCTCCAAACAGATAAGGTTGTTAAAAAAGCTATGCTTAGGGTAAAAAAGGAATACCTACGTAATTCCATGGCGTAATTTGCTTTAATTCGGATTTTACAGCGGTCGGCACGTCCAAGGAATCTATAAACGAATGAATTACCTCCTTGGTGACCTTGCCATGAACCCGGGTTAAGGACTTTAATGCTTCATAGGGTTGAGGAAATTTTTCCCTCCGTAGCACGGTTTGTATTGCCTCGGCTACGACCATCCAATTGTCTTCTAAATCTTCTTTAATTTTTGTTTCGTTTAATAAAAGCTTGTTTAGGCCTTGGATAACCGCATTCCATGCGATGCTCATATGGGCAATAGGTACTCCGATATTACGAAGTACGGTAGAGTCAGTGAGATCCCTTTGCAATCGCGAAATGGGTAGTTTAGCCGATAAATGTTCCAACAACGCATTCGCTATTCCCAAATTACCTTCCGCATTTTCAAAGTCAATAGGATTCACTTTATGCGGCATCGCACTGGAACCAATTTCTCCTTCCTTCAGGCGTTGTTTAAAGTAATCCATGGAAATATACGTCCAAAAATCACGGCACAAGTCGATTAAAATGGTATTAATGCGTCGAAGGTTATCAAAGTAAGCCGCAAAGGCATCGTAATGTTCAATTTGAGTGGTCGTTTGGCTACGTTTTAACCCAAGTTCTTCCACAAACGAATTGGCAAACCCCACCCAATCGTGTTCAGGGTAGGCGACGTAATGTGCATTGAAATTTCCCGTGGCGCCCCCGAATTTAGCGGCAAAGGGTAAGGCTTTTAATGCTTCATATTGAACCTGAAGGCGTTCCACAAAAACGTGTATTTCTTTTCCAAGGCGTGTCGGACTTGCGGGTTGACCATGCGTCCTTGCTAACATGGGAATTTCCTTCCACTGCGAAACGAGACCATGAAGGGTAGAAAGTAGGCAGTCTAAAAGCGGATATACTTCCTTGTTCATGGCTTCACGGAAAGAAAGGGGAATCGCCGTATTATTTATGTCTTGCGAGGTTAGTCCAAAATGAATGTATTCCAAATCCGACAACCATCCCTTTTCCGTCATCTTAGCTTTGAGAAAATACTCCACCGCCTTGACGTCGTGATTGGTAGTTTTTTCAATGGATTTTATCGCCTCAGCATCGGCAATGGAAAAGTCATTTACCCATGACATTAATTCCTCTTTGGAATAATGCGTCCCTTCTGAGAGAATTCCTAAGGCGTGGAGTTTTAAAAAGTACGCAACCTCAACATGAACGCGGTACTTTATGAGACCGAACTCGGAAAAGTAGGCTTGAAGGTTTTGCGTTTTTGAATGATACCTTCCATCCACAGGGGAAATCGCGGTAAGGGGACTGAATTCCATGGTGTAAAAGGCAAAGTTACGGAATTTTTAGACGGCAATGTTATATTCTCTAAGGGCGTCGTTAAGGGAAGTTTTTAAATCCGTGGAAGCGGACCTTTGTCCAAGAATTAAGGCACAAGGGACGTGGTAGGTTCCCGCTGCAAATTCCTTCGGATACGAACCGGGAATTACGACGCTTCGTTCTGGAACATATCCCCTCAATTCTTTGGGTTCCGGTCCAGTAACATCGATTATTTTTGTGCTTTTCGTTAGGACTACGTTTGCTCCAAGAACGGCTCCTTTTCCAAGGTGTACCCCTTCAACGACAATACAACGAGATCCAATAAAAACATCGTCCTCAACGATTACTGGGGAAGCTTGTAAAGGTTCTAAAACACCGCCGATTCCTACGCCACCACTTAAATGTACGTTTTTTCCAATCTGGGCACAACTACCGACGGTGGCCCAAGTATCCACCATGGTCCCCGAATCGACGTAGGCTCCTATATTGACATACGAAGGCATCATAATTACGCCAGAAGCTAGGTAGGCACCGTAACGGGCACTGGCACCGGGTACAACACGAACCCCTAAAGCGGTATAATCTCGTTTTAAGGCCATTTTATCATGGAATTCAAAGGGACCTGCGTTAAGCGTTTCCATTTTTTGAATGGGAAAATACATCACAACGGCTTTTTTAACCCATTCATTTACAGTCCATTTTCCTTCTGCGTTTGGTTCTGCAACGCGCAACAAACCTTTATCCAAGGACTCGATGACTTCGCGTATCGCGGATTGGGTCTCATCGCTTGATAGCAATGATCGGTTTTCCCAAGCTTCTTCAATAATTGTTTTTAGTTCCATGCGACAAAGGTAAGGGAAAGTACTGCCGAAAACAACCCGAAATGGATGGGAGTATAAATGGAAGCATAACGTTTTTTGTCTAAACATTTTGGTATGTTTGCAGGAATGAATTCTAGCGAAATAAAAGCGACGAATGGAAAAACCATCCCTGGGGCCAATCGAATTCTTTGGGTGCTCACCTTCATCAATTTGTTCAATTTTTTGGATAGGTATGTGCTTTCAGCCGTTCTTGGACCCATAAAATCGGATTTACACATTGAGAACGACGCGGATATGGGGAGAATGGCGACGGCCTTCATGCTCGGATATTTCTTGACTTCACCCCTTTTTGGTTATCTCGGCGATCGGTTTTCCAGAAAGAAACTTATGGCGATTGGTGTAATTGGTTGGAGTCTTGGAACGTGTCTAACCGGTTATGCGCAAGGATTCGCTTTCATGATTTTTTGTCGCATCGTCGTTGGTTTAGGGGAAGCCAGTTTTGGGGCCATTGGTCCAGCGGTACTTTCCGATGCTTTTGCTCAAGATAAACGCAATCGTGCCATTACCATTTATTCTTTGGCCATTCCTGTTGGGGCAGCCCTAGGTTTTGCGTTGGGAGGGATCATTGCTGCCCAATTGGGCTGGCGGAGTGCTTTCTACCTTGCAGGCCTTCCCGGTTTTTTATTGGCTGCACTGTTGTATTTTATTCCTGAACCCACACGAGGTCAAAGCGATGAAAGTCCGGAAGTACACGAAAAGATTACCCTCAAAAAACTGAAAACGCTCCTCAAAAATCGAGAGTATTTATTTGTCAATTTTGGATACATATTTTACACCTTTGCCATGGGAGCCTTTTCGTTTTGGGGACCTGAATTTTTGCGTAGGGTGCATAAAATGGATTTAGCCGATGCCTCGCTGTTTTTAGGGCCCACGTTAATTTTTGGGGGCATTGTGGGTACCTTAATCGGAGGATATTTCGCCAATCGATGGAGAAAGAAATACGCTTCAGGGTACAGCCGGCTTTTAGTGATTTCTGTACTTTGTGCCGTTCCTTTTTCTTTTGTTTCCTTTCTAACCGACAACACCCTGCTAAGCATGGTGTGTATTGCTATTTCGCTCATTTTTCTTTTTCAATCTACGGGACCGATAAGCACTGTAATTGTGGAAAGCGTTTCTCCCAACATGCGTGCATCCGCAATGGCAATCTGTATTTTTATGATTCATGCTTTTGGTGATTTATGGTCACCGGAATTAGTCGGGAGGGTGTCGGACCACTTTAACAACAACCTTCGTATAGGAATGCTAATTCTGCCCGGTGCCTTTATCCTAGCCGGTTTTTTCTGGTATTTATTGGTAAAAGAGCAAGACGCTAAAGCATCTAATGAACTAGGTTAGTTGCCTTCAATATAATCCTTTAAGTACGCAAAGGGCTCATTCAGTTCTCCATCATGGGTTGTCTCGGTAGCGAAATACAAAATGCGGTCGGGGTCTTCGCCAAATAACCGAGGAAAGAAATGTTTCAACAACTCCGCTCCAAAGTCTTCCGAGGCATCTTTGGGTAATTCACACGGTAAGTTGTCTACCGCCATAACGGCTATTGCATCCGGTAATCGAAAGTCGCATTCTTCTCCGGTAATGGGGTTATAGCCATAAATGGGGTTGGCAATGGTAGAGGCCTTAACCGTTGCAGCAATTGGACCGTTGACATCGCAGGAAATATCTGCGATCACACGCAGGCGATCACAGCTTTGAAGGTCGGTTTGTGTCAACAACTTAGGCGCCCTATTGTCCCAATAGTGACAAGGAATGTACAGGTCTGCTTTCTTCGCATACGCAACTAACTTGGACCGAAAACCACTTGGGTCAGCATAAAATGAGGGTTTATCAAAGTCCTTTTCTGGATGTTCGAAATAATCGCCGGCCTCTAATTGACAAAAAATGGGTTCGTTAAAATTTCCCGTTAAGAATTCCTCTGGACTTACCTCGGTAATCGGTAAACAATCAATGATTTCTTTCGCACCATGTCCAACCCTTCCGAAGCCAGTAACCAAACACCGAAAGTTTGTAGGAAGCGTTACCTTTTTCAACTCTTGCTCTACTTCGTTTCGATTTTCACATTGATGGGCGGGCTTTAATTGGTATTGTTGGTGTTTTAATCCGTAGGTTAAAAAAGCATTGTATGCTCCTACAATTCCAGCATATCGACCAAAACCAATTAAACGGTTACGGTGTTTATCTCGGATTACTTCGTAATCAATCAACCTGATTTTTTTTGCAAGGATGGTTTGTAGCAAGGCCCGGTTGTATGGTTGTTTTTTAATGGTATGGGAAAAAAACACGTAGGTTTTGTTCGCTAACAGGTGTTCCTTTGGAACTTCTTTGATTCCTATAAGCACATCGCAATCATCCAATTGGCTTACGACTTCGATGCCTTCATCGCGGTAGGCCTGATCGGAGAACGTACGAATGGGACTCTCTTCAACAACCAAGCGAACGTGTGGGTACATCGTCAATAACGCTTTGCACTGTTTGGGAGATAAGGCAACCCGAAGATCTGGGGGAACTTTTCCTTCTCGAATGATTCCTATTTTCATGGGGTCACCTTATTTTATGTATTGGTTTAAATACGCATCGATGAATTCTCGTACGCAACCTTCGCCTCCTTTTCTTTCTAAGATCAGGTTACAAATGGATTTTACTTCATTTACGGCATCGGCTGGACAAGCGGCGAATCCTACAGCCTTCATCAAGGCAAGATCGTTTTTGTCATCGCCAATTACCGCTACATTTTCCAGGGCAATGCCCCATTCCTTACACCAAGTCTCTAGCACTTCCAGTTTGGGCTGTTGTCCAACGTAGCAATGGGTGATGCCTAAAAGTTCAGCACGCTTTTGCACCATGACTTGGGTGAATCCTGAAGAAATTATGCCAACTTTAAAAGCCTTTTTTGTAAGTTCCATGAGGCCTAATCCATCTTTGGTATTGAATTTTTTAATTTGGTCCCCCTGTTCGCTCCAATACATGCCTCCATCGGTCATTACCCC
>Ga0255079_1000325_pt1 | contig 13190 bp, 9 predicted proteins | sample Colum_Atlam_RepB_FD_188586 | JGI IMG/M metagenome (GOLD analysis project Ga0255079, IMG submission 188586) | Freshwater microbial communities from Columbia River, Oregon, United States - Colum_Atlam_RepB_8h | ecosystem: Environmental > Aquatic > Freshwater > River | place: USA: Oregon | collected... | reverse complement strand
CGCTCGACCTGACCGGCCTCCCGCCGACGCCCGCAGAGGTCGACGCCTTCCTCGCCGACGCCTCTCCGCAGGCCTATGATAAGGTCGTCGAACGCCTCCTGGCCTCTTCGCGTTATGGCGAACACATGGCCCGCGGCTGGCTCGACGCCGCGCGCTATGCCGACACGCACGGCCTGCACCTCGACAACGAGCGCAGCATGTGGCCCTACCGCGATTGGGTCGTGAAGGCCTTCAACGACAACCTGCCCTTCGACGTCTTCACCACCTGGCAGCTCGCCGGCGACCTCCAGCCGAACGCTACCCGCGAGCAGCGCGTCGCCAGCGGTTTCAACCGTTGCAACGTCACCACCAGCGAAGGTGGATCGATCAACGACGAACTCCTCTTCCGCTACGCGGTGGATCGCACCGATACCACCATGGGCGTCTGGATGGGCCTGACCGCCGGCTGCGCGGTCTGCCACGACCATAAGTTCGACCCGGTGACCACCAAGGAGTTCTACTCGCTCTACTCGTTCTTCTACAGCGCGGCCGACCCCGGCTTCGACGGCAACATCCTGCTGACGCCGCCGGTCCTTCAACTCTCCACCCCGGAGCAGGAGAAGAGCATGGCTGAAATCGATCGCCTGATCGCCGCCAAGCAGCAGGCCATCCGCGATGCCATCGCCTCCTTCAAATACGTCGACCCAGCGACCCTCACCCCGCCGCCGCCTGTGCGTACCGGCGAGACCATCTGGTTCGAGGACGCCTTCCCGGCGAAGGCCAAGGTCGAAGCCTCTGGCAACCCGACGACCTTCGTCGAAGCCGGCCAGGGGCCGGTGCATAGCGGTAAGCGTTCATTGAAGCGCACGGCCAAGGGCGTCGCCCAAGACTACTTCGTCAATGGAGCGTCGTTCGAAATCCCGGCCAACGGGGTCATCTCCGTTTGGACCTACCTCGATCCGGCGAACCTACCCAAGTCGATCATGCTCCAGTTCCACGTCGGCGGCTGGAATCACCGCGCCTTCTGGGGCGAGGAAGGCGCCATCCCCTTCGGCAAGGTGCGTACGCCGGAGAAAGTAAACATGGGCAAGCTGCCCGAGGCCGGCAAATGGACCCAGCTCAAGGTCGACATCGCCAAGCTCGGACTGAAGCCGGGCATGAAGGTCGACGGCTTCGCCTTCACCCAGTTCGACGGTACGGTCTATTGGGACCGCCTGGCCATCAGCCACCGCATCGACGAGGCCAAGGATATCCAGTGGTCATTCAAGGTCTGGTCTGAGAAGAAACAAGGCTCGCGCGTGGCTGAACTGCCCGGCGACCTCCAGAACCTCGTGCGCGGCAAGAAAGCCGCCCTGTGGACAGACGCTGAACGCAAGCGTCTGCTCGACTGGTGGCTCGAGAACGAATTCCAAGGCGGTCGGGAGAAACTCGACGGTATGCGCGCCGAGAAGCTCGCCGAGGAGTCCCGCAAGAAGACCCTGAACGAACAGATCCCCGCCACGCTCGTCATGGCCGACCTGCCGCAACCGCGCCAGGCGCACGTGATGATCCGCGGCCAATACGACAAGCCGGGTGAAGCGGTCTCCCGCGGCGTACCTGCGGCCTTCCATCCTCTGCCGAAGAAGGACACCTACGACCGCCGCGACCTCGCGGCCTGGCTCCTCTCCCCCGCCAACCCGCTGACGACCCGCGTGACGGTCAACCGCTACTGGCAGCAGTTCTTCGGCTACGGTCTGGTCAAGACCAGCGGCGACTTCGGCTCGCAGGGCGACTCACCCAGCCACCCGGAGCTCCTCGACTGGCTCGCGGTGGAATTCCGCGAGAACGGTTGGGATGTGAAGCGCCTCGTCCGCCTGCTCGTCTCCAGCGCCGCTTACCGTCGCTCAGCCGCCGCCTCGCCGGAACTCCTGACCAAGGACCCCGAGAACCGTCTCCTCGCCCGTGGCCCGCGCCATCGCCTCGACGCCGAGGTCATCCGCGACCAGGCGCTGTTCGTCTCCGGCTTGCTCAGCCCGCGCATCGGCGGCAAGGGCGTGCGTCCTTACCAGCCAGATGGTGTCTGGGAACCGGTCGGCTTCACCGGCAGCAACACCGCCCGCTACACGCGCGACAGCGGTGAGGCGCTCTACCGTCGCTCGCTCTATACGTTCTGGAAGCGCACCGCACCGCCGCCTTCGATGATCGCCTTTGATGCGCCCGCCCGCGAAGCGAGCTGCGTCCGTCGCGAGCTCAGCAACACGCCGCTCCAAGCCCTCGCGCTGCTCAACGACGTCCAACACGTCGAAGCCGCCCGCGCGTTCGCCCAGCGCATCCTCAAGGAAGGCGGCACCACCGATGAAGCCAAGGTAGCGTTCGCGTGGCTGACGGCCGTTGGCCGTCGTCCCGCCGCGAGCGAAACGCAGGTCACGCTCGACGCCCTGCGCGCGCACCGCGCGCGCTATGCCGCCCAGCCGGCCGACGCGACCAAGCTGATCACCTTCGGCGAATCGAAGCCCGACGCTTCCCTGCCCGCGCCCGAAGTCGCGGCGTGGACCCTCACCGCCAGCCTCCTCCTCAACCTCGACGAGACCCTCAACCGATGAACGACCCGATCCAAGACCACCTACGCCTCCTGAACCGCCGAAGCTTCCTGAGCACCGCCGGACTCGGCGTCGGCGGCGTCGCCCTCGCCGGCCTGCTCTCCCGCGAGGCCCAGGCCGCGAACACCGTGCACAAGCCGCTCACCGGCTACCCGCACTTCGCTCCCAAGGCTAAGCGCATCATCTACCTGCACATGAACGGCGCCCCGTCCCAGCTCGACCTCTGGGACCATAAGCCGCAGCTCGAGGCCCACTTCGACAAGGACCTGCCGGAGAGCATCCGCAACGGCCAGCGCATCACCACGATGACCTCCGGTCAGGCGCGCTTCCCCGTCGCTCCGAGCCAATTCAAGTTCGCCCAGCACGGGAAGTCCGGCCGCTGGATCAGCGAGCTCCTCCCGCACACGGCGAAGGTGGTCGATATGCTCGCGGTGATGAAGTCGGTCAGCACGACCGCGATCAACCACGACCCCGCCTGCACGTTCGCGATGACGGGGAATGAGATCCCCGGCAAGCCGAGCATCGGCTCCTGGATCAGCTACGGCCTCGGCAGCGAGAGCGATGACCTCCCCTCGTTCGTGGTGCTCACGCCCAAGAGCGTCGGCGGCCAGGCGCTGTTCACGCGCATGTGGAGCAGCGGCTTCCTGCCGACGCGCCACACGGGCGTGGCCCTCCGCTCCGGCGGCGATCCGGTGCTCTACGTCCAGAACCCGCCCGGCGTCCAGCCCGGCGACCGCCGCATCACGCTCGACGCTCTCGCCCAGCTCAACGCCGCCGGCCACCGCGAGCTCGGTGACCCCGAGACGCTCACCCGCACGGCCCAGTATGAGATGGCCTTCCGCATGCAGGCCAGCGTGCCCGACCTGACCGACCTCTCCAAGGAGACCCCGGCGACCCTCGATCTTTACGGACCCGAGGTGAAGGAATCCGGTACGTTCGCCCACAGCGCCCTGCTCGCCCGCCGCATGGTCGAACGCGGCGTCCGCGTGGTGCAGATCCTCCACCGCGGCTGGGACCAGCACGGTAACCTGCCGAAGGACATCGCCCGCCAGTGCCAGCAGACCGACCAGGCCTGCGCCGGACTGCTGCTCGACCTCCAATCGCGCGGCATGCTCGAAGACACTCTCGTGGTCTGGGGCGGCGAATTCGGCCGCACGGTCTACTCGCAAGGCACGCTGTCCAAGACGAACTACGGCCGCGACCACCACCCGCGTTGCTTCACCATGTGGATGGCCGGCGCCGGCGTGAAGCCCGGCATCTCCTACGGAGAGACCGATGACTTCAGCTACAACGTGACCAAGGACCCGGTCCATCTGAGCGAACTCAACGCCACGATCCTCCACCTCATGGGCGTCGACCACCGTCGCTTGACCTACAAGTTCCAAGGCCTCGACCAACGCCTCACCGGCGTCGAAGAGCGCCACGTCATCAAGGGCATCCTCGCCTGAGGACTTTCCCTGAGACGCAACTTGTCCGTTCCTAGCGGGGTTACCCGTCCAGTCACGCCATCCCCATGTCCTGCCGTCTCATCGCCCTTCTGCTCCTGACGTCGGCGGCGTCTCAGGCTGCGGAGATCGTCCCGGCCGCCTGGTCGGACGACTTCTCAGACGCGGGTGCTTTTACCAAGCATTGGGGACCCTATGGTTTCCTCGCGACCGGGATCGACGCCAAGCATCCGCTCGGCAAGACCGTGAGCGGTAAGGACGCGCGGCCGGAATGGTGGCAAGTCATCGACGGAGCGCTCCGTGGCCAGTGCTTCCCGGAAGAGAAGCATCCGCCGGGATTGCGCCGGGCAATCACGGGGACCGATATCCGGGTGAGCTGCCGCTTCAAACTTTCCACTGGGGGCCAGGTCGGCATCAGCATCGCAGGCCCCAACCCCGTCGTGGAGCGAGACTTCAACGTCGCCGGCGTGCATATCCGCGCCGATGCCGTCACCGCGTGGGACAACGACGTCCTACACCCAAAAGGTTCACCTCAGGCCGCCGAACTAAAAACCAAGGGCATCTGGAACCGGAAGTTCTTCTACGCTAAGACCGTGAAGGCCCAGATCGCTCCCGACGCCTGGCATTCCTTGGTCCTTGAACTGCGTGGCAAGGAACTGAAGGTCATCGTCGACGGCCAACTCGCCCTCACTTACGTCACGCTCTGCGGCGACGTGGCGAAGCATGACCTCGGCCTGCAGCCCGGCGGCAAAAGCCCGCGCCCCCTCGCGACCTGGTTCGACGACATCCGCGTCGAACCGCTAAACGCCTCGAAGCCGGCCCGATGATGAGGATCGGACTCCACCGCCTCCTGGCGGCCTTGCTCCTGACGTCGGCCGCGACGCTCGTCGCGCGACCGCCCAACGTGCTCATCGTCATCAACGACGACCAGAGCTGGCTCGAGTGCAGCGCCTATGGGAACAGCTCGGTAAGGACCCCCTATTTCGACCGCGTGGCCAAGGACGGGGTGCTCTTCCGCCACGGCTACTGCTCGGCCCCTTCCTGCGCGCCGGCCCGGGCGGCTCTCCTCACCGGACGGAACTTCTGGGAACTCGAGCAGGGTGCGATCATCCAGGCCTGGCTGCCCGCCAAATACGCCTCTCTGCCGGAGAAGCTGGAAGCGGCCGGCTACCATGCGGGCTACACCGGCAAAGGCTGGGGACCGGGCGTCAAGGAACCCACCGGCAAGCGTGACGACCCGGCCGGCAAGGCCTGGAACAGCCAACGGGTCAAAGCGCCGCGGAAAGGCATCTCGCCCATCGATTATGCCGCCAACTTCAAGGCATTCCTCGACGCCAAGCCCAAGGATGCGCCGTTCTACTTCTGGTCGGGACTGACCGAACCGCATGCGCCATGGGGTCCGGACAACCACAAGGAGATCGGCGTCGACCTGAAGGAACTGAAACTGCCCGCCTTCCTGCCCGACACGAAAGGCGTACGCATCAACCGGGCCAACTACCTGTATGAAGTCCAGCACGCCGACCGCACGCTCGGGGCCATCCTCAAGCTACTGGAAGAGGCCGGCGAACTCGAGAACACCTTGGTCATCGTCACGGCGGACAACGGCACGCCGGTCCCGCGGGCCAAGGCCAACGTCTACGACTGGGGCGTGCATGTCCCGCTGGCGATGATGTGGCCGGCCCGCGTCCCCGGCGGACGCATGGTCACCGACTTCGTCGGCTTCCCCGACCTCGCCCCGACCATCCTAGAGGCGGCCGGACTCAAGGTCGCGCCCGAGATGACCGGCCGTAGCCTCCTGCCCATCCTCGCTTCCAAGTCCGAAGGACGGGTGGAGTCAGCGCGCGACTTCACGGTCAACGGCCTGGAGTGGCACGGCAACCTGCCGCCGACGGACATCGCCGCCCGCATGATCCGTGACGACCGCTTCCAATACATCGCCAATTACAGCGCGACCGCCCGGGGCGACGAAAGCGAGTCTGGTCGCAAGCCGGCGGCGCACTTCGAGACCCACTCGCAACGTCTTGACACGCTGCCGATCATTCGCGCTTACCCGGATCGGCCCGACATCCGTCCTTACTACGACCTCATCCTGGCCCCGCGCCCCCGCGAGGAGCTCTACGATTGCGTCGCCGACCCGGACCAGGTGCGCAACCTGGCCGACAAGCCTGAGTTCGCCGATATCAAACAACGTCTGCGCGCCCGGCTCGAAGCCTACCAGCGCCAGACCGGCGACCCACGGATCACGGGCGACATGACGCTCTTCACCGAGACCCAGCGCTACGTTGAAAAACGCAAGGCCGCCGGCTATGACGACGACGCCCGCCACGACCCCAAGGCCGACACTTCCAAACAGAAGACCAAATGAGAACCCTGCTCACCCTCCTACTGCTCACGCTGACCGCCGTCGCCCGGCCGCCGAACGTGATCTTCATCCTGACCGATGACCAAGGCTGGGGTGACGCCAAGTTCGCGGGGCATCCTTATGTAAAGACGCCGAACCTAGATCGCCTGGCCAAGGAAGGCACCTGGCTCCGCCAGTTCTACGTCGCCGCGACGGTCTGCTCGCCCAGCCGTGCCGCCTTCATGACCGGACAAGTCCCGGCCCGTTTCGGCATCCACGGCCATTTCGCCGACCATAGCCAGAACGCCGCCCGTTCGATGCCGAACTGGCTCGACCCCGAAGTCACCACCCTGCCCGACCTCCTGAAGCAGGCCGGCTACGCCACCGCTCACTTCGGCAAATGGCACCTCGGTCACGGCGCCGGCGCGCCCGCCCCCGAAGCCTATGGGATCGATGTGTCCAAGACCCAGAATTCTTCCGGCACTCCGCTTGGCGACGAAGGCAAGGAGCCCTACTTCCGCGCCCGTTCTACGGCGCTGATGGTCGACGAGACGATCAAGTTCGCCCAGGCCAACAAGGACAAGCCCTTCTACGTGAACCTCTGGACGCTCGTCCCGCACGCGGCGCTGAAGCCGACGCCGGAACAGCTCGCGGTCTACTCCGAACTCCAGCCCAAGGCCGACGATCCGGCCTTCGGCGAGTGGACCCGTAAGTATTACGCCAACGCCAAGGACCTCCGCTCGCAGATGCAGGTCTTCTGCGCCTCGCTCACCGATCTCGACACCCAGATCGGCCGCCTGCTCGATTCCCTCGACGAACTCGGCCTGACCAACGACACGCTCATCTTCCTCTCCAGCGACAACGGCCCCGAGGACTACCGTATCGGTAACGCCGCCAACGCCGGCGTCGGCAGCGCCGGCCCGCTCCGCGCCCGTAAGCGCAGCATGCACGAAGGCGGTGTCCGCACCTTCGGCCTCGTCCGCTGGCCGGGCAAGGTCCCGGCCGGCCGCGTCGAAGAAAACGCGGTCGTCGGGGGCGTCGACTTCCTCCCCACCATCGCCGCCTTGGCTGGCGTCAAAGTCCCGGCCAACCTTGCGGCCGACGGCGAAGACTGTTCGGCCCTCTGGCTGGGCGGAGCCGCCACGCCCCGCCGGGCACCGCTGCACTGGGAATGGATCTCCGGCGTCCAAGGGCCGCAGGACGGCTACCAACCTTCTCCCCTCTGCGTGCGTGACGGTGACTGGAAGCTCTTCGTCGACCATGCCGGCAAAAATGCCCAGCTCTTCGACATCCCCAAGGACCCTGGCGAACACCATGACGTCGCCGCACAGCACCCAGAAGTCGTCAAGACTCTGACCGCGAAGGCCCTCGCTTGGAATAAGACCCTGCCCTCCAGCCCCGCCCGCGATAAGTTCATCGCCAACGGACAATCCAAGGGGACGCCTAAGTCAGCACCCGCCAAACCCAAGAAGACGCTCGACCGTCCGAAGATCTTCGACGGCTGGGATAAGGATAAGGACGGCTTCCTAGCGAAGGATGAATTCATCCCGCACATGGGCGATCAGGCCGACGCCCCGGCCCGCTTCATCCGCTTCGACCAAGACAAGGACGGACGTCTCTCGAAGGATGAGTTCGTCCGTGCCGGCAACTGAGACCTTAACCATGCGATTCCTCACCCTCCTCACCCTCCTCGCGGGCGCCGCGCTCGGCGCCCAGGAAGCCCCTAAGACCAAAGCGCCGGCCAAGAAGGCCAAGGCCGCCGCCCCCAAGGCCGACGCCTATTCGGCTTCGCTGCCCAAGCCCACCCACGCCGGCGTGCGCTATGGTGAACACGAGCGCCAGGTCCTCGACTTCTGGAAGGCGGAATCCACGACGCCGACGCCCCTCGTCTTCATCATCCACGGCGGCGGCTGGGTCGGCGGCAGCAAGGAGCGCGCGGAGAAGTTCGCCGACGTCGGCGCCCTGCTCAAGGCCGGCGTCTCAGTCGTCTCCATCAACTACCGCCTCATCAAGCGCGACCCCGCGGTCGATACCTCGCCCGCCGTGAAGGCGCCCCTGCACGACGCCGCCCGCGCCCTGCAGTTCGTGCGCAGTAAGGCCGCCGAGTGGAATCTCGACAAGAGCCGCGTTGGCGCCGCCGGCGGTTCGGCCGGCGCCTGCTCCAGCCTCTGGCTGGCTTTCCACGACGATCTCGCCGACCCGAAGTCGGCCGACCCGATCGCCCGCGAGTCCACGCGCCTGACCTGCGCGGCCGTGACCGGCCCGCAGACGACCCTCGATCCCGCCCAGATGAAGGAGTGGACGCCCAACAGCAACTACGGCGGCCATGCTTTCGGCTTCAAGACGTTCGAGGAATTCCTCGCCGGACGGGAATCTATCGTGCCCCTCATCGCGGAATATTCGCCTTATGCGCTGGTATCGTCCGACGACCCTGCGGTGTACATGACCTTCGGCGGCCCGCCGGCCATCGGCCAGAACGAGAAGGACCCGACGCACACCGCGAACTTCGGCCTCAAGCTCGCCGAACACTGCGCGACCAAGGGCGTGTCCGCCGAGTTGCATTACCGGGGGCTCGCCAACCCTAAGCACGCCACGCCGACGGACTTCCTCTTGGCGAAGTTGAAAGCCGTCAAATGAAGGCCGCGGCGATCCTTTCCGTCCTGCTGCTGACCGGTTGCGCCACGCCGGAGTCTTTCTCGGTCCGCGAGGACTTCGGGGCCGACTTTGACGCGAAGAAGTTCCTGACGCCGCTCCCCAACAAGAACACGTCCATCCGCGAAGGCGTGATGTGGACGCGCGGTTCGAGCGGGGGCAAGTATCCGCCGATGGTCTACCTGGCGCTCGCCGGCAAAGACCTGACGATGTCTTTCCGTTACCGCCACCTCGAGAAAGGCGGTATGCTCTGGCTCTTCGTCGACGGAGACGACGGCTACGGCTCGGTCGATCACATGCTCCGTGTCCGCCTCAACCGCGATAGCGTCGTGCTCGAAGTCGACGCTCACACCCTCGACCCGAAGCATCCGCTCCGCCAGAACACCCGCGAGCCGGATCCGGTCAGCAAGGCCTACCGCACCAACGAGCACCTCCCGGCCGAGAAGGTCGACCTCTCCACGAACGAGTGGCGCACGGTGAAGCTCGTGTTCAAGGGTGATACCGTGGACATGTCCGTCGACGGCAAGTGGACCCGCACGCTGAAGCGCCCGAACTTCGACGCCACCAAGCGTAAGCTCCTCTGGATGCAGAACGGCGGCGCCGCCGGCATCGAGATCGACGACGTGCTCGTGACCCCGACCCCTTGAGCCAAACCGCGGACGCATGCGCCACCTCTTCCGCCTCCTCCTCATCACCCTCTACGCAGGTTGCTGCGCGCAGGCCCAAAACGCTGACCCCAAGCCTCTCGTCGAGAAAGCCCTGCTGGCGGTGGGCGGAAAGGAAAAGCTGCTCAAGGTGTTCCGCATCCAGGAAACGTTCCATTTCGGCGCCACTCCTGAACCAGACGCCGGCAAGAAACGGAGTAACCGTGACTCGATCCTCTCCCAGCCCGACAAGTGGTGGATCAACAAGAAGGAGCGCGGGCCGGATCCCGCGAAAGACGACGCGCGCGCTTGGTCGCTCGACCTCCTGGTCGACGAGAAGTCGCGTTTTGAAATCATCCCGGACTTGACCGATGAAGGCAGGCCGTGCGCCGGCCTGCGGATCAGCGGGTCCGTGACCCCGGCGATGAACCTCTATTTCGACCGGGAAACGATGCGACTCCGCCGACTGGAATGGCGGAGCGACTTCTACCGTTTCAGCGAATGGAAGGAACTGGACGGACTGCGTTACGCCAGCCGGACGGTCATCTTCAAACTTCAGTCCGGCAAGGCATGGTTTTTTCATGACATCAACTCGCTGGAACGACTTAAAGAACTCCCTGCAGGACTGAACCAACCAGACCGCACCAAGTAATCACACCTCCCCTCTTCATGACACGCCTCCTCTCCTTACTCGCCACGGGCCTCCTCCTCGTCGGTTGCGCCTCCGGCCCTCTCCTGGTCGAAGCCGAACCGCCCGTGATCGTCGCGCCCGACCTCACGGCGGCCTTCGCCGAACCATGGAAGATTCCGCATGGCGAGTGGAAGCCCGTCGACGGCGTACTGCGCATGACCGAAATCCCTGCGCGCAAGCATGTGCCGGTGCTTCAACACTGGGTGGGCCTGAAGACGGCCGTCATCGAACTCGATTTCCGTCAGGACGTCCCGACGACCTTCTATATCGGCTGCGATGCCGACAAGCACGTCGGCCGCGTGGTGATCACGCCCAAGGACGTCCATATCGCTGAAGATTCCGTGAAGCCTTCGCACATCCTCGCGCGCATGCCCCTTGAAACCGTCAAGGGCCAGTGGCGACACGTCCGCGTCGAATGGACCGGCGACCGTATGGCCGTCCGTATCGACGGGCAGGAACTGAGCGCCCAACACCCCTTCCTGGCCACGCCCAAGACCCGCAGTTGGATCGCCGGCGCCAAGTCCGCCGAAGTCCGCAATCTCGTCATCAAAGGCGTAGCGCAGTGAAGACCCTCCTGACCCTCCTGCTGGCTTCGCTCGTGGCGCACGCGGCGGATAAGCCGAACATCATCCTGATCTACTCAGACGACCACGGCTGGGCGGATCTCGGCATCCAAGGCTCGGACCAGGACATCCGCACACCGCACCTCGACGCGATGGCCCGCGACGGCGTCCGCTTCACCCGCGGCTACGTCACCGCGCCCCAATGCGTCCCTTCGCGCGCGGGCGTGCTCACCGGCCGCTATCAGCAGCGCTTCGGCGTGGAGGATAACAACAAGGGTCCGCTCCCGCTCGCCGAGCTGACTATCGCCGAACGACTCAAGGCCGCCGGTTACGTCACCGGCCAGGTCGGCAAATGGCACCTCGACCTCGTCGGCGGCAAGAAGGGCGACAAGCTCCTGCGCTCGTCTAAGGAATTCATGCCCCACGCCCAGGGCTTCGACGAATACTTCCGCGGCGAACTCCGCCAGTATCTGGCCTCGCATGATCTATCGGGGAAGCCTTTCGCCGACGCTCCACACCTCGTGGCCGACAATCGTTTCCGCGTGGTCGTGCAGACCGAAGCCGCCCTGTCCTTCCTGGACCGCCGCGCCGCCCAGCCGGCCCAGCCGTTCTTCCTCTATCTCGCTTACTACGCCCCGCACGTCCCGCTCGAGTCCCCGGAACCGTGGTTCTCCAAGACGCCGGCCCATCTGCCCAAGGAACGTCGCCAGGCTTTGGCGATGATGGCGGCGATGGACGAAGGCATCGGCCAGCTACGCGCGAAGCTCAAGGCGACCGGTCAGGATCAGAATACGCTCCTCGTCTTCATCGGCGACAACGGCGCACCCCTCGGCAAATCCTGGGATGGCTCGCTCAACACGCCGCTCATCGGCCAGAAAGGCATGCTGAGCGAAGGCGGCATCCGTACGCCGTTCGTGGCCACCTGGCCCGCTCGCCTCCCCGCCGGCAAAGTCTACGATCAGCCCGTCAGCAGCCTCGACGTCGCGGCCACGGCCGTAGCCGCCGCGGGCCTGCCGAAAGCCCCGGAACTCGACGGCGCGGATCTCGCGCCCTTCGCCGCCGGACAGAACACCGGTGCGCCACATGAACGTCTCTTCTGGCGCTGGGGCTCACAGGCTGCGGTGCTGGAGCAGCCCTGGAAACTCGTCCGCCTCGGCGACCGCGAGGAAATGCTTTTCGACGTGACGCTGCCCGACGGCGAGAACCTCGCCAAGAATCAGGCCAAGGCACGTCCGGAGATCGTCGCCCGCCTTCGTCATGCGCTCAAGGCTTGGAGCGACACCCTCACGCCGCCGGGCCTGCCGACGAGTTTGGACCCGCATCATGAAGGCATGTTCGCGGAACACGGCGTCATCGCGGCTTCCGCCATCGCCGCACCGCGCAAGAACGAGCCCGCCGGATCGGTCCAAGGCTGGCTCTGCCGTAACGGAACCATCGCGACCAAGGACGGCGCCCTGCTCATCACCGCCGACCCTAAGGCCGCCAAGAACGCAAAGCCCTTCCTCGCCAAGACCGGCCTCACGCTGAAAGGCCCCGTGACGGCGCTCATCAAGGGCGACGCCAAGGTCGCGACCCACGGCTCGCTCAGCTGGCGCACCAAGGACCAGCCGGACTTCCTGCCCGCGAATCTCGTGCGGTTCGAGATTCCCGCCGGCCCCTCCGAGCAGACCATCGCCCTGCCCGTCGATGGCCAAGCCATTCACGTTCGCTTCAATCTCGGCGACCAGGCCGAGGGCCTGCGCCTCCGCTCGATCGAACTGCGTCCCGCCAAGGGCGAGGCCGATATCGCGGACTTCGGCCGCTGATTCGTATCCCCTCATATAAAAAGCCTGTCCAGACGGCGTCAGGGGCCTAAGTTCTCCCGACCCCATGAACGCTCGCGCCCTCCTCGCCTGCCTGCTCGCGCTGTCGCCCCTCGCCGCCGCGGAGCGCCCGAACATCCTGCTCATCGTGGCCGACGACTTGGGCTGGTCCGACGTCGGCTGGCACGGCGGCTTCGGCAAGACCCCGCACATGGACAAGCTCGTGCGCGAGGGACGCGAACTCGATCGTCATTACGTCCAGCCCGTCTGCACGCCCACCCGTGCCGCGCTCATGAGCGGACGTTGCCCCGGTCGCTTCGGCCCGCAGGCGCTCAGCCCGAGCAACCTACGCGCGATGCCCCTCGGCACGACCACGCTCGCCTCGGCGCTCAAGGCCGCCGGCTACCGTACGCACCTCGCCGGCAAGTGGCACCTCGGCGCCCGACCGGAGTGGATTCCGAACGCCTACGGCTTCGACACCAGCTACGGCACTC